>Ga0315540_10000971_pt1 | contig 16429 bp, 13 predicted proteins | sample SalMarSW160110MG_FD_203677 | JGI IMG/M metagenome (GOLD analysis project Ga0315540, IMG submission 203677) | Salt marsh sediment microbial communities from the Plum Island Ecosystem LTER, Massachusetts, United States - Salt Marsh Sediment SW1601-10 ...
GTTCGAGTAGGCGAAGACGTCCTCGTTCACGGAACCGTTCTCGGTGAAGCAGTCGTACAGGCGAAACTCGCGCGCGCCCGAAAACAGCGCGCGGCGGTGCAGGAGCGGCACGATGCGGCGCCAGTGCTCGGCGACGAGGCCCTCGTCGGGCTCCTCGATGCGCTGCGCGCGCCGGAACTCCATGCCGTACTTCTCCTCGAAGCCCTCGATCTGCCCGTGGCCGAACATCGGCAGGCCGGGCAGCGTCGCGAGCAGCGTGCAGGTGCCGAAGTACTTCTCGCCGCGCCCGAACTGGTCCACGGCGGTGCGCTCGTCGGGGTTGTTCACGAAGTTGACGTAGCGCTGCAGGATGTCGGCGTCGAATTCGATCGTGTTCTTGATCACGCTGCGGTAGTTCGCGTTCTGCTCGTCGCGCAGCATGTTCATGAACGCGCTGTTGTACACGCGGTGCATGCCGAGCGTGCGGACGAAGTAGCCCTCCATCATCCAGAAGGCCTCGGCGAGCAGCAGCGTGCCGGGCGCCTCGACCGCGACGCGATCCACGACCTCGCGCCAGAACTCCTGCGGCATCGCGCGCGCGAACTGCTCCGCGGTCAGCGCGTGCTCCGCGCGCGAGGGGATCGCGCCCCCCGAGCCGGGCTCGGGGTACCACAGGCGCTGCACGTGCCGGCGCGCGAGCGTCATCGCGGCGTCGAAGCGGATGACGGGGAAGCGGCGCGCGACGTCGAGGATGGTGCGGATCACCTGCTCGCGGACCGCCGGATTCAGGTAGTCGAGCTGCGCGGTGTCGTTCCAGGGGAAGCTCGTCCCGTCGTTGCCGTGGTAGAGGAAGCGCGTCTCGCCGCTGCCGCGGTCCACGCGCCGGAACACCACCGCCGCGTCGGTGCGGTCGTAGTAGTGGTCCTCGATCTTCAGCTCGGCGCGCGGGTCGTCCGACAGGTCGGGGCCGTTGAACGAGTACGCGGGGTAGGGGCTGTACGGCAGCTGCAGGAACCAGTCGGGGTGCTCGATCACCCAGTGCGAGTCCAGGCCCATGTGGTTGGGCACCATGTCGCTCGCGAGCCGCAGGCCCCGGGCCGCGGCGCGATCCCGCAGGTTGCGCCACGCCTCCTCGCCGCCCAGCTCGCCGGCGATCTCGTAGCCGCGGAGCGAGTACGCCGACGCCGCCGCGTCGGGGTTGCCGCAGAGCTGCTTGATCCGCTGCGAAGCGGGGCTGCGCTCCCAGAGCCCGATGAGCCACAGGCAGGTGATGCCGAACGCCGCGAGGCGGTCCAGCTCCTCGTCGGGCACCTGGTCGAGGCGCCGCACCTCGCGCGCGTACTGGCGCGCGAGCTGGTCGAGCCAGACGTGCGTGCTCTTCGCCATCAGCACGACGCGCGGCATCCACTCCTCGTCGTTGCTGAACCCCTCGTACTCGACGTCGCCGAGCCCGTAGCGCGGAATCGCGCCGGGCCCCGAGTCGCCGCCGAAGTGCCGCTGCTCGGCCAGTTGGCGCGCGTGCTCGCGGGCCGCGAACCAGCGCTGTTCCTCGCGCATCACGTCGAGGCCCACGAGCACGCGGTCGAGCAGCGCGCCGAGCATCCAGCTCCAGTTCTCGCGCAGGAAGTCGAGCTGCTCGAAGAGCGAGCCGGGCCGCGCCAGCACGGGGGCGCGCAGGAAGTCCACCAGGTTGTGCGCTCCGGGCCCGAAGCGCGGGCGGGTCTCGAAGTACTCGCGCAGCATCGCGGTGAGCTGCGCGTAGGCGGTCGAGGCCGCGAGCGGCCGGTCGTCGAAGAGATCGCGGTAGGACTCGCAGGCGGGGTTCGCGGAGGTGAGCCAGAGCATCACCATCTCCTCGAACGCCAGCGCCCGGTTCGGAACGCCGCCCGTCGCGTCCGCGAGCCACTCGGCGGCGGGCCGGCCCTCGCGGTAGACCGCGAGCGGCGGGAACTCGACGACGAACCCGAGCAGCGTGCGGTCGAGCGCCTCGGCGCCGAGGCGGGCGGCGAACCACTCGAGCGCGTCGGGCACCACGTTCGGGTCGTGGTCGGCCCGGTAGCGCGCGATCGCGACGTGCATGGCCTCGTCGAGCAGGCCCATCGCGTAGAGGTCGGCGGCCGAGGCCACGGGCTCGCCCCCCCGCGCGCGCGTCAGCGAGACGGCCAGGCGGCGCGCCTGGTCCGGACGCGCGAGCACGATGCGCCCGTCGGTGGCGAACAGCATCCCGTCGAACGCGCAGCGCTCGCGCGCGTCGCGTGAGATGTGGAACTCGAACGGAAGGGTGGGGTTCATGGCGCTCCGGTCGGTCGGAGGGTCGGAGGACGGTCGAGGGGCGAGGATAGCAGCCCCACCGGGGGGGGCGGCCAGCAGGTTGCGCCCCTTGACCTTGAAGGGACGAGCCAGGGCGGCGCCGCGGTTCGCGCGGATGGGGCGGTGCGGGCCCGGCGGCTCAACGGTCCGGCGGCCGGGCCGCCTCGGCACGCTGCAGCTCGGCCAGGACCTGCCGCGTGAAGGTGTCGTTCGGCGAGATCCGCAGCGCCACGCCGAGGCTGCGCCGGGCGGCGCGGAGGTCGCCCCGCCTCAGCGCGATCAGGGCCTCGAGCGCGAAGCTCTCCGGCGTGGGGCCACGCACCTCGAGCGCCTCGCGGTTGAGCGAGTCGGCCGCGTCGAGGTGCCCGTACGACAGCTCGATCGCCGCCAGGTTCTGCAGCACGTTCGCCGAGAGCGAGGGGCTCTGGGGCGACTGCTCGGCGAGCGCGCGCAGGAACCGCTCGCGGGCCTCCTCGAGCCGGCCGGCATCGCTGGCCTCGTGCCCGAGCGTCCAGTCGCGGCGCGCGTCGGGCAGCATCTCGAACGCCAGCGGCCGGCCCGCACGCGTATCGTAGGAGACCACGAGGTCGGTGGAATCCGGACCGGAGTTGGCCGATTCGATGGCCACGAAGGTGACGGACGTGTCGCGCGTCCACACGCGCGCCGCGAGCCCGCCCCGGAGCCCGTTCATCGTCATCTCGGGCAGGCCGATGTACGCGAGGCGCGGGCCGCGCCGCGGCTCCTCCCTCCGGACGACCTCCGCGGTCGCGGCCACCACCCGCTGCATGCGCGTGAGCCGCGCGAACGAGAGGTCCGACACGGCCGGCGGGGCCTTGCCGTTCACCTCCGTCGGCGCCGGTTCGGCCGCGCCCAGTGCGACCAGGCGGACCGCGACGAGCGCGAGGCCGAGGCCCGGGTGCGCGCCGGCCGCGACGAGCGTGACGGCGAAGACGAGCGCGAGCGCGGGCACGAACGCGCGCCAGGCGTTCCAGTCGGGCAGCAGCGAGGCGAGCGGCAGCAGCCCCGCCCAACCGATCGCGAGCGCCACGCCGACGGCGGGGGCGACGCGGCGCAGGTCCGCCCGGCGCCGGGAGGCCAGCACGAGCGCGCCCGCCGCCGCGAGCACCTCCGTGGCGAGGACCGCCGCCCGCCCCCATTCGGCGGGGAGCGTCTCGGCATTGAACGCCGCCCGCGTGCCGAGCCGGAACGCATGGGCCGCGGCGGCGACCGACGGAAACGGACCGTTCCCGGGCAGGCGCACGCCGTGCGCGAGCGCGGCCCGGTAGCCGGCGGCGTAGGCCCCCGCGAGTGCGGCGGCGAGTGCGACGTCGAGCCACGCGGCGCGCCCCCGGCGGTTCGCGAAGCCGCCGATCGCGACGAATCCGAACGCCAGGACGCCCAGCTCGTGCGAGACCGCGGCCGCCAGCGCCGCGAGCGCGGCGCTCCAGCGGCGGCCGGCGAGCGCCTCGTGCGCCGCGAGCGCGATGCCGAGCATGGCCAGCAGGTGCTGGATGCCGCTCGGCCAGGTGATCAGCACGCGCGCCGGCGCGGTCGCGAGCACGGCCGCGCCGACGAGCGCCGCGCCCGCGGCGCCGACCCAGCGGCGCGCGAGCCGGGCGAGGACGAACGCGATCGCGACGAGGATCGCGACGTGGATCGCCGCGACGACCCACGGCGCGGCGAGCAGCAGCGGGGTGACGAGCGGGAACCAGAGCTGCCGCGAGAGCGGGCGCCAGTAGTAGGTGGCGCCCATCGAGCCCAGCAGCCCGCCGCCGCCGAAGAGCGAGCGCGAGAGGAACTCGAAGTCGTCGGCGACCGGCGTGCCGAGCGGCGCCCCGCGGAGCGACCAGGCGAGCACCACGAACGCCGCGAACGGCGAGAGCCGGCCCGCGGCCTCCAGCGCCCGGCCGGCGGTGCCCGGGGTCCCGCGCGGCGCCGGGTGCGCGCCCGCTCGGGCGGCGCGCGCGCCGCGACGCCGGGCGGGACCCGCGCTCATCGCGGGACTCCCCGCCCCGCGCGGGCCGCGGACGGCCGCGGCACGCTCATTCGGGCGTGCCCGCGGCGGCGGTGGAGTCCGCCGCCGGCTCGAACAGCTCGCGCGCGGGGCCGCGCAGCTCGACGCGGATCGAGTCGGCGGGCGGCACGAGCGCGGGGTCGAGCCGGCCCTTCGCCGCCATCTTCGACGCGATGAAGTGCATCTGCGCCCGCTCGAACGGGCGCAGCGAGCCGTCGGGCCCGAACCGCCAGCGCCACTTCGACGGCGCCGGCACGACGGTCGCGAGGAACAGGGCCTGGTCGAGCGACAGCGAGCCGGCGTCGGTGTCGAAGAAGTACTGCGCGGCCTCGTCGGCGCCCTGCACGCCGGGGCCCCACTCGATCACGTTGAGGTAGACCTCGAGCAGCCGCTCCTTCGACAGCCCGCTCAGGTGCTCGATGATCCAGGCGAGGGCGACCTCCTGGCCCTTGCGCGCGAGCGTGCGGCGGTGCCCGAGCCACAGGTTGCGCGCGAGCTGCATCGTGATCGTCCCCGCCCCGCGCTTGTAGGCCCCGGCCCTCAGGTTGGCCGCCACCGCGAGCCCGATCGCCTCGGTGTTGAAGCCGTGGTGCCTCCAGAACGCGCCGTCTTCGTTCGTGACGACCGCGTCACGCAGGTAGGGACTGATCCGGTCGAGCGGCCGGTAGTGCGGGTTGTCCGGGCCGATTTCGCGCACGGCGATCCGCCCGCGCGGCAGCAGGATCGTCGCCGTGAACGGGTCCTCGATCTCGGCCGGGGACGGCCGCGAGCGGCGGGGGTCGAGCCAGAGCTCGTGCGGGATCACGTCGGCGTGGAAGTGCACGCTGTCGGGCCTCGCGAGATCGAGGTCGAAGCCCGCGTGCCAGTCGAACGTGCCCTGCAGATCGAGGCCCGCGAGCGGGCCCAGCAGCACGCGCGGCAGGCTCGTGACGATGTTCTTCTCCCCGAGCCCGTCGAATGCGGCGTCGAGCCGGAAGCGCGGCCCGGCCCGGGCGACCAGGCCCTCGATCCGGCCCACGATCCCGGTGCCGACGCGCAGCACCGAGCCCGGGGCGATGCGGAGCTCGCGCGCGCGGCGGTCCTGCGACACGCGGCCGTCGAACGAGAGCACGAGCGGGCGGCCCTCCCGGCCGCCGGGCTCGGGAATGTCGAACTGGGCGCGGCCCGTGAGGTGGTCGTCGTCGCGCCAGCTCCCGAGCAGGTCGAACGGCACGTCGTCCTCGTCGTGCCACGTTCCCGTGACCGCGATTTCCGTCGCGCCGCCCGCGCGCGGGTCGAGCGCGAGCGCGGCGACCCAGGCCACGGGCTCGCTGCCGCGCGTCACGCTCACGCCGCGGATCCGGAGCGCGGGCAGCGTCTGGGCGCGCTGGAGCACCGCGGGCGCCACCGGGCCGCCGCGGGGCTCGCCCGGGGGCGCCAGCGTGTCGGCGTCCGGGGGTGCCGGCGGTGGCAGGCGGACGCCCACGTCGTCGAGCTCGACGCGCCCGGGGCGCGCGCGCAGCAGGAGCAGGGGTGCGAGGCGCATCTCCGCGGAGGCGCTGCGCGCCGTGAGCAGGGTGTCGCCCGAGGCGGTGCGCAGGACGGTCAGCCCGCGCACGTCGGCGCGCGCGGGCCAGCGCACGTCGAAGCGTTCCCACGCGAGCGTGAGTCCGCGCGCGCGCGCGGCGGCGCGCGCCCGCGAGACGGCGAGGGGCTTCGCCAGCAGCGCCCCGAGCGCCGCCACGACGACGATCGCGGCGAGCACGGCGAGCGCGGGCCGCAGGAGACGGCGCGGGTCCATGGCGGGCGAGACTACCCGCGGAGCGGAGATCCGCGCCACGGGCCCCGCGGCTCTCGCGTCGGCGCGCGCCGACCGATACGAACGGGGCCCGGCGCGCACGGCGCCGGGCCCCGGAAGGCGGTGACGGCCGTCACGAGACGGCGGTGGCCTTCGTCTCGGTCCACTCGCGCCAGAGCGCGGGGGCATCGTGGACGAACGACGCGTGCCGCGGCACCCAGCCCAGCTCGCGCCGCGCCTTCGCCGACGTCACCTGCGAGTCGTTGAGCAGCCCCTTGCCGAAAAGGCCCATCGTCTTCACGACCTCGTCGGCCGGCATCGGCACGGCCCTGGCGCCGGCCGCGGTGGCCGCGGCCTCGGCGAGCTGCTTCACCGTGTGGTGCGACTCGTCGCACAGCACGTAGCGCTGCCCGCCCTGGCCGTCCTCGAGCGCGAGCGCGTACGCCTCGGCGACGTCCTCGCGGTGGACCAACGGCCAGTGCTGCGAGCCGTCACCCGGGTAGGTGATCGTGCGCTTGCCCTGCGCTTCGGCGAACCACTGGCCGAAGAGGCCGCGCATGCCTCCGTAGACCATGCCGGGCCGCAGGATGATGGCGGCCACCTCGTGCGCCGCGAGGTCGATCACGATCTCCTCGTGCGCGGCGCGCCAGGTCGCCAGCTCGAGCGGCTTGAGCGGCGCCGACTCGTCGGCGACGCCCGTCGTCGGGCCGAGGACCCACAGGCTGCTCGTGTAGAGCACGCGGCGCACGCGGCCGTCCAGTGCGGCGGCGCGGAAAGCCTCGAGCGCGTGGTGGTCGAACTCGGACGCGCTCGTGCCCGGCGCGGCCGCCGCGTGCACGGCGCTGTCGCAGTTCTGCAGGACGCCGAGCCAGGCCGAGGCGTCGGCGAGGTCGCCGACGACCGGCTTCGCGCCCAGCTTCTCGAGGCGGGCGGCGTTCTCGGCATTGCGCGTCAGTGCGGTCACCTCGTGTCCCGCGCGCAGCAGGCGCGCGACGATCGCGCTGCCGAGGTAGCCGGAGGCACCGGTGACGAAGACTCGATGGTTGCTCATGGCGGACTCCCTGGGGCCGTTCCGTACCCGTGGTCTCGGCCATCGGAGGACGGCGGTACAGCGGATTTCGGGGATGCCTCGTTCGCTCGTCTATTCAACGCTCCCGATGCGGACTTCTTCCGCCCGGGGCGTCAGGTTGCGGACAAGAGTGCGCGGCGGGGATTTCAGTCGCCGCGGTACGTGCAGCGGGCCGTGCACGTCTCGTGGACGGTCACGGAGGCGAGGTGCGGGACGAGAGGCTGCAGGCGCTTCCAGAGCCATCCGCAGAGCACCTCGGAGGTCGGGTTCTCGAGACCGGGCACGTCGTTGAGCAGCCGGTGGTCGAGCTCGTTGCGGAGCACCGGCTCCACGCGGGCGCTGATCTCGCCGAAGTCCACGAGCCACCCCATCGCCGGGTCCACCTCGCCCGCGAGGGCGACGTCGATCCGGAAGGAGTGCCCGTGGACGCGGGAACACTTGTGTCCGGGCGGCACCATGGGGAGCCGGTGGGCCGCCTCGAAGCGGAATCGTCGTGTGAGTTCGACGCGCAAGGGCGTCAATCCTCGCTGGGGGTCGTGACGTAGCGCGTGGGATCGGGGATCCCCGCGGCGCGAAAGCCCTTCGCGCGGAGCCGGCAGGAGTCGCAGGCCCCGCAGGCGCGGCCGTCGGGCGCGGGATCGTAGCACGAGTGTGTCATCGCGTAGTCCACGCCCAGCGACGTGCCGAGGCGGATGATGCCCGCCTTGTCCAGGTTCATCAACGGCGTGTGCACCGTGAAGCGAGCGCCCTCGACGCCCGCGCGGGTCGCGACCTTCGCCAGCGCCTCGAACGCCTGCACGAACTCCGGCCGGCAGTCCGGATAGCCCGAGTAGTCGATGGCGTTCATGCCGGCCACGAGGTCGGTGGCGCCGAGCGTCTCGGCGAGCCCGAGCGCGACGGCGAGGAACACGGTGTTGCGCGCGGGCACGTAGGTGACCGGGATCTCCGCGGCCATCGCCGCCTCGTCGCGGCCGCGCGGCACGGGCAGGTCGGCGGTGAGCGCCGAGCCGCCGATCGCCCCGAGATCCACGCGCACGACGCGGTGGTCGCGCGCGCCGAGTGCCGCCGCGACGCGGGCCGCCGCCGCGAGCTCGACGCGGTGGCGCTGGCCGTAGTCGAACGCGAGTGTCGTGCACTCGAAGCCCCGCTTCCGCGCCCAGGCGAGGCAGGTCGTCGAGTCGAGCCCGCCCGAGAGCAGCACCACGGCGCGGCTCACACGCCCCTCCGCGCGCCCCACAGCCAGACGTGCAGGCGGGGGCCGAAGCGCAGTCCCTCGCGCCTGCACACTTCGGCGAGCGCGAGCGCGTGCGCCTTCACGGCCGCGTCGGTGAGGCCTTCGGGCATGAGCACGACGCGCGCGCGCGGCAGGCCCGCCTCGACGACGAGACGCAGCGCGTCGGCGGTGTCGGGGTCGTCGCCGACGACGAGCTTGAACGTCGTGTTCGGGTCGGCGGCGAACACCGCGACGTGCGCCCACGTCTGCTCCCAGCGGTCCGTGGCCGACGGCAGCTTGGGCGAGCAGTTCCAGGCGAGCCGCTCGTGCGCGATCGGCGGCGGGAGCAACCCGCTCGTCTCGACCTCGACGCGCGGCCACAGGCCGATGGCCGCCGCGAGCAGCTCGCGCACCCCCTCGTGCTGGAGCGGCTCGCCGCCCGTCACGACGAGCAGCGGCGCCTCGCCGAGGGCGCGCAGGGTCGAGAGGACGCGATCGAGCGGCGCAGCCTCGCTCGCTCCCGCGTCCCAGGTGTACCGGCTGTCGCACCAGCGGCAGCCCACGTCGCATCCCTGCAGGCGCAGGAAGTGGGCGGGCATCCCGGCCGTCGGGCCCTCGCCCTGCAGGGACAGGAAGCTCTCGGAAACGCGCAGCCGCACGGCGGTCACGGGGCCGCTCACGGGTTCTCCGGGGCGCCGGCCGCGCGCCGGGCGCGCAGCGCGGTGCCGCGGGAAGATGGGACGTGCGGGCCCGGGACGGGATGCCGCTTCATGGCGGGGACCTTCGCGGGGCGCCCGCAGCCGGGCGGGCGGTTCAGTGCTTCGATCCGCGGTGGAGGTCGAACTCCTTCCCGCAGTTGAAGCACTTCCAGTGGTACGTGTCCTGTCCGGCCGGCCACGTCACCCAGTCGTGACGGCCGCATCCCGGGCACGAGATTTCGACGCGCGCGGGGGTCTGCTGCGGTGCGGTCGGGTTCGTCATGGTGCCTTCCGTGAACGAGGGTGGGTCGGATGGACGCGGGAGTATAGCCAGCACCGGCCGGCCCGCGAAACCGGCCCCTCAGGCGCCGCCTTCGGTCGGCGCGGGCGCGCCGAGCAGCGCGGGCAGCTGCGCCACGAACGCCGACCGCGGCAGCGCGCGGTCGAGCCCCGCCGCGAGCGCCGCGTCGCGGACCGCGACCTCCACATGCGAGAAGAAGCCGATCGTCGGCACGTCGCGCGTCGCTTCGCCCGCCTTCAGCGCGCGCAGCATCGCCTCGATCCCGGGGGCGTGCAGGTCCGCCAGCACGAAGTCCGGCGGGTCGGCCGCACAGCGCGCCGGCGCCTCGGCCGGCGCGACGAACACGAGCGCGGCGCCGGCGGTCTTCGCCACCGCCCCGATCTTCGCGGCGAAGAACAGGTCGGGCACCACCGCGAGCACGCGGCGGGCCGGTCGGGTGTCGTTCATGGCACGCAATACCACCGGCCGCGGGCCCGCGCGTCAAGCGCGCCGGCAAACGCACGAAGGCCACCCTGGCGGGTGGCCTTCGTGCGAATCGGGTACGAGCGGCGCCCGTCCCGCGGGCGTCAGCGGTAGAGCGTCTTGATGTGGCCCCAGGTCGAGTTGCCCGCCGGCGTCGTGCAGTCGGGCGCGTCGAACTTGCCGTTGTTGTGACCGGTGTAGCCGGCGGGCGGCGAGTCGGCGTACCACAGGCCGTCCATCAGCGCGGTCAGCGCGAGGCCGCCGCAGAACTGGTCCTGGTACGTGCCGCCGGTGATCTGGTACTGGCCGCGGAACGAGCCGCTGATGCTGCCGAGACTGCTCTGAGTGACGAGGGTGACGAGCGAGTCGATCGTGCCGCTCAGGATGACCGTGCCCTCGGCGTACTGCGGATACGCGATGCCCGGCAGCGGCACGTCGGCCGATGTCCACGGCCGCGCGTTCACGGGCCCTTCGTACAGCGCGAAGGTGCCGCCCGTGTAGACGGTCGTGTACTTGTGGCCGCTCGAGCCGAACGGCGCCGTGACGGTGCCGCTCGAGACGAGGCCGTTCCACACCATCGTGTACTCCTTCGCCGGGTCGTTCGGGTCGAGCCCGGAGAGCGGGCCGCAGAGCAGCGAGACGGCGAGCACGTTGGTGAGGACGTTCCCGGCCGGGGAGACGAAGCCCGTGTAGGGGTTCGGCCCCTCGTAGGAGAAGCCGTTCGCGTCCCAGTCGAGCAGGATATCCGTCCCGGTCCCGGACACGCATTGCGCGTTGGCGCGGGGAACCATGACCGCTGTCGCCAGCATCGCGATCAAGGCCGCCAACCCGATGATCCTCTTCATGACCAACCTCCCGTGGCGCAAGTGCCGGATGCCTGGCTAGCGGTAAAGGTTCTTGATCGAGCCCCACGAACGAGACTCGGCGGCGGTCGCAGGCGGAATCTGAACTTCGCCGTCCAGCTGGTTCACGTAGCCGTCAGGAATGGTCGCGTTCGGTCGTCCCGCCGTGCCGCTCAGCACCCAGCCCGAGCGCTGTTCGGCCGGGATGGCGCCGAGCTGCGAACCCTCGTCGATGTCGGCCATGCAGTCGAAGTTCCCCTGATTCACCGTGTAGTCGTACACGAGCACGAGGTTCGTGACGTCGGCGCCCAGGATCAGCGTGCCGTCGGTGAAGGTCGCGGGCGAGGTCGCATTGACCGGGTCCACGCCGTAGTCGGCGTTGTGATTCGCGTCCTCGTAGATCCGGAACCGCGCGTGCGGAGCGAAGATGACCTCGAGCACCGCGCCGTCCCAGTAGATCGAGGACGCCATCGCCTCGGACAGGTGGAACGTGTGCTCGTCTGCGGGGTTCGTCACGCCCGCCAGGAGCGGGCTCATCGAGGTGATGAATCCGACGCCGCAATACTCGTCGTTGAGCGCGAGGAACGGGGTCGGAATGCCGCCTCCGCTCGGGTTCGCCTCGTTCACGTAGTCGTACCCCGTGAATCCGCACAGGAACACGCGGTCCGCCGAATGGGCCGGCGCGGCGAAGAGTACGAGCGCGGCGAGGAGAAGCAGTGGTTGCAGTCTCTTCATCGAGCACCTCCCGGTGATATTCCCAACAGCGAAGTCGGTGGAAGACGTTCCTTCCCGGAGTCGCTGCGCGGCCGGCGCCGATACGACGACGTGCTCGGGGGGTGCAGGGCGTGGGGTCACGTCTGCCGCGGCAGGGACACGACGGGAAGACACTCCGCTGGGGTCAGAGCGATCATCCGTCGATCGTTCGGATTTCATTCGGCCCCCGTCCCGCGGGGGCACCATCGCCCCGGCAGTATCCCGTCGCGGCCTTCGATTGGCAATGGCTCTGTTGCTTCGGCGCGATGAAACAGGGAGGGGGGGCCGCAATTTCAGCGACGCCAAACGCGGGCGCGGACTCCCCGCCGCGCCGCCCTCGGAACGCCAGGACCGCCTGCGGCTAGAGGTTGCGCCCGGCGAGCGTCCGGCCCGCCGCTGCGACCGCCAGCGCTGACAGCGCCAGGCCCGCGGCCAGCACCCCGCCCGGCGGCGGGTGAACGCCGAGTGCCGGCAGCGCCAGCCAGGCCCCGACCTGCGCGAGCAGCAGCGCCAGCCCCGCCAGCCGCCCGGGCAGGCTGAGCATGGCGCGCGGGTGGCTCCACGCGGTGTCGGCGAACGCGGCGCCGGTCAGCAGCCCGAGCGAGATCGAGACCGCGGCGGCCGAGCACGCCCACTCGAGCAGCCGGGGCACGACCGCCGGCGGCAGGCGGAAGCCCAGCGTCACGGCCGCCGTCGCCGGCAGCAGGAGCGCCGCGGCGAGGATCGCGACGCCGGCGAGCCGGCCCCGCACCCAGCGCGCCGGCCCGAGCGGCGAGAGGCGCGCCCAGGCGAGCCCGCGGCGCTCGAGCGCCAGCGCGCGGGCGCCGACCTCGTAGCCGATGCCGATCGCGAGCAGCACCAGCATCGCGCGCGCGAGGTCGGTCCGGCCGGCCGGCACGAGCGGCACGGCGAACAGCGGCAGGAGCAGCCAGAGGAGCGAGGCGGCCACGACGTCCGCCGCGACCGACCACTGCCGCCCGAAGAGCCGCGCGTCGCGGGCGAGGAACGCCGCCGTCGCCGACCGCGCGACGCGCGCCGGCCCGAAGCCGCGGCCCGCCCGGCGTGGCGCGTCGAGCGTGCGGTCGAGCGCCGCCGCGAGGTGGCGATCGGTGCTCCACCACGCGAGCGCCGCCCCCGCGAGCGCGGCGAGGGCGAGGAACACCGCCGCCCCCGGCTCCGCGAAGCGGGTCGCGAGCGCGTCCGCCGCCCATCGCGATGGCAGCCACCCGGGCGGCGGCGGCAGCGCGGCGAGCGCGCCGGCCCCGGGAGTTCCCGAGAGCCCCTCGAGCCCCGCGCGCGGCACGAGCAGCGCGTTCGCGAGCCACGCGGCCACGAGCGCGAACGTGGCGAGCATCCCGAGCAGGTCGCGCGCCCGCGCGGGCGGCAGCATCCGCGCGAGCGGCAGCGCCAGGGCGAGCCCCGCGCCCAGCGGCGCGAGCCAGAGCCCCGCGAGCGCGAGCGCGACCATCGCGGCCCCGCCGGCCGGCGCCCCGTACGCGACGGCGTAGCCGAGCGCGGCGGGCAGCGCGAGCGTGAGCACGATCGGCAGCGACTGCGGCAGCGCGTCGAGCAGCCGCAGTGCGACGAGCCCGCGCCGCGAGAGCGGCGCCGCGCGCAGCAGGTCGAGGTCGGGCGCGGCGACGAGCACGGCGAGCGCCTGGTGGAGGTCGAAGACGAGCACGCCGGTCAGCGTCGCGGTGAAGAGCCACCCGAGCAGCGCGCGCGCGACGGGTTCGCCCACGTCGAGCCCACGCAGGGCCGCGAACGCCACCGACAGCGCCCACGCGAGCCCCGCCGCGGAGAGCAGCGCGAGCGCGAGCGAGACGATCCCCGAGCGCGGCCGGACGCGCCCGCGGTCGCGGGTCCAGAGCCGGCCCCGCACGAGCGCGGCGCGCCCCCGGAGCACGCCCCCGACGTTCAGGCGCCCTCCTCGGCGGCGAGCTCGAGGAACAGCGTCTCGAGCGTGGCGTCGCCGCGGGCCCCGCGCAGTTCGGCGAGCGTCCCGGAGGCCACGACGCGGCCGCGCCGCAGCATCACGACGCGATCGCAGAGACGCTCCGCCACCTCGAGCTGGTGCGTCGAAACGAGCGCCCCGGCGCCGGCCGCGGCGCGCTCGCGCAGGAGCTGCTTGAGCGTGAACGCCGCCGGCGGGTCGAGGCCCGCGAGCGGCTCGTCGAGCAGCAGCGTCCCCGGCTCGTGCAGCAGCGCCGCCGCCACCGCGACCTTCTGGCGCGTTCCGAGCGAAGCGGTCTCGAGCAGCGCGCCGGCCGCCTCGCCGATCGCGAGCCGCGAGAGCATCGCGGCGATGCGGCCCTCCGCAACGGCCGGCGGCACGCCGTAGAGCGCCGCGACGAACGCGAGGAACTCCGGCGGCGTCAGCCTCTCGTACAGGTACGGCCGGTCCGGCACGAAGCCCAGCGCCGCCCTCGCCGCGCGGCCCTCGCGGTCCAGCGCGTGGCCGTCCACCTCGATCGCGCCCGCGTGCGGCTTCAGCAGCCCCGCCGCACAGCGGAGCGTGGTCGTCTTGCCGGCGCCGTTCGCGCCCAGGAAGCCGACGATCTCGCCCGCGCGAACCTCGAGCGAGACGCCGTCCACGGCCACGTGGGCGCCGAAACGCCGCTCGAGTCCCCGGATCGCGAGGCGGACCGCGGGACCCGGCTCGCTCACGCGCCGAGCGCCTTCGCCAGCAGCGGCAGGCTGGTGTCGTACCGGTACGACACGTTCATGTGCGCGTCGTCGAACTCCTCGTAATGGTGCGGGATCCCGAGCGCTTCCAGCGCACGGACGAACCGGCGCGCGCCGTGGTGGAGGTGGAACTCGTCCTTCGTGCCGCAGTCCAGGTAGAGCAGCTTCAGCGAGCGCAGCGCGCCCGCGCATCGCTCGATCTTGAGCAGCGGGTCGTGCTCCCGCCAGCGCTCCCACACGTCGGGCCGCAGCGCGGACGTCCCGAGGTCGAACGGCAGCGCGATCCCCAGCTCCGCCGCCGGGTCGGGCGAGTAGCAGGCCGCCATCGCGAGGATGTTGAGCGCGAGGAAGTCGTCCTTGCCCTTCTGCCGTCTGGCCTCGAACTTCTCGAGGAACGCGCGGACGCCGCCGGCCTCCTGCAGGACGGAGCAGGTCTTCGGCAGGTCGGGTCCGTAGCAGAACTCGAAGTACATGTCGCCGCTGTGGCAGGCGACGGCGCCGAAGACGTCGGCGCGCTCGAGGCCCATCGTGATCGCGCCGAAGCCGCCCGAGGACTTGCCGGCGATCCCGCGCGCGTCGCGCGTCGCGTGCGTGCGGTAGTTGGCGTCCACCCAGCCGACCAGCTCCTCCGCGAGGTGGTCGGCGTAGCGGCCCGTCGCGGAGGAGTTCACGTACTGCGAGCCGCCGAAGCGGGTCAGGCAGTCGGGCATCACGACGATCATCTCGCCGCAGCGGCCCGAGGAGACGAGCCGGTCGAGCCGGTCGTCGAGCGAGGGCGACCAGGCGTTGTCGTTGAGCAGCATGCGGCCGCGCCCGGTGAAGCCGCTCAGCACGTACAGCACCGGGTAGCGCCGGCTCGCGTCCTGCGCGTACGAAGGCGGCGTCCAGACCGGGATGCGGCGCACCGCGGGGTCGCCCGCGGGGTTGCCCCGCAGCACCTGGCTCTCGAACTCGATCACCTGCACGTTGCCGCGGGTCATGGCTCCTCCCTCGTCGTCACGGGATGGGAACGGTCTCGACGCCGTGCGCCCCGGGGGCGCGGGCCGAAAGGGTAGCCTGCAGCCGGGCGAACGTCGTGTCGTCCGGCCAGCGCCGGCGGGCGGCCCCGGCCTCGTGCAGGGCGCGCTCGGTGAGCCCCACGTCGGCGAGGCCCTGGACGAGCGCGACCCGCGCGCCGGGGTCCTCCGGGGCGAGCCAGGCGGTGACCTTGGTCTCGAGCAGCCCGAACTTGGCGTTGCGCCGCCGCAGCAGCTCGGCGAGCGCCGCGTGCACCTCGGGCCGCCCGATGCCCGCCCGCAGCGCCTCGAACAGCCGGCGGCGCGCCGCGGTCGAGTCGCCCGACGCGAGCGCCGTGGCCGCCTCGCGCATGCCGCGCGCGTAGGGGAGCGTGTCGTCGGCGGCGCCGAAGGCCTTCCAGGCCGCCTCGGCCGCGTCGCGCCGGCCCTGCCACAGCAGCGCCCAGCCGGACCAGTAGAGGTTGTCCTCGCGCAACCCGCCCGCGTCGAGCGCGCGCTCGAAGGCGAACGAGGCGCCGGCGTACCGGTCGAGCAGCAGCAGGTCGGTCCCGACCTGGAAGAACGGGTCGTGCGTCTCGTCGCTCAGGCGCTCGAAGTCGGCGCCGTTCCAGAACAGGAACACGCACGGCGCGCGATCCGCCGTCGTGTCGGAGAAGCCCGAGTAGAAGTAGGACCGGAGCGACGGGTCGCCGTACGTGACGCGGATCAGCGCCCCGTTGCCCATCTGGAAGCCCGCATAGGAGGGCAGCGTGGCGAAGAAGAACCGCGTGTCGCGCGCGGGATGCGGCTCGATCCGGTGCAGCGCCGCGCGCAGCCGGCCCGAGAGGGCGGCGCCGCGCTGGAAGTAGTGCGCCGTGAGGTGCGAGGTCCAGGTCCAGGCGTCGTCGGCGACCGAGAACGCGGGCACGGCGCTCACGATCGCGTTCCACCAGAGCAGGATCGCAAGCCCTCCCGCGTACGCCCACGGCGAGAGGCGCGAGGCGAACGTCGCGACGAGCACCGCCGCACCGACGGCCGCCGGCGTGTAGAAGTAGGCGCTCCACCCGTGGGCGACGGGCCAGACCGGCACCGCGAACGCCGCGATCCAGGCGAGCCCGAACAGGGCCGGGTGCGGGGTGCGCGGCGCGTCCTGCTCCGCCCGGCGGGCGCCGGGGAACCACAGGGCCAGCGCGCCGAAGGCCGCAAGCGCGGCGACCGAGGGCGCGGCGCTCCGGAACCCGGCGAGCAGCCCGGTCGGGTTCTCGAGCCCGACGAGGCTCTGCGCGGCGTGCGCGAGCGCGGCGGCGAGCGCGCCGGGGTCGAAGCGCAGC
>Ga0315540_10000972_pt1 | contig 16420 bp, 13 predicted proteins | sample SalMarSW160110MG_FD_203677 | JGI IMG/M metagenome (GOLD analysis project Ga0315540, IMG submission 203677) | Salt marsh sediment microbial communities from the Plum Island Ecosystem LTER, Massachusetts, United States - Salt Marsh Sediment SW1601-10 ...
GCGCGCGCAGGTACGAACGGACCTTGGCAGCGAGCGGATCGTTGTAGGTGCGCGTCAGGTCCTTGATCATGATCTGCGTCGGGTCGGTCAGCCCGCCCGCGGCGCCGGTGGTGATCACCGGGATCTTGTTGCGCTTGCAGTAATAGATCAGGGCGGCCTTGAACTTGATGCTGTCGATGGCGTCAATCACATAGTCAATGCCCGCATCCGCGGGCAGGTGATCGAACAGGTTGCGGTCGGTGATGAAGTCGTCGACCACCTCGACGTCGCAATCCGGATTGATGTCGGCGACCCGCTGGGCGAGCGCCAGCGTTTTCTTGTCGCCGATGGTGCTGCCGAGGGCGTGAATCTGACGGTTGATATTCGAGGCGGCAATTTCATCGTAGTCGATGAGCAGCAGCCGCCCGACGGCGCTGCGCGCCAGCGCTTCCACGGCCCAGGAGCCGACGCCACCCAGTCCGATCACGCACACCCGCAGCTCGCGGATCCAGCCAACCGCCTGTTTGCCATACAGGCGTTCGATACCACCGAAACGCTGCCCAAAAACGTCGCTCATGGTCTCAGCGGCCCAAGCCAAGTACGTCGCGGGCATTGTCAGTGCTCTGCCGGGCCAGCAGCTCAGGGGCCTCATCACGCACCTCGGCCAGCGCCTGAAGGCACTCGGGCAGATATTCCGGGCTGTTACGCTCCCCGTGGTGAGAGGCCACTGTCATGTCCGGCGCATCGGTCTCCAGCACAATCGCCTGCATCGGCAGCGCTTTTGCCAGCGCGCGGATTTTTCGTGACCGCTCGTAGGTGAGCATACCGCCGAAGCCCAGCCTGAACCCCAATTCCAGATACTTGTGCGCCTGCTGCAGGCTGCCATTGAAGGCATGCGCGATACCGCCCTTGACGCCGTGGCGCTTCAGCATGGCCAGCACGTCGTCGTGCGCCTTGCGCACATGCAGGATCACCGGCAAACCGGCATCGCGAGCAATATCCAGCTGCGCCGCGAACAGTCGCCGCTGGACCTCGCGGTCGGCCCCCTCGATATAGAAGTCCAGACCGATTTCGCCCACGGCCACGGGCCGCCAGGTTTCAATGTCCTGGGCCAGGGCATCGAGGTGTTCCTGCCGATGCTGCTGCCAGTAAACCGGGTGCATTCCCAGCGCCGGATAAAGGCCCGCGCGGCTGCGGCACAGGCCCACCAGTCCCTGCCAGTGCGCCGCATCGACGGCCGGCACAACCATTTGGCAGACCCCGGCCGCCTGGGCGCGGCCGATCACCGCGTCGCGGTCGGCGTCGAACTCCGACACGTCCAGGTGACAATGGGTGTCGACCAGTTCCAGGGCAGCGTGGTTCATCCGGTGTCGGCTCCTGCATCCGCCAGCTGCCGCCGCACAGTAGGCGGGATCTCGATAGACGAACCGGCACTGTGGTCGAACCAGACTATGGTGCCGTGACCGAGGGTGTACAGCTCGCCGGGATGCGCCACCCGCCGGATTTCATAGTAGCTGTCCATGCTGGTCCGCCCGATCCTGCCGGCGTAAAGGGTCACTTCGATATCGCCCGGATAGACCAGCGGTTTCAAGAAGGTGCAGGAGACATTCGCCAGCACCATTTCGTGTACCTCGCCCAGTGCGGCCAGCCAGTCGATTCGGACCTGTTCGAAGTAGGTGAAATAGGTCGCGTTGTTCACGTGCCCGAAAGCGTCCATGTCAACCCAGCGCATGCTGTAGCGCGCACTGTGCAGGCGGCGGGCGTCCGCGGGCAAGGCTTCGATGTAATGCATGTTTTCTCCGTCAACGGCTACGGGCGCAGACACCAGTTTACACGCCGTACTTTCTGACCGGGTAGACGCAAGCGGCCGGCTGTCGCGGTCAACGCGCGCCGGCGGTGGCGCGGATACCCGCCAGCACCAGCGCCAGTTGCTGGCGATATGCAGATGCGATGCGCGCCGGATCGGAGCCCAGCAGGGTCAGGGGCACGCCCAGCAGCATCGCCAGCAGTGCACCAAGCACCAGCGGCCGCAGGGCGTTTTCGGGCAGGTCGCCGCGCGAAATGGCGGCCTCAACCTGTGGCAACAGCCAGGCATCAAGTCCCTGTATGGGAACATTCTCGATGCCCGGCAGCTCCGGGAATGCCAGCTGTTTCTCCAGCTCACTGATGTCCAGGCCGGTCTGCAAGGCGCCACCGCGCGCGATCCAGGCCAGCAGTTCCGCGAGCACACCGGGGCGCCTCTCACAGGTGCGCGCCACCTCGGCAAACAGCTTGTTCACGACCGGCAAGCCCATCGCCTCGCCGGCCGCGCGCTGCACATGCCAACCGAGTTCCAGCAACCACAGGTGCGCGAGATAGGTCAGCAGGTCCTGCTTGCGCGGGAAATAGTTGAAGAATGTCGCTTCGGAAACCTCGGCGGCGCGGCACAGGCGCTTGACCGCCACCTCGGCGAAGCTCTCCTCACCGAGCGCATCGGCGAGCACCCGCGCCAGCGCCAGGCGGGTACGGGCAAACTTGCGTTGTCTCAGGTCGCTCATGCAAATATACAGTATTCTATATTTTTAATGCCTTAAGTATAAAGTCCAGCGCCGCCAACCCGCTGCAGGTGTTCCGATAACCGCCGACGCCAAGCAATATTAGTGACTACTATATTTTTAGTACAGTGTTTAGTTTAACGTAATATCGGCTAGTTACTTCCAACAGCCCACAGTGTGAAAGTCAGGCTATCGCCAGATTCCCGGCGCGTGCTAAGCTCGCCCTCGAGGGACCGATCACCAAGGGCTCCCGTATCGCTTTCGTCGCGTGCTTGACTCCCTTATATTTGGGACTAAAATCCCAATTTATGCCAGACTCCGCTCAACAAGCTCTCACCCGAGCCCTGCTCACCCTCCTCAAACCGCTGGTGAGAATCCTGCTGCGCAACGGCATCGCCTACGGCAGTTTTGCCGAACTGGCGAAAAAGACCTATGTCGACGTCGCCTTCGAAGCGTTCGCGCCCACGGGAAAAAAACAGACGGTGAGTAGGGCCTCCGCCGTGACCGGGCTGACGCGCAAGGAAACCAAGCGCCTGCATGAACTGGACAGGCCGGATCCGGACACCAGTGAGCAGCGCTACAACCGGGCCGTGCGGGTGATCTCCGGCTGGCTCAACGATGCGCGCTTTCAGGACAAGTCCGGGCAGCCCGCGGTACTGCCCGTGGACGGCGGCGACGTGTCGTTTACCGCGTTGGTGAAAAAGTACAGTGGCGACATCACCACGCAGGCGATGCTGGCGGTGCTGCAGGCCGCGTCATCCGTGGAAAAAACCGACAGCGGCGTGAAACTGGTACAGCACGCCTATCTACCGGGCGGCGACCCGAGCGACAAGCTGACCATTCTGGGCACCGATACCGGGGAGCTGATCGCCACCATCGACCACAACCTGGTTGCCGCGGCGACTGAACGGCGCTTTCAGCGCAAGGTCTCCAACCACCGCACGCGCGCCGACGCGCTACCGGCTTTTCGCGCCCTTACCGCGGAAAAGTCCCAGGCGCTGCTCGAAGAACTCGACGCCTGGCTGTCAGCCCACGAAATCGAGGCATCTGAAGACGATGCCACGGGCCATTACGTGAGCCTCGGCATCTACTTTTTTGAACATAGTTCCGATACGGAGAACAAGTCATGAAATCGTTCAGACTGATCATGACTGCGGTCACGCTCCTGGTGCTCGCCGGTCTTGCGGGCTGTGGCGGTGGCAGCAGCGGCGGTACCAATGTTGCGAGCGGTATCGGCGGAACCGGCAAGATCGCCAGTGGCAGCATTACCGCGTTTGGCAGTATTTTCGTCAACGGCGTTGAATATAATATTGATGCCGCCAACTGTTCGGTTGACGACACCGATGTCACCGGCGCCTGCCAGGCAAACCTCGCGCTCGGCATGGTGGTAACCGTTGAAGGAACCGTATCAGGCACCGCGGGTACCGCCACCGGCGTGGTATTCGATGCCAATGTCGAAGGTCCGGTGTCCGGGCTGGTCACCAGCACCGACGGCTTCACCCGGAGTTTCTCTGTCCTGGGCATCAACGTAACCGTCGACAAGGGCACCACCCTGTTCGATGACAGTTTCCCTGGATTCAGTTTCAGTACACTGGCCGACAACAACGTGGTTCAAATAAGCGGCTTCTTCGACGCGGGCGGCACGCTGCAAGCGACTTATATCAACAAAAAGGCCGGTGCCGCGACCATAGGCACCACCCCCGTCGAACTGAAGGGTACCGTTGCCAGTGTGACCGGCAGCGGCGGACCGAATGACAGCTTCACCCTGAACGGCGTTGCGGTAAGTATCCTCCCGGGCGCCGATCTCGGCGATGTGCCCGGCGGCGCGGTTTCCAATGGTGACTTTGTCGAAGCCAGGGGCGTACTCACGGGCCCGGCCAGCATGGATGCCAGCAGCATCCAGCTCGAAGCGCCGAGTATCGGCGGCGATGGCGATGAGGTCAGCCTTGAAGGCCTGGTTTCCGGATTCACCGGTGATCCGGGCAACTTCCGGGTGGCGGGCCGGACGGTCGATGCCCGCAGCGCCACGCTGGAACCCGCCGGCCTGTCGTTGGCCAACGGTCTGAGGCTGGAAGTCGAGGGTGTCATCAATGGCACCACCCTGGTGGCCAGCAGTATCGAATCGCGCGGCGGCGAGATCAAGATCGACGCCCGGATCTCCGACGTCACGGCGACAACGCTCACGGTTACGTTGGGTGACGGTGGTATTACCGTCGCTGTCAATGACCAGACAACGCTCGAAGACAGTACCGATGTCATCGAAAATCCCCGCCTCAGCGACTTCAGCATCGGTGACTTTGTCGAGATCCGGGGCTTCGCGGATGCCGCCGGCGTGGTGGCCTCGGAGATTCACCGCAGTACACCGGACAACGTGATTCTGCAGGGGCCGGTTGACGGCTTTGTCGGCGACAGCTCGATCACCGTCCTCGGCGTAACCTTTTTCACGGACGGCGGCACCCGGTTTCAGGATGCCAGTGAAAGCAGCGTCACCAGTACGGCTTTCTATGCCGCCCTAGCGCAGGGCGACCTGGTGGCGATCAGGGATAACCAGCCCGGCGACGGCACCGCCGACGCAGTCGCCCAGGAAGATTGAAGCCAGCCGCGGCGGCGCCCCCTCAGCGCTCTGCTGTTCCACGCCTGTACCCCTCCGACTGGAGGGGTTTCCCCCATCTTCGCCGCCACGCTGAGCAGCGGTATGTATTTCTGCGTCGCACCCGGATCCCCGCCAACTGAACACCTGGCTAAATTTCATCGAGGCCATCCCCACCGCATTGACACCCGAAATACGTTGGGAATATATTCCCATAATCAATTCCGGCTATTCGGCCACTAAGCGGAATAACCCAATACCAATGGAGAAAGCCGCAGGATGAACACGAACGCAGTCAGGAGTGCAGTTTCGTCGGCCATCAGAGTAACAACCCTTATGCCCCTGTTCGCCGCGCTGCTAAGCGCCTGCGGTGGGGGTGGAGGCAGTGGGGATGGCGCCGGCAGTACCTCGCTCAACACGCAGTCGAGCGCTTCCGAACAAAACGACAAGCGACCCACAGGAGATGATTCCAGCGACAGCGGTTCAGGCAGTAACGCCCCTGCAACCGACCCGCTGTTCACCGTGGTCGCCGCCAACGACCTCGGTATGCACTGCGCCGACCTCGACTATCAGGTGTTCAGCATCCTCCCGCCCTTCAACGTCGTTCACGCCCAGGTTATCCAGAAAGGCCGCTCCGGCGAAGACCCCCGGATCCTTACCGACCAGGAGGTCACGCTGAGCTACGCGGCTACTTCCAGCCCTGTCGACCCGGCGGGTGGAAATTCCATCAACACCGCCAGCCAGAATCTGCCTGGCATATTCAAGTCCAACTTCTGGGCCCCGAGCAATCAGGCATTGCCGGTGGGCGCGGCCGGCGCCGGCAATACCTATTCCGTGGGTGGCCTGGCCTACGCCCCCCTGTACCCCAACGCGGCCACGGCCGGGTCACTGCTCGATCCGCCACTCGACCTGTCGGGTCTGTGTGACAACCCTGCGACTCCGGGCGGGTGTCCGAGTGCGCTGGCGCTGTTTGAACCCAACCCCGTGGACACCGGCCTCCCGGTACCCGCTCTGGATCGCTTCTATCCCCGCTCCGGCTCACCGGTGGCCGAACTCGCGCAACAACGCATGCCGGGACCCGGCAATGCCGAGCAGCCGTTCATGCGCTTTGACCGCGAGCTGCCGTTTTTTACCGGTTTCGACTTTGGCGCACGCCTTGATAACGTCAACTGGTTTGCGGCTGACGGCATTCCCCTGCTGCCTGTCGATGACACCGGCCTGAGCAACCCCTACCCGTTGATGAAAGTGACCGCCACGGCCAACAGCAGTGGAACACCGCTGGCGTCGCTGGATATCGTGCTGCCGGTCGCCTCTGAAGCTGATTGCCAGTCGTGTCACGTCGAGCCTCTCGACTGCCTCGACCCAGGTCTGCCTGCGGCCATTCAAAGCGACCAGTGCAACGGTTCGGCCGTGTCGCAGACCAGTTTCAACGTCATCGACATCGACACGGCGGTCGGGGATACGGTGGAACAGAAACTGCTCAACGCCGCCAAGATCAACATACTGCGGCTGCACGACGCAAAGCACGGCAGCAGCTACCGCAACTGGGATAACAGCAAGGCGCTGGTGTCCGCCCCGTGCAACGCCGACCTGAATCCCGACGATCCGAACTGCCTGGCCAATCAGACACCCATCCAGTGTTCACGCTGCCACTACTCGCCTGCCCTGGACCTGCTGCAAACCGGGCCGGTCGACGAACCGGAACAGGGAATCCTGGGGCGCCAGCAGACCTTCCACGTCAGCATGTCGCGGGCGATGCACGGACACCACGGCGCCCTGCCGCCGTTTGACGGCAAAGCGCTGTTTCCGGTGATGCCCGGCCCGGTCGGCCGCGACCCACAGCCGACCAGGCAGATACTCACCGAGACGTGCTACCAGTGTCATCCCGGCAAGCGGACCGCCTGTCTGCGCGGCGCCATGGCCACCGGCGGAGTCGTTTGCCAGGATTGTCATGGTGATATGCAGCAGGTCGGAAACGACTTCACGCTGCGCGTGAACAGCAGCAACCCCGGGGATTTCGTGCTCGACGGCAGTCTGCGCGTGCCGTGGGCGAGCGAACCGGGTTGCCAGTCCTGCCACACCGGCGATGCAGTCACCGGCAATCACCCGCCGGGCGCCATCACCGCCCCGGACGGCGTGCGCTTGCTGCAGGCATACACCACCGAGACCATCCAGGTGCCGGGTGTCGCCGACCCCGTCAAAGTCGCCAGACCCATTCAATCGCCCGCTTCCCGATTTGCAGAGAACCAGGCCAGCAATGCCAGGGGCGATACTGTCAATGTGCTTTACCGGCTCAGCAAAGGGCACGGCGGCGTGATGTGCGAGGGCTGCCATAACAGTACCCACGCCATCTGGCCGAACCGCAACCCCAATGCAAACGACAACATTGCCGCGAACCAGTTGCAGGGGCACTCGGGCACCCTCGTGGAGTGCAGCGTCTGTCACGCCGACGGCAGCCTCGGGCTGACGCTCGACGGGCCACACGGCATGCACCCGGTGAACGACTCGCGATGGAACAATAACCACAAGGATTTTGCCGGGCATAATCTCCAGCTCTGCACTAGCTGTCATGGACAGCAGTTGCAGGGCACGGTGCTGTCGCGCATGGCAGCCACGCGCACGCTGGCATGTGACGAAGGGCCGAACTGCCGCAACGAACGCATCACACTCGCGCGCGGCACACAGGTAAGCTGCACGCTCTGCCACGAGAATCCGTTGTTCGGAGATTGAGCTAGCTGGCGGCGTCGCAACGGTTGCGGCCGGCCTGTTTGGCCTGGTACAGGGCCTGGTCGGCGCGCTCGAACCACGATTCGGTGCTGTCACCGTCGCGCAACTGCGCCAACCCGCATGAGGCCGTGACGACCACCGCCTTGTCGCGGAAATGGAAACCGGTGGACTCGATCATGGCGCGCAATTTGTCAGCGACCACCAGGCATTCGTCGAGGGCGGTACCGGTCATGAGATGGACGAACTCCTCACCGCCGTAGCGCGCGATGAAATCCGTTTCACGAATCGATCCCTCCAGTGCGCGTGCGATGGTGCGCAGAACCTTATCGCCTGCCTGGTGACCGAAAGTGTCGTTGACATCCTTGAACCGGTCGATGTCCCAGATCAACAGGACCAGCGGCGTGGAAAAGCGCTTCCAGCGTGCGACCTCCTGCTCAAGCCGCTGTTCGTAGGCCAACCGGTTGGGAATGCCCGTGAGCGCATCGGTTTGCGCCTGGCTGCGCTCATGGCGAAGGCGGGTGCGCAATGAATCGGTCTCGCCTTCCAGTTCACGCAGACGATCGTTCATCGCGGACATGTCCGCCTTGGCCTTGTCGTAACGCTGCTGCTCGGCGGCGCGGTGCCGTTCCATGTGCGTCAGGACGACGTCGATATGGTTCTGTGCGAGGCGCTTCATCTGGTTCAGGTCGGTTGCCTCACGCATGCCGGATGCAATCCCGCCGATGCCCTGCTTGACCGCGCTATCGAGTTGCCGGCCCGCGGCGAAACTGTCGTCGTAGTACTGCTCGCTGCCGGCAAGCTGGTGGTTAACTTCCTGCAGGCGGCCGCTGAGTTCCAGCAGAAAATTCTCGATACCCTGCCGCTCTTCCTGTGTTTGTGTGCGGATGGCCTGAACCAGATCGGCGATTTGCTCGACAACCGCATCCCAGGCGCCCTGTTCGTTGGCCACTTCTATCTGATTGCGAACCGCCTCGACCCGTTCGACCAGATCATCCGGTAATGACAGACGCTCCAGCAGGCGAATCAGGATTTCGCGTACGGTTGCAACACTGGCAGCCTGCTGCGGCGCCTGTTGAGTCGCTGCGGTCACGCGTTCGTTCGCCGTTGCCTGCGAGCGGTTTTTCCGCCCGCCGAACAGGCGCTGCAGAAAGCCGCCCGCGGCTTTATCCGGGAGGCGTTGAGTCGCTGAGGTGTTCGGTTTCCAATCGAGCCGGATCAGAGCGTTGGACATGCCGTCTATGGCCGCCTGCAGCTGCACGTTGTCGGCCCGGTCGCGGATAGCATTGCGCAGTTCGACCAGTTGGCGGTCGAGACCCTCGTCCTGACCGTCGGCCGCGACTGTCAGGCGCGAGATGGTTTTGCGCAATAGCTCGTCAGACTGCCGCCACTGCTTTTCCCTGGTTTCGAGCTCTTGCAGCTGATCGAAGTATTGGCGCTTCCATTGCTCGGCTTCCGACTGCTCAGTCATTGTCTGTGTCCAAGCCGTGCACCTCCGCACTCAGGTGTGCAATTCAACGCTCTCGGGCAACACGATCTCCATAGAAAGCGGCAAGTGGTCGGAGAGCGGATAGTTCAACACCTCGGCTTTTGCCACCTCGACGGTGGGCGTTACGAGGATATGATCGATATTACGTCGCGGACGCCAGCTGGGAAAGGTATTCATTCCGTGCAGGGGCTCGCTCATCAGCGTCTTGTTGAGCAGGATGTCCATCTCGTCGCTGTCGGAACGGCAGTTCATATCCCCCATGATCACCACGTGACGGTAATCATTGACCAGGTCGCTGAGGTATTCGAACTGGTTCATGCGCCCGCGACGACTCAGCGCCAGGTGCACGATGAGCACCACCAGTGACTCGGGCCCGGCGCCGAAGCGCACAGCCATGGCGCCGCGACCCGGAATGCGTCCGGGCAGACGGTGCTCGGTGATGCCGGTGGGTTTGTAGCGGCTGAGCACCCCCAGACTGTGCTGGGCGAAACGTCCGATACGCCGGTTGGTCTGGTCATCCCAGTAAGGAAATGAGGCACTGGCCGCCAGGTACTGGGTAATGTTCACAAACCCGCTGCGGGCGCTGCCGGCATCGGCTTCCTGTATTCCGACGAAGTCATAGTCGCTCATCAACTGGGCGATGCGATCGAGATTGTCGAAACGTTGGGGGTGATGCAGAACGTGCTTCCAGCTGTGCGTCAGATACTGGCCGTAGCGCCGCGTCTTGATGCCGATCTGGATGTTATAGCTGAGCAGCCGCAGTGTCCGCTGCGGTACGCGCTGAACCTGCTTGGCGTTGGCGAGTTGTGACATGGCGTTGTCTAGATCGGGCAAACCAGCTTACCCAGCTGCTCGGTCAATTTAAGATTCTCACTGTAGTCGACGGGACAGTCGATAATACTCACGGTCGGCCGCGCCAGCGCCTCCTTGAGGATATCCTGCAGCTGACCCGGCCCGGTGACCCGGTAACCGCGCGCGCCGAACGAATCGGCATATTTGACGAAATCCGGATTTTTGAAGTCAACGTGCGATTCCCGCCGGAACTGGTTCATCTGTTTCCACCTGATCAGGCCATAACCTGAATCATTCCATATCAGTATGACAATCGGGGTCTCCAGGCGCATAGCGGTTTCTATTTCCTGCGAATTCATCAGAAAACCCGCGTCGCCGGTCACCGCGACCACGGCGCGGTCCGGTGCCACCAGCTTGGCCGCAATGGCCCCCGGTACGGCGATCCCCATGCTGGCGAAGCCATTCGAAATTATACAGGTATTCGGCTGTTCACAGCGAAACATGCGTGCCATCCACATTTTGTGGGCGCCGACATCGCAGATCACAATGTCGTCCAGGGCCAGCACCGTGCGCAGGTCCCATATGATTTTCTGCGGCTTGACGGGAAAGCCCTGGTCCTCGCTGTGTCGGTTCATCTCCTCGATCAAGGCCTCGCGCAGCGGCCGCATCAGGTGGCCCTGGTGGGGTGTTACCAGCCGGGCTATCCGGATCAGGCTGTGCTTGATGTCGCCCAGCACGCCGACAGTGACATTGTAATGTTCATCGACTTCAGCCTGGGTGCGGTCGATGTGGATAATGGTGCGATCGCGGGTGGGGTGCCAGAGGTACGGGTGGTATTCCACCAGGTCATATCCGACGCAAATGATGACATCGGCGCGGTTGAACCCGCAGCTGATGTAATCGTTGGCCTGCAATCCCGCGCTGGCCAGTGTTGTGCGGTTGCGAAACGGTGTGACGCCCTTGGCCATGAAGGTATTGGCGACCGGGATGTTCAGCGTCTCGGCGAAGTCCGCGAGGTGTTTCCAGGCGCCCGCGCGGATCACGCCGTTGCCCGCAAGGATCATTGGATCGCGCGCCTCGGAAATCAGCAAAGCGGCGCGCTCGACCTGCTCCTGGGGCGGTTCCGACGGAAAGGGTCTGTTCACCGGCAACGGACTCGCCACCGCCGGCAGCTTTGCGATGTCTTCGGGAAACTCGATAAATGTGGCGCCGGTCTTTTCGGACTCGGCGATTTTGAACGCTTTGCGCACCACCTCCGGTATCACGTCCGGCGCCAGAATGCACGACGCGTACTTGGTGACCGGCCGAAACAGATCATCCAGATCGAGCACCTGGTGCGATTCCTTGTGCAGGCGATTGGTGCCGGCTTGCCCGGCAATGGCCACCAGCGGCGCGTGATCCATGTTGGCATCCGCCACACCGGTAATCAGGTTGGTGGCGCCGGGACCCAGGGTCGACAGGCAGACGCCGGCATTGCCGGTCAAGCGGCCGTAGACATCGGCCATGAATGCGGCGCCCTGTTCGTGCCGGGTGGTGATGAAACGAATGCTGGAATCCAGCAGCGCGTCCATCAGGTCGAGGTTCTCTTCGCCTGGTACGCCGAAGATGTACTCGACACCTTCGTTTTCAAGACATTTGACGAACAGTTCTGCGGCGTTCAACTCACTGGGCGGTCCCGGGCGCCTGCTCGGTCGATGCAGCCCGCTCTTTTTCGATCAGGAAGTCCACCACCTGCAGCATTTTGTCGTTGCCGCCAGCCAGCGTACCGGTCGTGCGATACTTGCCGTTGACCACCAGGGTCGGTACGCCGGTGACGCCGTACAGGTTGCGCACTTCCTTGGAACGGTTGGTCTTGGTGATCACCGCGAAAGAATTGAAGGTCTTGTCGAAATCGGCTTCAGAGACCCCTTGCTCCATGAAAAACGCCTTCAGATCCGCCGCGTTGCGAATCATTTTGCGGTCCTTGTGGATATGATCGAACAGCGGCTCGTGAATCTTGTCGAGCACCCCCAACAGATCGGCGGTGTAGTAGGCACGCGCGAGCAGTTCCCAGCTCGGCCCCAGCACTGCGGGCTCACGCACGAATACGACATCGTCCGGCTTGTGTTTCAGCCAGTCATTCAACTCGGGCTCCAGATGGTAACAATGCGGACAGCCGTACCAGAACAGCTCCAGTACTTCGATCTTGTCACCGCTTGAGGTCGGCTGCGGTGTGTCGAGTTTCTGGTATTCAACCCCCTCTTTGAAAGCCGCAAAACTCGGCTGCGCCAGCAGCAACAGCGCCAGCAGGGCAAGTAGCTTCTTCATGTGTTGTTCTCCGCGGTTTTTAACAATTCACGTACGAATGCATGCCGACTGCAATCTGTTCACGCATCGGCCGCCGCCCGGGATGACAAGCAGTCCGATGAGCGGCTGGCGCAGCGCGCCCTCGATCGCCCTGGACGCATAAACAACGAATAATACGCCTCATTCTTGCCGGGTGCCGGGGTGATTTGCAAGCCCGTTGCCGACACGCACTCGAAGGTTATCGGATGCCGCTACGAGGGGCGGAATCGACCGCCCCGCGCTGATTGCCGGCGGCGCCGCTCCGGGAAAACAGCCCGTTTCGGTCGCCGCGTAGCCTTGCTCCAAATTGACCGCCTCACCGCGTCGGAGTTCCAGCCAGCGCCCGCCGAGAGCGGCACGGTGGCTGGCGCGCGACCGCCCTGCCAGTGCCGCGAGCTGTCTGCGCGGCAGTGCGCCCTTTAAGCCCCCTGACAACGACAAAGCGGCCCGAAGGGCCGCCTTGTGTTCACCCGGTTCAGCGGTTACTCAGTGCAAACCCTGCACGTACGAAGCGACAGCCTGGATTTCCTTGTCGGTCATCTTGCCGGCAATATTACGCATCATCTTGCCCGCGTCGTTGTTGCGCTCGCCGCTCTTGAAAGCGTGGAGCTGGTTTTCGACATACTTGGCGTGCTGACCGGCAAGTCGCGGGAACTTGGCGGCCGGATTACCGGCGCCGGTCGGTCCGTGACAGCCGATACAGGCAGCGACACCGCTGGCGGCATTACCGCCACGGTAGATTTTTTCACCCAGTTCCACCAGCGACTTGTCAGCCGCGCCCTGGGACATGGTCTGGTCCGAGAAGTAGGCCGCGAGATTTTCCATATCCTGGTCGCTCAGACCCATCGCCATCGGTGCCATGGTAGCGTTCTTGCGCTCCCCGTCCTTGAAGTTGTGAAGCTGCTTGACGAGGTAGGGGACGCCCTGTCCGGCCAGTTTCGGCCACTCGGGGTTGACACTGTTACCGTCGGGGCCGTGACAACCGGCGCAGGTCGCGGAAGCCGCTTTGCCGGCAGCGGCATCACCCGCCGCAGTTGCCTGCGACATACCACTGACCAGGGAAAAAACTGCTGCAAAAACAAGAAATTTTTTCATCTTGGTTCACTCTCCAGAAACACTTCGGGCAGGACGCCGACAACCCGCAGTGGACCGCGCCCAAAAAAGAGCCCAACTGTATACCAGCGGGGCACTGACCGGTCAATAAGAATTTGGTTATAAACTGTGAGAAAATACGAATATGGGAATCAATTTTCAAGCCGCGGAGTTTCTCACCAGCGTTCCCGAAGTGCGCCTGGCGCCGCCGGATACCGGCGCGGAGGCGGCTTTCGCCGGGCGCTCCAACGCGGGTAAGTCCAGCGCCCTGAACGCCATCACCGCTCAACGCAGTCTGGCCCGCACCAGCAAGACGCCCGGGCGCACCCAGCAAATCAACTTTTTCGACCTGGGCGACGACCGCCGCCTGGTCGATCTGCCCGGCTACGGCTACGCCAAGGTACCGCAAGCCATGAAGGACAGATGGCAGCGTCATCTTGCCGAATACCTGCGGGTACGCCAGTCCTTGCGCGGCCTGGTGCTGCTCATGGACTGCCGCCATCCGCTGACGGAATTCGACCAGAACATGCTGAGCTGGTGTACCGATGCCGGTCTGCCCGTACACATATTGCTGACCAAAGCCGACAAACTGAAACGCGGGCCGGCCAGCAGCGTTCTGCTGGCGGTGCGCAAACAGCTGCCGGAGTGGCATCCGCAGGCCAGTGTCCAGTTGTTTTCGGCGCTGAAGAACGCCGGCGTCGACGCGGCGCGCGAAGTCCTGAGCAGCTGGCTGACGACGACCGCCTGATCCACACCTCGCCGGTGAGACACAGCCCAACGGCACCGGGAACGCGTCACCGGATCCCGGGGAATTTCCACCGCGCAAAAAAAACCCCGGAGTGCAAGGGGGGGAAGCACCGGGGTTAAGAATACCCGGCTTGGGGAAACCGGGTTGGAGGAATTCCCGTTCTGTCTGTCTAGGAACGGGGAGCGTCAGTCAACAACACTCCGTGTGTGGAGGGCGACCTGCAATTGTGCAATGACTTATGGCGTTGTTTTATATGCCTCTCTCGTACTAACAGACCCGTAACGCTCACTGCCTATTACTATAGACCATTTGGCCCCTTAATGAACAGCTAACGAAAGGTAAAAAGTTGCCACACCGTAACTAAATGTAAATGCGTGCATTTACACGGTAGACCAATATCTTCCGGCTAAGTTCATTAGAGTGGTGCTGGACACATGTTCAGTGCGCTTCATCCCAATTGCTGCCGGCGCCGATGTCCACAACCAGCGGCACCAGCAGATCGGCAGCCGATTCCATGCGTTCACGGATGGCCTTTTCCGCAGCCTGACGAAATGTGAGCGGCACCTCGAACACCAGTTCGTCGTGCACCTGCATGATCATTGTGACGTCGGATGTTTCGGATTTAATCCAGGCATCGACCCGCAGCATGGCCCGTTTGATGATGTCGGCAGCAGAGCCCTGCATTGGCGCGTTAATAGCGGTACGCTCCGCGGCCTGGCGCCGCTGTGCGTTGCGCGCGGTGATTTCCGGCACATACAGCCGGCGGCCGAACAACGTTTCCACGTAGCCCTGCTCGCGTGCCAGCTCACGGGTGGTTTCCATATAGGCTTTGACGCCCGGATAGCGCTGAAAGTACCGGTCAACATAGGCCTGCGCCTGACCGCGTTCGATGCCGAGTTGCTTGCCCAGGCCAAACGCCGACATGCCGTAGATCAGACCGAAGTTGATAGCCTTGGCCGAGCGACGCTGCTCAACCGTCACCTGGTCGGGCGCGGTGCCGAATACCTCGGCCGCAGTGGCGCGGTGAATATCATCACCCCGGGCAAAGGCTTCAACCAGCCCGGCGTCCCCGGATAAATGCGCCATGATGCGCAGTTCGATCTGGGAGTAATCCGCTGCCAGTATCAGTTTGCCTTGTTCGGCAACGAACGCCTGACGAATTCGCCGGCCTTCGGTTGTGCGTACTGGAATGTTCTGCAGATTGGGGTCGGACGAGGACAAGCGCCCCGTAGCCGCAACCGCCTGGTGATAGGAGGTGTGTACCCGCCCGGTGCGCGGGTTTACCTGGCCGGGGAGCTTGTCGGTGTAAGTGGATTTCAACTTACTCAAAGAGCGGTAGTCCAGAATCAGACGCGGCAGCGGGTACTGAAGCGCCAGCTCCTGGAGCACAGATTCCGCAGTCGACGGTGCGCCCTTGGGGGTTTTCGCCAGTACCGGCAATTGCTGCTTGTCATAAAGTATCGCCTGTATTTGCTTGGGCGACCCCAGATTGAAGGGCTCGCCGGCCAGCTGGTGGGCTTCCTGCTCCACCGCCTCCATGCGTTCGGCCAGTTCGCGACTCTGGTGCGCGAGCATTTCGACATCCACGCGCACGCCGTTGCGCTCCATGTCCGCGAGTACGCCCAGCAGCGGTAACTCGAGATCTTCGAACAGGGTCTTCAGTGACGCTTGCGCCGCCAGGCGCGGCCACAACAGCTGGTGCAGTCGCACGGTCATGTCGGCATCTTCGGCCGCGTACGGGGTGGCCTGCTCCAGCGCCACCTGGTCGAATGTCACCTGCTTGGCGCCCTTGCCGGCGACATCTTCAAACTTGATATTGGTGTGCGCGAGGTACTTCTGGCACAGCGAGTCCAGATCATGGCGACTGGCGGTGCTGTCCAGCAGATAGGACTCCAGCATAGTGTCGTAGGCAATACCACGCAGGCGAATGCCGTGGTTGAGCAATACGTTGCGGTCATACTTGAGATGGTGGCCCACCTTGCGCCTGTCGGCGTCCTCCAGCAGGGGCCGAACACGCTCGAAAACCCAGTCGCGATCCAGTTGCTCCGGTGCGCAGGGATAGGTATGCGCGACCGGGACATATGCGGCTTCGCCGGGCTCGATCGCAAAACTCATTCCCACGACTTCGGCCCGCATGTAGTCCAGCG
>Ga0315540_10000973_pt1 | contig 16420 bp, 17 predicted proteins | sample SalMarSW160110MG_FD_203677 | JGI IMG/M metagenome (GOLD analysis project Ga0315540, IMG submission 203677) | Salt marsh sediment microbial communities from the Plum Island Ecosystem LTER, Massachusetts, United States - Salt Marsh Sediment SW1601-10 ...
CGATCCGGGCCCGCTCGCTCAGGGGGCAGGGTCGCGTGGCCGAGTCGGTCGTGGATCACCTGCACATCATCGAGGCCATGGAACAGCGCGATGCCGTACTGGCAGAAAAACTGGTACGCGAACATACAGATCACCTGGCGCAACACGTCAAGGAATTTGTTAACTGGGAGCACTAAGTGATGAGTAACGAGGCAGCAATGGTACCTGAAGACGCACAATTGACTGACGGCTTCCATCTTCTGATGGAAGCCCTGGAAATGAACGGCATTGACACCATATATGGTCTGCTCGGTATCCCGGTTACCGAACTCGGCCGCTTGTGGCAGGCCCGTGGCAACCGTTTCTTCAGCTTCCGCAACGAACAGAACGCGGGTTATGCCGCGTCGGTGGCCGGCTTTATTACGAAAAAACCGGGTATCTGCGTGACCGTTTCCGCGCCGGGGTTTCTGAACGGACTGACCGCACTTGCCAACGCCACCACGAACTGCTTCCCGATGATTATGATCAGCGGTTCGAGCGAACGCGAAATCGTCGACCTGCAACAAGGCGACTACGAAGAAATGGATCAGCTGAACATCGCCCGGCCGCATTGCAAGGCTGCCTACCGTATCAACCGTACCGAAGACATCGGCGTTGCCGTTGTGCGCGCAATACGTACCGCGCTCTCCGGGCGTCCCGGCGGCGTATACCTTGATATTCCGGCGCGACTGTTCTCCACGACGATGAGCGCTGAAGACGGTGCGAAGTCCCTGTTTGTGCCGGTTGATCCGGCCCCGAGCCAATTGCCCGGCCCTGATGCGGTTGCGCGCGCCGTCGATCTGATCAAGGGCGCCGAAAAGCCGCTGATCCTTCTCGGCAAGGGCGCCGCTTACGCGCAATGCGACGACGAAATCAAGGCGCTCATTGAAGAAACCGGTATTCCGTTCACCCCGATGTCGATGGCCAAGGGCCTGGTGCCCGACACCCATCCACAATGTGCGGCCGCCGCTCGCTCCCTCGTTCTGAAGGAATCCGACGTTGTCGTGCTGGTCGGCGCTCGCCTGAACTGGCTGCTCGCCCACGGCAAGGGCAAGACCTGGGGCGGTTCGACGAAGTTCGTGCAGATCGACATCCAGGCTAACGAAATGGACAGCAACGTGCCGATCGCGGCACCGCTGGTTGGTGACATCGGTTCTTGCGTCGCGGCGCTGCGTGCCGGTCTGAGTGGCATGGAGAAGCCTGCGGCATGGGCCAGCGCTGTTGCTGAAAAAGCCTCTGGCAACCGGGCCAAGCTGAGCACCAAGCTGACCACCGCCACGCCGGTAATGAACTACTTCAACTCGCTGGGCGCAATCCGCGAAGTGCTGAAGAACTACCCGGACATCAACCTGGTTAATGAAGGTGCAAACGCCCTGGACAACGCCCGCATGATTATCGACCAGTACCAACCGCGTCGTCGTCTGGACACCGGCACCTGGGGTGTCATGGGTGTCGGTATGGGCTCCTGCGTTGCTGCTGCTGCAGAAACCGGCAAACCGGTTGTTGCTATCTGTGGCGACAGTGCATTCGGTTTCAGCGGCATGGAGGCCGAAACAATCACTCGTTACAACCTGCCGGTTACCATTATCATCATGAACAACGGCGGTATCTACCGGGGTGACGAAGCCAGCCCTGAGCACCAGGTTTCCTGCATGGTGTTCAACCCCAAAACCCGTTACGATCAGTTGATGATCGCTCTTGGCGGCGAAGGCTATCGCGTCACCACTCCGGAAGAGCTGGCCGAGACACTGGATAGCGCCATCAAATCCGGCAAGCCGACTCTCATCGATGCCATTATCGATCCGGCCGCCGGCGTTGAATCCGGTCGTATCGGCAACCTGAACGTTGTCAGTACCATTGGCAAAAAGTAGCACGGCATCGGTACGCTGCCTTGCAGTACGAGCAGGCAGCGAGCCGACCGTGGTGGACAGCATCAGGGATGCGCGCGGTGGCACCGGTGCGGAGACGTCGTCCGAAGCCCGGCGGCGTGATGAGAGGAAATCCGGACGTACGCCTGAACCTGAGGTTATATAGACATGTCGATCAAAATCATTCTGGTTCCAATCGGTGGCAGCAAAGGTAGTATGGCGGCACTGAACCGCGCCTTCGTAGTCGCGGAACGCTTTGGTGCCCACATAAAAGGGTTGCACGTGATGGAGCGTATGTCAGACGCGGTCTCGTTCGAGTTCCACTTGCCGGAGAAGTTGCGAGGCAGTGTTCAGTCATCCGCGGAACAGACTGCGTTGGCCCGGGCCGACGAGTTACGAGCGGAGTTCGAAGCGGCCTGCCGGCAGGCCAACGTTACCCTGAGCGACAGGCCACTCGATGGAGACTCCCCGTCGGCGAGCTGGCACCAGGCGTTCGGCCATGTGGAAGATATCCTTGTGCGCCATGCACGTCTCAGCGATCTGGTTACGGTGCCCAGACCCAAGCTCGAGGGCGGACCTGTGCGGCGCTCACCGGTAGGCAGGGCCATAGAGGCCATGCTGTGCGGTACCGGGCGACCGGTCCTGATCGAGCCGCCGATGGTCAGGACCGAACAATGCGAGCGGGTGGCGATCGGCTGGAACGAGAGCACCGAGGCTTCGCGGGCAATCGCCATGACCTGGCCCTGGCTGCTCAATATGCGCGCAGTCACGATCCTTGCGTCGAAAAAACGGGAGGCGGGCGCCAACGCTCTGAACGAGTACCTTGCCTGGCACGGGATTACCTCGAACACCGTCCTCCTCGACGGCAAGGGAGAGAGTGTTGGCGAGGCGATGCTGAATGTGTGTGCCGAAGAGGAGTCGGGGTTCCTGGTCGTGGGCGGATTCAGTCACGCGCGCGCCCGCGAGCTGCTGTTCGGCGGCGTCACGCGGCACCTGCTGACGCACTCGAATATACCGACGCTGATGGTGCACTGACGCCTTTTTCCCGGGCTGGCAAACACGGTGAGAAGTCTCCTCTTCGTACCGGGAAACATGCCTGCAATGCTCGACAAGGCGCTGGGCTTCAGTCCCGACGCTTTTGTGCCGGACCTCGAAGATTCGGTGCCGGACGCCGAAAAGGAAAATGCGCGCCGTATCACTGCAGCGCATCTTTCGAAGCTCGGGGCGGGCGGGATACCGGTTATTCCCCGGGTGAATGCACACAACAGCGGCTGGCTCGAAGAGGATCTGGCCGCGGTTGTGGGGTCGTCGATCTACGCGATCTCGGTCGGCAAGATACAGTCGGCGGACGATATCGCGGCCATCTCGGAGACGCTTTCAGGACTTGAATCAGAGGCGGAACTGGAAGTCGGGAAGATCCGCCTGATCCCATGGATCGAGACCGCCCGCGCTGTCGTGCACTGTTTCCAGATCTGCACCGCCAGTCCCCGTATAGTCGCCGTGGCTTTCGGTGCGGAGGACTTTACCGACGATATGGGCATCGAGCGCAGCGAGGATGAGTCAGAGCTCGCTTATGCGCGCAGCGTGGTATGTACTGCCGCGCGGGCGGCCGGCATCGACGCGCTCGACACACCCTTCTTCGGATTCAAGGACCCGGACGGGCTGCGGGAAAACGTGCGGGCAGCGAAGCGGTTGGGCTTCAAAGGTAAATTTGCCATACACCCGGCCCAGGTGGATCCCATCAATACCCTGTTTTCGCCGTCCGAGGCGGAGATAGCTTATGCACGGCGAGTCGTCTCGGCGTTCGAGGAGGCTGAGCGCACGCGAAGAGGGTCCACGTCCCTGGATGGGAAAGTCATCGACGTGCCCGTGGTCAAACGGGCGCGGTCGATACTGGCGCTGGCGGACGCCCGGTTCAGGACATCCTGAACCGGGCGTCCGGTATTCTGCCTAGCCCACGGCCCCGTTGCGTTGGTGCTGGTGGTTGTCGCTCACCGAACGACTGCGGCAGACCTGGACGGCCTTGAGGCCGTAGAAAAGCAGGACTGCGCCCATGATGGCGGGAATCAGCAGCGCGGCATGCTGCATCAGCGAGTAGCCGAATGCGGACGCGGTTACGAGCAGGAGTCCCAGGGCAACCTGCAAAACGCCTATAAAACCCGAGCAGTCCCCGGCCGCGTCATTGTTGGAAACGATATTGGAAGTTTTGAAATCCGGTTGCATGTCTTGATCCTGCATCAGCTTTTCGAGTACGGAAGCCCGTTGGCCATTGCGCGGGGGCCTGGGTATGTCGACGACACCGATCCCTTCCTTGATGGGGGGCGTAGTCGTGCCGATCTGTACCGAAAAAATATAAAATTAGAGTAGTAGAATATACAAATATACTTGGCAAGTCCAGAAATCCTGAAATAAGTAGTTATCTCAGTGATTTAGTTGGATAGACAACCTGTCGGGTAGGGGGTTTCCCGGGTATGTCATGCGCGGTTGGCGACGAAGAGTTCGATCTGAAAGGCTTCGGCATACGCGGCCTCGAGGTCAAGTTCGCGCGCCAGTTTTCGGTTGAAATTCAGAATGCGCTCGTCAAAGCCGTGGCCGCGGGTGTCGAGATTGCGGGCCTGCTGGGTATCGTGGAACCGGAGCAGAGCGCGCTTCCAGTCAGCCTGGGATTCATCGAACCCGACGTAGAGGTCGGGGCGAAAGCTGAGGGTTTTCGCATCTTTATTATAAAGCGCCAGTAAGGGGGCGCCGAGTTCCTGCACCGCCGTTCTGGCCATGTCGTAAGCGCGTCGATGGCCGGCGTTGCTATCGTCGCCGTAGGGCAGCAACAGAACATCCGGGGACGTGTCACTGATCAGCCGGCGTATCCTGAGCTGATTGTCGGCGTGATGAGCGAGCTCACCATCCTCAGCTTCCCGCAGGCGCTGGAAGCTGAGCCGGGCAGGGGAGAGCCCGAAGAAGCTGCAGCTGTCGACCTGTTCCTGCTCACGCAGCCGCGCCTTCTGTTCCCAGGTCGGCGGGTCGGCATAGCTGTCCTGGACGCCCTTGCTGCCGCTGCTCAGTACCGCCAGGTGAATCTCGTTGCCCTGTGTCTGGAGGTATTGGAGCGTGATGGCAATAGCGTCGAAGTCATCCGGGTGCGGCGCAAGGACCAGCAGGCGCAGCAGTGGCGACAATCCGATGGAATCAATGCGCGCGGGGCGGTTCCCGTTGTGCGCGGCGTTAAGGGCGTCGATCGGCAGCATGGCTTTCGGTTACGGTGGTTGTATCGTCGTATTCAGTAACAGTGTTCCTTGCCCGGAAACCGACCGTCACGCACCTCTTCACGGAAGCATTGCAGGGCGTCGCGGGTTATGGCTCCCACGTCCGCGTAGACTTTGGCGAACCTGGGCGTGAGGTCGAGGTAGACGTGGAGCATATCGTGGATGACCAGCACCTGACCATCGCAGTCAGGCCCGGCACCAATCCCGATCGTCGGGATGTCCAGCTCGCGGGTGATGCGTTCCCCGAGCTCCGCGGGTATGCCCTCCAGCACGATCGCGAATGCTCCGCCTTCCTGTACCGCGACCGCATCGCGGAATACCTGGTCCGCGTCCTCCTTCCTCCTCCCCTGGACTCTGAAACCGCCGAAGGTATGTATACTCTGGGGTGTCAGTCCAACGTGCCCCATGACCGGAATCTGACAGTCCACAAGGGCTCGGATTTCACCGCGAACCCGAACCCCACCTTCGATTTTCACTGCCTCGGCACCTGCCTCCCGAATCAGGCGACCTGCATTATGGACCGTCTCCCGGGCGCATACGCCGGACGTGAGAAACGGAAGATCCGCACGGGTCTGCGTCGAAGACCGAATCGGATGCCGGGGAGGCGCCCGGGCTGCCCGTCGCCCGCCGATCCTGCAGGAAGCATCTCGACAAATTTCGGCTTTTCATGCGCAGTATTTAGTATACAATATACCAAATGCTACGATGCCGTAAACGCCTTGGGGTGGATTATATGGGGGCAGGCGAGAACCAGCGGGAGGCCAATTCTGCGGTGCGCACTGGCAGGCGCGGCGCTATCGGTCAGCATTCGACGGTCACAGGGGTGCTGCAATGCAAGGAGGTCCGGGAGGCCGCCACGCCGCTGTCACAGGAGAGCAGGCCATGGCCTGTGACGACGCACAATTTGCCGCAGTCCTGAGCGATACCGGACGCATCGCGAACTTCGGTCCGTCGGGCAGATTCGAGAGCCGCGGCTACGCGGGTGCGCCCTGCCGCAAAAGCAAGGCTTACCGGGGTATCCCGGTCAATACGATGTGCGCGGAGATACTCGGGGCCAGGCGTTACAGGTCGGTGTCCGACATTCCGGAATCCCAAAGGATTAGCCAGAGTGTGAGAGGGTATCAGGTCTTCGCCCCCGATATGGATTGCGTCCAGCCACGAGGAGACCGCCGATGAAACGTGCCTTTTTTTTCCCAGTGCTGTTGATGATCGCCACGCCGCCAGCCTGGGCTACCGAGGCCGCGGCCCGAACACTTTCGCTGACCACCCACAACGTCGGATACGCCGCCATTGCTATCTTCCTCGTCGCTTACCTTTTGGTGATGGCCGAAGAATTCGTGCATCTGCGCAAGTCCAAGCCGGTCATCCTGGCGGCCGGTATTATCTGGGCCATGATCGCCTACGTTTATGCCCAGGCAGGCATTACAGATACGGTCGAGCAGGCGATCCGTCACAACATCCTCGAGTTCGCCGAACTCATGTTGTTCCTGCTGGTGGCGATGACCTATATCAACGCCATGGAGGAGCGGCTTGTTTTCGAGTCCCTGCGTGCCTGGCTGGTACGCAAGGGTTTCAGCTACCGGAAGCTGTTCTGGCTTACCGGTTGCCTGGCGTTCCTGATATCGCCGGTCGCGGACAACCTGACCACGGCCCTGCTCATGGGGGCGGTGGTGATGGCGGTCGGCGTCGACAGCCCGCGGTTTGTGGCTGTTGCGTGCATCAATATCGTTGTTGCGGCCAATGCGGGCGGCGCATTCAGCCCGTTCGGCGATATCACCACGCTAATGGTCTGGCAGAAGGGCATTGTCGACTTCTGGGCCTTTTTCCATCTGTTGGTTCCCTCCATGGTCAATTTCCTGATTCCGGCTGCCTTCATGCATTTCGCAGTACCGCAGGTGAAACCCGAGGCGGCGACCGAGCGGGTGCGGATGAAGCGGGGCGCCAAGGTGATCATGGTGCTCTTTCTGGCCACCATTACCACCGCTGTAAGCTTCCACAACTTCCTGCATCTGCCCCCAATGGTGGGGATGGTGACGGGTCTGGCCTACCTGCAGTTCTTCGGTTTCTATTTGCGAATGACGCACGCGCGCGACCTCCCCAGCTTACCCTATAGCGAAGCCAAAGCCAACGAGATGGTGGGTGACGTGACGGCGTTCGAGATATTTCGACAGATCTCGCGCGCCGAGTGGGACACGCTGCTGTTTTTCTACGGCGTTGTGCTCTGCGTGGGCGGCCTCGGGTTCATCGGCTATCTGGAACTGCTGTCCAGGTTGATGTACATCGAAATCGGGCCGACTTTCGCCAATGTCATGGTCGGGGTGCTTTCTTCAATAGTCGACAATATCCCGGTGATGTTTGCCGTGTTAACCATGGGGCCGGATATGTCTGAGGGGCAGTGGCTGCTGGTAACCCTGACGGCGGGTGTCGGTGGCAGCTTGCTTTCTATCGGTTCGGCGGCGGGCGTTGCCCTCATGGGACAGGCGCGCGGGAGCTATACCTTTTTCAGTCACCTGAAGTGGACGCCCATCATCGCGCTCGGATACGGGGGGAGTATCATCGTTCACATGTGGCTAAATGCCGGTCGTTTCTGACCGCGGTCATGCGGAAATCGTCGAATTGATGAAGATCATGATCGAATCTTTTGGGCGGCGGGGGGTGTCTGTCCCTTCATTCCCGAATCACTTCGTATTCATCAAAGAGCTTTACAAAACAGGAGGCAGTCATGAAGAAAATGACTTTTGATCCCGACAAACTGCAGACGCCGGTAACTGTGATTTATGACGGCAGGGACGCTGCGAGCGTGGGCGAGGTTACGTTCTTGGAATCTAAAAACAAGGACGGGGTGCTCGCGTTTGTCGATCTGTCTGCATCGGCCGATCGCGCAAGCGACTACGGTGTGAGCGCCGAGGCTGTGCAAGAGCAGATGCATGCCCGTGATGCGTCCGGTCAGCTGTTCGCCGGCAACGAGGCCCTCTACGCTGCGCACGCCGCTGTTGGCCTGGCCGCCTGGTTCGAGATGTGCCGTCTGCCGGGTTTTCGGAGCGTCGGCACCGGAATTGGCCCGAAAAATTGATTGCTGAATGAGCTGCCCCGGGATTGGACGCTGACGGCTGCTGTCCGCTCGACGGCCGAGGGGCTGGCCCGCCCCTCGTTGCCCAGAACGGTTGAATTGGCTGCAGTGGTACTTGACATGTCGGAGCAATCTTTGTATACAGTATACCAAATATCCGCAGCGAGGTCTGGGCGTTGGTCTGGCAACCCTGGTGGATGAACGCTTTGGTGGATCAAACGGGAATTACTGTTCTGACAAGGCGCCAGGCAGGAACCTGACCGGTACATTGCCAGACTTGGCAAGGCATATAATTTCAACGAGTTACATGATGGAGACTTGGATATGAGCAACTCACTACCGCTGGACGGCGTCAGGATCATCGATTTCACCCACGTCCAGGCTGGCCCCGCCTGCACGCAGTTATTGGCATGGTTTGGCGCCGATGTGATTAAGGTTGAGCGGCCCGGCTCTGGTGATGTCACGCGCAGTCAGTTACGTGATATTCCGGGCGTCGATGCCCTTTATTTCACCATGCTCAACAGCAACAAGAGATCGCTGTCGCTGAACACCAAGACCCCGGAAGGCAAGGAAGTTCTGGAGAAGCTGATCAAGGAATCAGACGTGCTGGTGGAGAATTTCGGACCTGGCGCACTCGACCGAATGGGATTTTCCTGGGAGCGCATCCAGGAACTCAATCCAAAATTGATTCATGCGTCAGTGAAGGGTTTCAGTGACGGTCATCATTATGAAGATCTGAAAGTTTACGAAAACGTAGCGCAGTGCGCTGGTGGTGCTGCGTCGACCACCGGGTTCTGGGACGGTCCGCCAACTGTGAGTGGCGCGGCTCTTGGCGATTCGAACACGGGCATGCACCTCGCCATCGGTATCCTGACGGCGCTCATCGGTCGCGAAAAGACCGGCAAGGGCCAGAAAGTGGCGTGCTCCATGCAGGATGCGGTACTGAATCTGTGTCGCGTTAAAATGCGCGACCAGCTGCGCCTGGATCGCGTCGGTCATCTGGAGGAGTATCCGCAGTACCCGCATGGCGAGTTCAGCGATGTGGTGCCGCGTGGTGGTAATGCCGGCGGCGGCGGACAGCCCGGCTGGGTTCTCAAATGCAAAGGTTGGGAAACCGATCCGAATGCGTATATCTACTTCACTATACAGGGCCACGCCTGGGAACCTATCTGCCGCGCTCTCGATAAACCCGAGTGGATCGATGATCCGGAATACATGACGGCCGAAGCCCGACAGGACAAAATCTTCGATATCTTTGCCACCATCGAAGACTGGCTCAAGGACAAGACCAAGTTCGAAGCTGTGGATATTCTGCGCAAGTTCGACATTCCCTGCGCGCCGGTACTGTCCATGAAGGAACTTGCCGCAGACAAGTCGTTGCGTGAAAGTGGCTCTATTGTCGAGGTCGAGCACAAGGAACGTGGCACCTATCTGACCATCGGTAGCCCGATCAAGTTTTCCGATATGAAGCCGGTTATCACGGGCTCTCCATTGCTTGGCGAGCACACCGACGAAGTCTTGACCGGTCTTGGCTACAACCGGGAGCAGATTGCGGCAATGCATGAGGCCAAGGCGGTTTAACGGAAAGCGCGGCCCGTTCCATCGCGCAGATCGCAGCTTGGCGCAGCGCCCACCTGGAGGGCGCTGCTTTTTCCGTTGGCGCGCCGCGAGTACCGGCTATGCCGAATGCTCGGCTGGCGAGCCGGACATCTGCCGTGTAAGGCGGATGCCAGGCCGGTACAGTAGCGACTAACATTTGAGCCAGGGAGCGTGAGTTGAAATCGGAAATCGAACTTCACCAGCTCGTTGAAGCCATTGGCGATGCCGTTATTGTGGCTGACCGGAACGGCGCCATCGCGCTGTGGAACCCTGCGGCAGAACGTATTTTCGGCTTCACGGAGACCGATGCTCTGGGCCGGTCTCTCGATCTGATTATCCCGGAACGACAGCGCGAAAAGCATTGGAATGGTTATAACATGACCATGCAGACAGGGCAGACCCGTTACGCGACCGATATTCTGCGGGTGCCGGCTCTTCACAAAGAGGGGTATCGTCTGTCCATCGCGTTTACAGTGGCGCTGCTGTATTCAGCAGAGAACGAGGTGACGGGCATAGCGGCTGTTGTTCGCGACGAAACCTCGCGTTTCAAGGAGGAACGTGACCTGCGCAAACGCCTGGAGGCGCTTGAAGCAAGGTCCGGTTAGGCGGGCGACGTGCATAGATTGCCCGTCTCTCGCAACGGTATGAGATTGGATGATGGGTCAAGGTGAATTGGAAACGCGCAGAGCCAGTCCGGGCGGATTTGCCATCACAGTATTTGTGGGGTCCGCGATCTACCTGGTTTTGTTTAGTCATGGCTGGCAGACGCTTTTGACTTTCAAAGCCGTGATTTTCCTGGTCCTTGGTGTGTTCTTTTCGGTCCTGGTAGTGGGTGTTCCGTTTCATCTGTTGGGCGTCTGGATAGAAAGGCGGTTCTTCAGTTCGGTCGAGGTGCCAGTTGCGCACACAAGGGTCTGGTATCTGAAGACGCTGACTACTGCGCTGATGGTGCTGCAGGTGGTTGTGACCTTTTACGCCACGAAGTTGGCTTACTACTGGTATTTCAGTTGAAGTCGCTGTGGCGGCGGGTGCCGCCGAACCCGTCAGTGTGTATGGACCGCCCTGCCTGATATGCAAGGGTATCACTCTCTGGCTGATGTACAGGACCTGAATATCTCGTATAATGTATACCAGATCATGACTTACCAGGCGCTATGCAGACGATGCCCAAGCAAGATATCAAATTACAGCCACTGAATGTACCTACCGTACTCAAAGACAGAGTCTATGAAGCGTTAAAGACGGCCATATCGGCGATGGACATCTATGCTGACGAGGAGTCCCCCAAGCTGGACGAACGGCGGCTGGCGGAAGAACTCGGTGTAAGCCGGACACCGATTCGTGAGGCGCTCTCCCGGCTGGAGCAGGAGGGCCTGGTGCAGAATATTCCCCGTCGGGGTGCCTTCGTGGTCCGCAAGACCAAAAAGGAAATCCTCGAGATGATATGCGTCTGGGGTGCACTGGAGAGCCTGGCTGCACGATTGGCTACAGTGTATGCCAGTGATGAAGAGATTGCCGGTTTGCGCAGTATGTTCGCAACCTTTAAGGACTCGCAGGGTGCCAGCGCGCATATTGATGAGTATTCGGAGAAGAATATTATGTTTCACCAGGCGATCATCAGATTAAGCAAATGCGATCTTCTGGTTGATATTGCCGAGGGATTGTTCGTTCACATCAACTCGATACGCTCGCGCACAATCAGGGAGCGTCACCGGGTGACGGATTCCATCATTGATCATATGCACATCATCGAGGCTTTGGAAAAGCGGGATGCCGAGTTGTCGGAGCGGTATGTGCGCGAGCACACGAACGAACTGAAAGAGCATATAAACAAATACGTGGACTGGCTGGAATAGCCGTCCTGCGTTATCGGGCTTGAGAGGGCGATTCCGGCGGGCTCTCGAAGGGTCAGTTGCGGTGGCCCGGTGCGAAATGTTGTCGGGAGCCGGATGCCGGCCTGGTCAGGCTATACCTGCGGAATAAGCTGAGGGTACAAGTATGGGCATAAAAATCATTCTGGTTCCTGTTGACGGCGGCAAGAGCAGTTTTAAGGCGCTGGACAGGGCTTTTATTATCGCCGACCGGTTCGGGGCGCATATCAAGGCACTGCATGTGATGACGCGTGCATCGGATGTTGCCGTGACAGGGCTTTACAACGTTCCCGCAAAACTGAGAAAAGACGTTGAGCAGAAGTCCGACGCGGCTGTCATGGAAAGAGCCGCGGAGTTGCAACAGCAGTTTGAAGCGCTTTGCCTTGAACGGGATATCCCCATCAGTAGGCAACCAGCCAAGCAGGGGGGCGCAACCGCGTTCTGGCACCAGGAGTTCGGTAGTATTGACGAGGTGTTGACCCATCATGGTCGGGCGAGCGATGTCATCGCGGTGCCGCGGCCAAAGATCAAAACGGGGATAGTGCGGCGTTCGCCCATGGGGCAGGCCATCGAGGCTATCCTGTTGAGAACCGGGCGCCCGGTCGTGATTACGCCGCCAAAATGTACCGTTGGAAAATGCGAGCGGGTTGCCATTGGCTGGAACGATAGCGTCGAGTGTTCGCGCGCGCTGGCCATGACAATGCCATGGCTTGTCGAAATGAAGCAAATCACCGTTCTTGTCACGAAGAAAAGAAAACAGGCTGTTAAGGAGCTGGTTGAGTATCTCGCCTGGTACGATGTCAAGGCCGATATTGTGCTGCTCGATGACAAGGGGAAATCAGTAGGGGAGGCGATGCTGAACGTGTGTGCCGAAATCAGCGCGGACTTCCTGGTGGTCGGCGGCTTCAGTCATGCGCGTGCCCGCGAGTTGCTTTTCGGCGGTGTCACCCGTCACCTGCTGATGCACGCGAACATAGTCACCATTATGGCGCACTGACAGATACTGGCAGACGGTTGCGCCTGTAACAACAGCAAGAATGCAATCATCAGCCTAGTCATCCCTGCTTTATGCGCGACATTCAGTATCCAGGCAGATCTGTGGTTATGGCGACCGGGGCAATGGTTGCCACAAGCCAGCCCATGGCGACGGCGGCCGCGCTCCGGATCCTCAGGCGCGGTGGTAATGCGATGGATGCAGCTGTCGCGGCAAGTGCCACGTTGAGCGTTACCGAACCGCTTTCCACAGGCGTCGGGGGTGATTGCTTCCTTCTCTACCATGAAGCGGCGACAGGTGAGCTGCACGCGCTGAACGGTAGTGGTCGTGCGCCTGCTCGTGCGACCCCTGATGCGCTGCGTGCATCCGGCATGACAACGGTTCCCGAAAGGGGCATCCTGTCCGTGAGTGTCCCGGGGGCGGTTGACGCCTGGCAAACCGCGGTTGAGCGTTTTGGGACCTGCGATTTCGGAGCGCTTCTCGAGCCCGCTTTTGAATATGCGGAAAGCGGTTTCGCTGTAACACCGGTCATCGCCGGCGTCTGGCAAAAACACGCCGGACTTTTCAGGCAGTCACCTGACAGTGCGCGATCATTTCTGGCCGACGACAAGGCGCCCGCGGCAGGTGCCCTGCATCGCTTTCCCGATCTTGCGCGGTCTCTGCGACTTATTGCCGAGCAAGGCAAAGATGCGCTCTATCGGGGGGCGCTTGCTGAAGAGATCGTACGTTTCAGTGATGAACACAGCGGCTTGCTGACACTCGAGGATCTTGCCAGTCACCGGTCTGAATGGGTTGAGCCTGTATCCAGCGATTACCGCGATCTGACAGTGTTCGAGGTGCCGCCCAATTCGCAGGGCATCACGGCGCTGATGACGCTGAATATCCTCGAGCAAGCCGGCCTCGGGAGCCTGCAGCATCTCAGCCCGGCACATATTCACCTGGTGACAGAGGCGTTCAAACTTGCGCAGGCAACCGGGGCGCGATATATCGCCGATCCCTCATTCAGTGACGTTCCCGTCCAGGCGTTGTTATCGGACCGGTTTGCGCAACAGCAATATGCCCGCATCGACCGGGGCGTGGCGATGACTTTCCCTGTCTCGCCGGGATTACCGGAGCACAAGGATACTGTTTACCTAACTGTGGTGGACAAGGATCGCAACATTGTTTCGTTCATCAATAGCCTGTACCACCCGGGTGGCAGCGGGATGGTTGCGGGGGGCACCGGGATACTGCTGCAAAACCGGGCTGCCTGTTTCGTGCTTGAGAAAAATCACGCCAATTGCATCGCGCCAGGCAAGCGCCCGATGCATACCATTATTCCGGCAATGGCCTATAGGGACGGAAAACCGGTACTGTCTTTTGGCGTGATGGGCGGTAGTTACCAGCCGCTGGGCCATGCCTGTGTGCTCAGCAACTGGCTGGACTTCGGCCTCGATATACAGCAGGCAATCGACGCACCGCGATTTCATGTCGAGAACGGTGCGCTGGTTGTCGAGCGGCCTGTTCCGCAAACGACGCGCCAGGCGCTTGCCCGTCTTGGCCACCGGGTGGTGGAAGCCGGGACGCCAATCGGCGGCGCTCAGATGATCTACATAGACCGGGTGAGCGGCGTATTGCACGGTGCCTCCGATGCGCGCAAGGATGGTTGTGCACTCGGTTACTAGCCTGAATTGTGTATGATGCAGTGAGGGCGGGGCTTACGCAGCGGCATAGTCGATATCTTCGACTTCTTCGATGGCATCGATGAACTGCAATTTTGTCATCCCGTCCATCAGTTCGACATGATAGCCCTCGGACCAGGAAAGCAGGTTCTGGATCTCGTCACGGCGTGCTTCAGCGTCTTCATCAAACAGAAGAATGACCAGATAGGGTTTGTTGCAGCTGGTGATGTGCTTGACACGTATGCGTGCGTCCGTCAGTTCCCGGACCCGTGAAGGGAGGCCGCCATTTTCGTTGATTTCCAGCTGCGGGCATGCAACCAACTTGAAATGCGAGGGCAGTCTTCCGTGGTTGCGCTGCCAGCGGTCTAGAACAGACAAGATGAAGCCGGGCACGCTTGCCACGCTCCAGCTCGCGATATAAACCGGTAGTCCGGTGATTTCCAACGGCTGCGAAGTCGATTCCATATGTCCTCTCCTGCTCTGATCCCATCCGGTAAAGGTCAAGAGCAGTCTATAACAAAATATCTCTAATATGACTAAAAATAGAAAATAATTATTTTATTATTGAGATAATTCGAGTATATAGAAATATTATACTAACGTAGTTCAATTATGGAGGAATCTGATTCATGGACGCTGTGGACAGGAAAATTCTGAATCTCCTTCAAACGGATGCCAGCCTGACGGTGAAGCAAATCGCCGAACAGATACCCCTGTCCGTGACGCCGTGCTGGAAGCGTATTCAGAAACTGGAAGACAAGCATTTTATCCGAGCCCGGGTCGCGCTGCTGGATCCCAAAATGGTCAATGCCAGCGTCACCGTATTTGTAGCGATCAAGACTGACCAGCATACAGGTGAGTGGATAGAGCGCTTTGACCGGGAGGTGGCCAAGTTGCCGGAGGTCATGGAGGTCTATCGAATGAGCGGAGAAGTAGACTATTTGCTGCGCGTGGTGACCAGCAGTATTGAGGCCTATGACCAGTTTTATAAAAAGTTGATTGGCCGGATCGAGTTATCGAATGTCACATCCAGCTTTGCCATGGAGCAGATCAAGTACACCACGGCCCTGCCCATAAACATCGAGCCTGGTGATCGCCGCTGACTTCATCAGGGGCGTTCGAGCCCCGCATCTTTGGCGGTACAGTGAGGTAACCGCGAACAGGCGTATTTGGCTGTTTCACTGCCACGAGACTGTTTCAATTGTCGTTTTCGGGTGATAATAACCATTTTCCGCCCCCGGGGATGTTGTTATGAAAGCGGTCTTGCTCGATGGCTTTGGCGGTCCGGAGGTGCTCAAGATCGCGGAAGTACAACAACCGACCCCTGGCGAGGGACAGGTCCTCATTAAGGTCGCCGCAACATCGGTAAATCGGCCCGATATCGTGCAGCGCGAAGGTAATTATCCCCCACCAAAAGGCGATTCGGAAATTCCCGGTCTGGAGGTTGCCGGCGTTGTTGAAGTGACTGGAGCGGGAGTGACTTCATATCAGCGCGGAGATCGTGTCATGTCCCTCGTTGGCGGTGGTGGTTATGCGCAATATGCTGTCGCCTATGCTGATCACCTGATTCCGATTCCGGAAACCATGAGTTTCGAGTCGGCAGCCTGTGTCTGCGAAAGCTACATTACCGCGTTCCTGAATATCTTCATTCTAGGTGGTTTGAAAGACGGGCAGGTCTTGCTTGCCCATGGCGGTGGCGGCGGTGTAAACACAGCTGCTATCCAGTTGTGCCGAACGCTGGTACCGAATGCCAGGGTTGTGGTTACCGCTTCTGCGGGAAAGGTCGAGCGTGTCAGGCAGCTCGGTACCGATCTCGTCATCAATTACCGGGAGGAAGATTTCGCAGAGGCGATCAGGGCGTATACCGCTAAAAAAGGCGCCGATGTTATTCTCGATCATATTGGTGCGAGCTATCTGGCGCCGAATATGAAGTCACTCGCTGTTGGCGGTACTCTCATGATCATCGGCATCATGGGCGGCGCAAAGGCCGAGCTCAACCTGGCACTTATGATGGTCAAACGTCAGCGGATCATCGGTTCCGTACTTCGCTCTCGGTCAGTAGACGAGAAGCGGGAGATC
>Ga0315540_10000974_pt1 | contig 16419 bp, 25 predicted proteins | sample SalMarSW160110MG_FD_203677 | JGI IMG/M metagenome (GOLD analysis project Ga0315540, IMG submission 203677) | Salt marsh sediment microbial communities from the Plum Island Ecosystem LTER, Massachusetts, United States - Salt Marsh Sediment SW1601-10 ...
TGGTAGCATCGCAGTCCCTTCCGGGGTAGCTCAATTGGCAGAGCATCGGACTGTTAATCCGCAGGTTGTGAGTTCGAGTCTCACCCCCGGAGCTTGCGTCGTGTCTGCAAGAGTGGGAAGACTTCTGCAACTTCAACCGGCCACACGGAGCCCTAGACGGACAAAGACCCTACGAACGACTATGACAGAAGACCCAGAACCCGATGTGAACCACGACCGTCAGTGCACAGCTAGATCGCGGGATGTTAGGGTTCATGGCGCAGATCACCAGGGAGGTGTGCTGTGCGGAACCATATTCTGCTGCTCTGCTGTATCGTCTTTGTCTCTGTTGTAGCCATTGGCCCAGCGGCGCTCGCCTACTCCGAAACCGCCGGCAACGGCACCACGACGAACTGCACGTCCGGATACACGTGGAGCGCGGTCGTTCGTGGAGACGATATGACCTATGCCCGTGCTTGGGGCGATTGGTACGACGGTCCGGACCGGGTGGCCTACAACTATGCCAGCTCGGGCACGCAGTATCATTGGGGCTCTTTGGGCTACTCTGAGGCATGGTCCGAAACCCGATTCGACGGATACGGGGAGGGCTACGCCTTGTACGCAGACTGGGGGGACAAGCTCTATACGCACGCGGGTTGCCTGTGGACCGGTTCTTGAGGGCGAGGACTTGGTCCACTGCCGAGTGAGCCATGGATGTCTGTTTCTTCACTTGATTGCGATTCTGGTCGTCGCAGGGGTAGCGACAGGATGCTCCGACCACGCAACGACGTATCCGGCAGGTACGGACACGACTCTCTACGTGCCGGCGGGATTGTCCAACAGGTGGGCAGAGCTGATCGACACGTATCGGCTCAGCTATATCGGGGACATCGTTGACAGTTTCGGACTTGACGAGGCTGACCTCAGCGGAATAGACGTGGTAGTCATCGATCCGAAACCGTGGAGCGCGTTCGCCTCGACCGACGAATACGATCTCGCCTTCGCGCAGTCGGTAGCTTCGTGCCTTCGCCAGTACGGCTATCCAGCCCAGATCATCAGTGCCCCGGAAGGGCCCGGCGTGGACGTTCCTGGGGTGCGAATCGATGATCCCGACTACAGGAAGGCGCACGGGCTATGCATTGTGAAGAGCCTCTTGAGCTATCCACCAAGGCCTCAACCTGTGACAACCGACGAATGGCGCGAGAGATACGATGAACAGGTGACGACCGCCGAGTGCCTTGCCCTTCAGGGCTATCCGGGCGACGTGCCATCGTTCGAGAAATACATGGACAACCCGAAGGCATGGATCGCGTACGATGCCGTTCCTGTGTCGTCGGTGGGGCCCACCGTCTGGGCGACGCTCAACGAGGAGTGTCCGCAGCCCTAGAGGGCTAGAGATGGATTTGGGGGAGTCTGGGTAGGCGCACGTCTTCCACCGCGTCGAAGGGTTCAGGGTTCATGCGGCCGCGCGACCCACGGCTTCGCGCCGGAGGGAGCACGGAACTCAGCCCTCAGGGCCAGGGTGGGGGATGACCAGGCAGGGTTCCGGCTTCGACGCCGTTGTTGAGGGCCCGTCGCCTGTCTGAGAGACGCGGCCCCGAGGAGCTAGAAGATGTCCCCTCCACCAGGACGCGCTGGGGACGCGTTTTGGTGATTGGTGCTGCAAGGCGATGCGAACTGGTGAGTAGTCGAAACGCCTGGTCAGAGGCTTGTTGTGTGCGTTGTGCCTGGTCAGGGGGTTGGGGGTGTACGGACTGTTAATCCGCAGGTTGTGAGTTCGAGTCTCACCCCCGGAGCTTGCGTTTGTCCCTTCCTGATTGTTCGGTTTCGCTTGCTCGTGGCATCTCGATAGTGCTGCCGGGACGCGTACAGGACGCGTTTCGTTCTCGGGTTGGGTGTTCGCCGGGATGGATCAACCGGTCGCCGGTTGCGTGTGTCCGACGCCTCTCATTGGTCGGGTGTGTCGAGGCTGTTGACGATGATCGGGACGGTGTGGGTGGCCTGGTAGGTGTTGGTGCCGGCGGGGACGCTGTTGGCGGCTTGGAGGATGGTGTTGGTTTCGGCGATGAGGTGGCCTTGGGCGTCGAGGGTGATGGTGTCTCGTGTGGCGGGCGGCTGGTTGTAGGTGATGGTGAGGGTGATGGACCCGTCGGGTGTTTGATTGGCGATAGTGACGGGCAGCTGGGCGAGGAGCTCGATGAGGGCTGCGCGTAGGGCGGGGGTGGGGTTGGTGCCTCTGAGGAGGTTGGTCGCGAGGTGGAAGACTTGGATGTCGAGGGGGAGGTCGCTGCCTGATTGGGATGCGTGGTCGTCGAGTGCCTGTTTGAGGTCGTTGGGGTTGGTTGGCCAGTTGGTCGTGGCGAGATCGCTGGTGATGCCGGTGAGTTGCCGGGTGACGGTTTCACCCACGCCGTCGGAGCGGTCCCATCCGTGGGCGTAGTAGGCGGCTTCAACCACGGGGTCGAAGAAGATGGGTGTGTGGGTGGTGATGGTGAGCTGTTGGAAGTCGCCGTTGTCCCATTCTTGGCGGGTGATGGGCAGCAGGTAGGCGACGGGGTCTTCGATGCCGATGAGGTCGCCTTGTTCTGTGATGCCGAGCGATGTTTCTTCGGTGCGGGTGTAGAGGAACGAGCCGGTGGGGATCTCTTGGGGTGTGGCGAGGCGTGCGGCTGTGGCGATCTCGCCGAGGGCGGCCTCGACTGCTGTTGGCCGCGTGACAAGCATCACACCGACCATGACCACGAACAGCGCGACTGCGGCGGCGATCGGTGTGAGCCACCGAAACCGACTCCGAGGTGTCTCGGTTCGGATGGCGTGTTCGAGGCGCGCGAGGGCACGTTGACGGTCGGCGTCGGTTGGTACCGGGTCGCCGGCTAGTCGACGCAACACTTCGAATGGGTCGTCATGCATCAGGTGCCTCTTGCCCTCTCTCCCTATGTTCGTTCGAACCTGCCATCAGGTTCCGCAGTTTCGTTCTGGACCGGTTGAGTCGCGACCGCACCGTCCCTTCCGCGATCCCGAGAGCCTGGGCGATCTCCCGGTACGAGAGGTCTGCGAACACGAACAGTGACAGGATCTCGCGTTCGGTGGGTCGAAGGCTGCCCATGGCTGTCAGGATCGTCGATCTCGAGGCGTCGACACGCTCGGCGACCTCGTCAGCGAAGTCACCCTCTATCGTCTCGTCGACCGGAACCGACCGTAGACGTGCCTTTCGCCGGTAGTGGGTTCCGACCAGATGCGAAGCGATACCCAACAGCCACCCGCGGGCATTCGGATACGACGTGTCGTAGCGTCTGCGCGACCGGTACGCCTCCACAAACACGTCTGCTGCCACGTCGGGTCCGTCCGGATGGCCGACGGTTCGCATCACATAGGCGAACACCGTCGGGTAGTACCGGTGAAACACCTCGGCGAACACCGACGGATCGTCCCAGGAAGCCTCGATCACCTCGGCGTCAGTACCGTCCATCGGCGCCCATCTTCGCGCGCCGACTCGCCCGACAGGCTGTCACGTGTCGACTGTCAGGAACCGAAGTAGGCGACCGACTCTGCCCGGTTGTTCAGCGTCGACAGGTTGTGGGTCGAACCCGCCCCATACGTGTCCTGCCACGCGCCGGTTGCATACGGCGAGTCGTAGTGACGCAACCGGTAGCAGCCGTTCCACGACGACGAGATCCGATTCGCCCACGTGGTGCCGGTGTTCCAGTAGCCACCCGAGCAATCGGATCCAACGACACTGATCGAACTGCCCGTCCCGTTGAACCCATCGAAATGCACCCCCAACGTGAACGTTGACGCAACCGACGCCACACCACCCTCATCGGCCAGCAACGCTTCCCCCGTCAGATCCGCATCGAACGTCGCGCCGGACGAACAGAAGGTGGCAGGCGGGATGGGAAACGCGGACACAGCCTCCACAGGCCAACGTACCCACACCGCCTGCCAAACAGTCGACTACACACAATCTGAACCGTGACGGGAACCCAACGGGTCCCCGAAACGAATAGAAGGTATGGGGGACGGCCGGCCACACACCTGCCACGGCCATGCAGAACCGGAAGCTAGCGGTCGAGATGGTCACTGGACCAACCATGACGCCGAAAAGACTGAAAAAGGAGCAGGAGACAGGACAGTCAGTCGCACAGATCAGGGTTGATCAGTTGTGTGCACCACAGGAGGAGAGGAAGATGGAAAGGGAGAGCACCTGTCCGACGGCTGGTAGCAGTGACTGCTGCATTTGCGTTGGTCTTGGCGCTGGTGGCGTTGGTTGCACCGATCCCAGCACGTGCCGGCGGGTGTGACTACTACACCTACTCGTCTACGACCTATGATTTTGCGTCGATCAGCGACGGGAACAATGATTGCTGGGAGATCTCCGTCAGGCACTACTACGACCCACCGTGGAGCAGCAACAATTACTGGACGGACTGGCATTCGTCGTGGGGTACGTACGCTAGTACCCCCGTCATGGAGGAACTCCTTTATGGCGACTTCGACGCCACGTTTCCGCCTGGCTAGGTGCTACAGCGTCGAATGGTGAGTAGATGTCGAGTCGGCTCGATCACACGTCTGGCCGAGCCGACTCGCCGCGTGGGTGAATCTGGAGAACCGGAGGCAACATGAGACTCAAGCTTCCACGATCAGTAGTACCGGCAGTTGTTCTGCTGGTTGTGCTTCTCGCGGCGGGGGCGTGTACCGGACGCTCGACCTCGTCAAGCGGTCCGGTCGGCTCCTCGACGACTGGTGGGGCACAGGGTCGGGCCGGCGACCCCGCTCTTGGGTGGGGTCTGGAAGGTCTCGAGGGGGTTGATGCATTCGGTAGTGTCACTGACGTGGACCTTCTCAGGGAGTCGGCTACTCGTCTCGGTTTGAGTGATGAGCAGGTGGCAGCCATGTCAGATGGCACCGTCACGTTCGCTGAACATGAACAGCTTGTGAGGTTGGCGCTGTCGTGCATGGAGGATCGGGGCCTCGAGGTACACGAGATGGGTCTCAAGACGACTCAGCGGGGGGTCGAGGAAGTTGCCTACGCATTCTCTGGCGATCCGGCAGGTTTTGACAACAAGGAGACACTCACCATTGCGAGGTACTGCGAGCAGTTCCATATGGTGCCTGCCACCCTGATCTACGAGGCAGAGTTCGGCATCTCATTGGAGGAAGAACAGGCGAACATCAACGAGGCATTCATTCGCTTCGGGGAGTGCCTTCGCGATGCAGGTATCACCGAGATTCCCGACATCGACCATTACGACCCCACGATGCAGGATGCTCTCCTTGCGTACGTGGACGATCCACGGCACAACTGTGTCCTAGAGGTCGAGACGCCGTGAGCCAGAGGAGCACGGGATCGCGAATGTCAGGAGTTCGCGGCTTCATGATCGTCGTTGTTCTCGCCGCCGTGGCCGGCGCCGCTGCGATTGTCGTTGTGAACGACGCGAGTGACGACTTCGACCCGTTCGCCACGAGTACATCAAGCGAGGCAGTCGGCGTTGCTCCAGTGCCTGCCACAATCGAGCATGCGGTGCAGGCAAGCCTGTCCATCGGAGTTCAGTCGCGACGCGCGGTCCGTGTCGATCGCAGTGGGACTGTGACTGGCGTGCTGGCTCAGGTCGGTGAGACCCTGAAAGGGGGTGAGGGTGTTCTGCTCATCGATGACGCCCCCGTCGTTGCGTTTCGTGCCGACGCGCCACTCGTGCGCACGCTGTCAACTGGGGACACGGGACCTGACGTTGTCAGGTTGCAGGAGTTTCTCGGTCGGTTTGGTGGGATAAGGGCAGACGGGACGTACGGCCGCTCGACGGCGCGAGCTGTCCTGGAGTTTCGCGAGGCACGGTCCATGTCGCGTGAGGACTCGATCGGACCGGCTGACGTAGTGTGGATCGGTGTGGATCCCTTCGAGATTGTCGGCGTGGAAGTGTCGGTGGGGGATCACGTGGCGCAGGGTGACACGGTCCTGATTGGACCCCCTGATCGAATTCAATACGCGATCGAGGCCGGTTCACTTGATTCGGTGAGCGCGTGGGTCATGGAAGTAGGCGGTGTCTCGGTTCCCGTATCGTCGGATCTTGAGCTCGCAGAAAGCGACGCCGCGACGCTTCTCCAGGTGCTGGGGGAGAGTGAGGGTGTACCTGCGGTGATACATCTCGCGGTGCCGGTGGAAGCATTCGAGGTTCCGGCTTCAGCTATCTGGTCGGACCGGTCTGGGACGTGCGTGTTCGATCTTGACACGGGGCAACCTTCCTCGGTCACGGTCCTGGGCACCGCGTTCGGCACGGCGCAGGTCGAGCCTCTCGGAGGGGCACTCCCAGGGTCCGTCGTTGTGAACCCGTCTGCGGTTGGCGACGTGAGCTGCGGTGGCTAGGCGAGCGGCACTGAAGGCTGTCGGGGTCAGCCACTCCTTCCGCGACGGTCGCGTACTCGACGAGGTATCACTTGAAGTGGCGCAGGGCGAGTGGGTTGCGCTGATGGGTCCATCCGGATCGGGCAAGACGACGCTGCTATCGATTCTGGGCGGGATGCTCCGACCGCAAGGAGGGCACGCCTGCGTTCAGTGGCCGAGCGGTGTCGAGACACATGCGGCATCGTGGGTGGCCTGGGTTCTTCAGACAACTACGGCACTCGGCCGAAGATCCGTCCTCGACAACGCAGCGTTGGGCGGCCTGTCAGATGGGCTGGGCTCGTCGCTCGCGGCCGATCGAGCCGCCGAGACCCTCGACCGACTCGGACTCATGGGCAGAGCAGATCACCGAGCACGGGATCTCTCCGGAGGAGAACTTCAGCGGCTATCGATCGCCCGGGCACTGTCATCGACGCGACCGTTCCTTCTCGCCGATGAGCCGACAGGTCAAATAGACCAATCGACGTCCCAAGAGGTGATCAGGGCGATGAGAGACGCCTGTGTCGACGTCGGCGTTCTGATTGCGACCCACGACCGTCTCGTGGCGCACGAGTGCGACCGCGTACTCACCTTGGTCGATGGGAGGATCGGCGATGCCGCAACCTGACAGGTCCTCGAAGTGGAGATTGCGAGAGGTTGTCGGCGAGGGGATCCGCAACGCGGCGCACGGGGGCCCGAGATCGCTGTTCCTGGTCGGTCTTCTTGCCGTACTGGCAGCCGTGGCCGTCCTCGCGGAAGCCACCACTCTTCAGAGCCTCCGAGATGAGGAGGTGAGACTCTGGAGAGAGGGCAGCCACGTTGTGGTGGTTGGTTCCGAGGGGGGCATCAACGGCACCGAGTGCGAATCCCTCTCGGAATCGGGAGCCGTCGAAGTGTCAGGTGCGGCAAGGCGCGCCTCCGGGACGGGGACCGTTGAGAACCTTGGCGGGCCCGAAGTCACGCTGACGGAGGGCACTGTGGGCGTGTTGGCAATGGGTGATCGGCTAGCCGGATCGGGGTCGGCTCGAGTGCCGCCGGCGGTGGTGTTGGCCCTTCCCGCCGCGGATTCCCTTGGCGTGTCGGGTGGCGAGATGCTCACCATCGCGAGCGACGGTACGCCTGAGCTTCCCGTCACGGTTGATGAGGTGAGAGATCTCTTCTACGCGACCAATCGTTACTCGACCGGGGTGTTCTCGGTGGTGCCGGCGGCCGGGATCTTCGACACGTGCTTCTTGCTGGCGGCGCCCGGCTACCTGGAGATCGCCAAGGCTCAGGTGTCTTCGCTCAGCGTTCTGCCCGACCACGCCTCGGATGCCTCCATTCGCCTGCTGCTGAGGACGGAAGATGGAGTCGAGCAGCTCCGCAGGAGGGCAGAGTCAAGGGTCACACGTTGGGGAGGGCTCGTGGCCGGCATTGTCGCCGGTCTGGTGTGGGTACTGATGATGATGCTACGTCGCACAGAAAGCGGGCTCTACAGGACCTTGGGGGTTTCGTTCGCGGAGCTGATTCTCCTGAGGCTGTCCGAAGGCTTTCTGCTGGCTGTGATAGGACTCGGCGTTGCCGCGACCGCGGCAGGTGTCGTGAGCCTCGCGATGGACATCCGCGGTGAGCTGTTCACCCACGCACTCACAGCAATGGCATCAGTCTTCCTCTCGGTGTTCGTCCTGATAGCGCTTCTCGCCGGGCCCCTGTCCTGGCGCGGAGACATGATCCGCCTTGTGAAGGACAGATAGGCGACACTTCGACGGTCACCGGATTCCGTCGATGCGTTCCAGGACGCGCTGGGGACGCGTTTTGGTGATTGGTGCTGCAAGGTGGTGCGAACTGGTGAAGGGTCGAAACGGCTGGTCAGGGGATACTTCTGTGTGTTTTGCCTGGTGAGGGGGTTGGGGGTGAACGGACTGTTAATCCGCAGGTTGTGAGTTCGAGTCTCACCCCCGGAGCTTGCGTTTCACCTGCTCAGAGGCGGTTTTCGGGCTTCTGTGACCTGTCGTCGAGGCTGCTGTGGGAACATCCAGGACGCGTTTCGTTGGGCACGCTGATCCACCTGGGATTCCTGGAGGGTTCTCGTCGACGGTCTTCAGTCCAAACTGCCTCCTGTTGCGTTGCTCATGCTGGAAGTGTGCACTCGGACCCTGTCGCCAGAGTGTTCGAAACCCTGTCATCAGAATGTCAACAGCTCTGTCATGACTGAGGCGTTCTTTCCGGTTTGATGTCGTACGGATCGTTCCGGGGACATGTCGGACGTTCCGGGGACATGTCGGACGTCGCCTGGTTGGGGCTGCATCCTTTTGCTTCTCGTTGTGAGGAGGCGGATGTGGCCTTGAAGGTGGTGACGATGGCCGAGCTGCGTCTGCGGGCGCTGCTTGAGGCCCTCTTGTTTCGGTCGGAATGCGACCAGCGTCGTCGGGGTGTTCTTGGGGCCTGTGTGTGGTAGGAGCAAGCCGCCGGAATCCGTCGACAGACCTGCGGCAAAACCCTTGCGCTATATAGCTTCAGAGTTGTATGCTGGATGCTGATGTGGGAGATAGATCTGTCTCTGGTCGAAGGCTGGTTGAAGGATCTGGATCAGGAATCATATGAGCAAGTCGTGGCCGCGTTGGAGATTCTGGAGGATCAGGGCCCTTTTCTGGGTCGGCCCCTGGTTGACGCAGTCAAGGGCTCACGACACAAGAACATGAAGGAGCTGCGGCCGGGATCGAGCGGACGTTCAGAGTTGAGGGCGCTGTTCGCTTTCGACCCTGAGAGGAAAGCGATCCTTCTTGTAGCCGGTGACAAATCGGGTGAGTGGAAGAGCTGGTACAAGGTGAACATTCCGATCGCGGATGATCGGTTTGATGAACACCTGCAGCGACTGGAGGAAGGCTGATGGCTAGGACCCTGGAGGAAATGCTGGCGGAGCGTCCGGTCGATCGCGAGGCTGTCGACCGTCACAAGAAGCGCATGCTTGATGAAGTTCGCGCCTACAGGCTGCGCGAGCTGCGCGAAGCTGTGGATATGACCCAAGTCCAGCTGGCAGGGCGGCTGAACGTGAGTCAGAACCGCATATCACGGATCGAACATGGGGATGTCGAACACGCGCAACTGAATACGCTGCGGAAATACGCAGAGGCCCTGGGCGGTCGCCTCCGTGTCGAGGTTGAACTCGGCGAAGACAGAATCCAAATCGCCTAGCGGCTCTTGCCGCGGAACTCCATCGCCGCGCGCAGCCGTTTCATCTCTCAGGACGACGGCCAGACCTCGATCCACAAGCGGGTGCCGGAGTTGTGATCACGTCCGTGTAGAAAGCACCGGCCGGCACTCCAAGCACACTCAGCGTTGGCGACCCCTTCTCGCTCACACTGGTGACGTCCTTCACCATGGAGAAGACCGCGCTCAACATCCGGGCGATCAGCACACCGACAGCCATCGGCTGCTATCGGGCACCAACACTCGACGCAGATGTCGTGGCTGTCGCGTCCGGTGAAAGTCTCGACCCGTCAGTGTGCGCCCAGGTCTGGGAGACAGGCGTGCTCGTCAACACCGACATCGTCCCGGTCGGGTCCGTCCCAACCTTCGTTGCGTGTGTTACCGACAGAGGCAGTCTCGCCGTGTTTCCCTCCGACGATCGCACCCTGTGCGAACAGCTCGGTCTTGCGTTCCCCGACGACGAGTCGATCATCCCAGGTGAAACCATCCGTCACCTCCAGGACTCCCTGGATGCCTACTTCGCAACCCACCAGTGCGTGCCACTCGAGCAAGCCCAAAACGACATCCAACGCATACTCACAGCCAGCGGATTCACCGACTGGACGATCCAAACCCAACCCCCTCGATCAGACTCGCCGTGTGCGAGCTACGGCCTCGACCCCCAACAGAGCACCATCCACCTCGTCCCCATCCCCGACCTCGGACAGTCCAATGGTTGACATCCTCATCAGCACGCAGTCTCCCCACCTATCGGAGAACGAGGCCCGTGCACAACTGGGCCGGAGATCCACTATGGAGACATGCATGACATGTCGGGGAAGATGCACATGGACACATGCTGTGCATGCTGGACTCAGACGAGGCAACGCGTCGAATCGGCCAGCGACTGCTCACAACCAGGCGCCAGCGACGGAGCCTCTGCCGGCATTGAAGCGCCCTGGGTTTGTTGGAGACTGTTTCCATTGGTTTCCAACCAGCAGTTTGCTGTTCCTTTCGGCATCGTAGACGTCTTCGTATTCGGCCGGGGGGGCGTCGTCGAGATATCCGTGGAGGCGCTGGTTGTTGAACCAGTGCACCCACCCCAACGTGGCGAGTTCGACATCGGCGACTGTCCGCCATGGCTTCTGTTCCGGGCCGTAGATCAACTCGGTCTTGTAGAGGCCGTTGACGGTTTCCGCCAGGACGTTATCGGCAATCGCCGACCGATCCGAGGCCTTCTGGCCGTCCCGGATTCTTGCATAGTGGTTGGCTTCGTATTCGGCTGGGGGTATGCGCCCGAGCCTGTGCATGAGCCGATGGTTGTTGTACCAGTGGATCCAGGCTGATGTCACCTCCTCGAGGTCGGCGATGGTTTCTAATGGCCCGTTGCGGAACGGGGAGCCGGCGCGGATGGCCTCGGTCTTGTAGAGGCCGATGATCGTTTCGGATAGGGCGTTGATGCTCCTATAGATGGCAAGTCGATCTCAGGCTGCTGAACAGAGCTGGGTTGTGTTCGGTTCGGGGAGGAGGTGGTAGAGCTCGCGTGCGACGAATCGTTTCAAGCATCGGATGATGCCCTTTTTCGACAGGCCTTCGGCGGTCCGGCGTTTCACGTAGGCGATGGTGGGCGGGTGCCAGCGCATGCGGACGATGACGACACGGTAGAGGGCGGCGTTGGCTTGGCGGTTCCCGCCACGGTTGAGGCGGTGTGGCCCGTTGGTCTTGCCCGACTCTGCGGGGATCGGGCAGACGCCGCAGAGTTTGGCGAACGCTGATTCGGATTTCAGTCTGTCTGTGTTGTCTCCGGCGGTGAGGATCCTGTCATGATCTGGGGGATCGTAGCGGCACGTGTGAACCCGAAGCTGGCAACGTCAGGGGTGAAGGCACCTTGGAGGCTGCTCCTGGTGGTGGCGGGGAGGTTGAACAGATCCAGTGCGTCTCCCCGGTGACCGTGACAATTCCTCTGGATGAGGTCACCTGGCATGGGAACCCAATCATGCGGCAGATAGGCGCGCGACCTGTACCGAATGCCGGACACAGAGAAGGTGACATCTCACATGGGACCGTCCAAGAAGGGAGGGATGCCATCGGACGGGAGCGCCATGAAGGCGCATACAGTAGTACTTAGTACGAAGAGCGGAAAGGAGAATAGTGTGAAGCGCGTGATGCTTGTCGCGTTGACAGTGGCCATGATCGTGGCTTCGAGCGTTCCTGCTGTCGCCGAGGATCCGGCAATCCCGCCGACTCCCACATTGGTGCAGCGCATCGCGGTGGAGTCAGTCTATCCGGACGTGGTCGACGATCTCGGTTCACTGCTGGTTCGTGGGGTCGATGAGGTGACGATGCCTATTGGCCCGTCGGGTTCCAGCGAGGTTGTTCTGCGGTACGAGGGAAGCAATGGAGACACCAAGGGTGTTGTCTCGCCCGCGGGCGTTGTCTCGCCCGACTGGTACATCGGCTTCGGCTGGTACATCTACTTCTATATCGCCCCGGGGGATTGGGGGTGGTTCACTGGTCTAGCCCTGCCGGCACTGTCCGTGGTCATCTGCGGGATATTGGCGCTTGCCGGGGTCTCGGGAACCGTCTGTGGTTTGATCGCCGTGGCGCTGATCTACGTCTTCGCTACATATTCGGCGCCTCCGCCGGGGTACTGTAAGGAGATCAAGTTCAACTACGTGGGCACCCTGACAAGCGTCAAGAATGTGCAGATGTCTTGCTAGGAGGAGCGACCGTTGTCTCGTAGGCTCTTTGGGCGTTGGCTGCGCGGTGAGGTGCTGGCCTTCGGCGGGGTTGTGTTGCTGGTCTTCGTCGGGATCGGGTGGGTGCTGATGCGCGTGTTCGCACCTGCTGTCGGCGTCGACTCGTCGCGACAGTTCTTGACGGTCAGTTTCGCGACGTTCGCTGTGCTTGAGACGGTTGCGTGGCTGGATCTGCGCCGGACTGTCCGGAGACCTTCAGCAGGTAGATTGCTGTTCTCGGTTGGTCTTGGCATGCTGATGGGCGAGGGCGTGCTCTTGGCTGGTGCAGGGCTGTTCTTTCCTGACAGCTATGCATCGGTCGTGGAGTTCGTGACTCGCGCGGTGTGGGTGCCACTGGTCACACTGATTGTCGGGGTGTTCGCTGTGATTGCGAAGAGTCATGGACCGACGGATTCTGGTCAAGGTGGATAGGCGTCTCTTCTCCGAGATGGACCATAGCGTAGGGACCCAGCTGGTGAAGCTGCCGGTCTCGGGTGCCGTGTAATCGACGTGGCGGCGTTATTGCGATGCTGCCGGGGTGTCGATGGGGCGCGGTCTCGCCGTCCTGCTGCTGCATGAACTCGCCTCTGTTGTCGATGAGGATCTCGAGGAGCTGGCAGCGATGCTCAAGGAGTGAGAGGCCGCCATCGTTGCCCGGGAGGCACGCCTGGTTGCCCTCATCGAGCCTCGCCACCCTCGACATCTCCCTCTCCCACCTCGGAAAGCCTCCAAAACGAAAGCCCACCGAAAGTAGGAATCGATATTGCCAGGAAAGTGTCAGGAGACAAAGAAATCCCCTGCAAACGCAGAAGATGCTCAACGGCATGCCCGGAGCGACTGCAACCCCAAGTACACGCGACCCATGGGAGACATGGCTGATCGCCGCGTAGGGTCGTGTCAGTAGGCACCATCCGCAGGGTTGGACTGCCAGGGCTGCTCACGAGCACGACTCGGAGCTCCGTGAGCCTGGTCTCAAGCGACTCGCCGGCCTCGGCTCGGGCAATCCAGCGGCCGGCGACATCTGGTCGATCCCTACCCGCTCATCTTGCGCAATCTGTCCGTGACCCCTTGTCGATGATCGCAACCCCGGACGGGCATGGCGGAATTCGGTCACGGCCCCACGCCGCACTCCCTCAGGACTTCATCGGGAACAGGACTCGGCCCTTGATAGATGGACTCCGATGTTTCGATGTTCGTGACCGAAATGATAGGTTGCCCGTCCGCGTCGTGACCTGGCAAACTTAAGCATCGCGTCCCAAGGTTCGGAGTCGGGCCTTCATCGCTTGGCACCACCGTCGAACTAGACACCCCAGCCGTAGCGGGGACAGTCGTAGACTCACCGGGCCCAGGCTGTTGGTGGTCACCGCCTCCGCAGGATGCGACCACCAACAGAACGGCAAAAAGCGAAACCAACGCGGCTCTTGCAGCCGGCCGAATCGGATTCAGCTGTTGTCCCAAATAACCTCCTCGTTGCCGTTATCTCTTGTGGTCTCCCGATCATCTATCCAATAGGGAGGGTTCTCCGAAGCCGCCCAAATGTTCGTATTAGAACAAGGACCATTGTAGGTGATGTAGCCAGCGGGATAGAGCGTCGGCCCACCCGAAAGGTCACGATACTTGGGGCCTTGCCCATGGACGCCCCAGACATCAGTTGTGCATGGATCGCTCTCAGCTATCTCAACAAACTGATGCTCGTCAGGAAGCAGTTGATAGGCTCCCGCCACACACCACTGACCCGCGTAGTGCTCAACGTCAGGATTGGGCACCTAAGTACCCGCCGGCGCTTCACCTGGCCGTCACCTTGCTCCACACCCAGGAGGGGGTGGCTCAACGGTTTCTCGACGACCTGCGCTGGGCCGTCGCCAGAGTACAGGAAGAACCCGCCTCGTCGGAAGGGCTGGCGCCTGTGTATGGGATGGCCGCGACGGTCCCCGCCCGGGCGATCGTGAGCGAGCTGCTGGAGCGCTATGTAGATCTCCTCTATGAGGTTTGACGCGACGCCCACTTCCGCAGCAGGTCACGAGCTGAACGCCACCATTACCCGCAAGAAAGTGACGGCGCTGTCCTCCTCACCCGGGAAGGAGGAGGAAGCGCGGACCTTCGGTGCGGACCACTTCCTCCTCACGACCGATCAGGGGGCCATGGAAGAGAAGGAGTTCGGCTTCGACCTGCTGGTCTGCACCGCCCAGTCGGGGAACGACTGGGGGAATCTGGTGATGGTCCTCACCAAGAATGGCCGGCTGGTGCTGCCAGCCTTCGCTCCGATCGACCTGCCTCTCATCGGGGGCTCCGGATCCGGCCCCATAGTGGACTTCGTGGTGCACCAGGTGTCAATCACCGGCTCCTTCCTGGGGAACCGGGCCGACACGCTCGAGATGCTGGCCCTTGCCGAGGGACACAGCATCAGCCCCCGGATCGAACTGATGCCGATGGCGCAGGTGAACGAGGCGATGCTCCGGGTACGCCAGAACCAAGCGCGCTACCGAGTGGTTCTCGTCAACGACTAGAGACCGGTGTGGACCTCGTGAACGTTGCCCATCAATTTGCTTCTTCTTGTTTCAGCGCTGGATAGAAGCGGCGGCGGGCCCAAAGGGCGACGTAGACGAGTCCAACGAGGACGGGGACCTCGATGAGGGGGCCGACGACGCCGGCGAGAGCTTCACCCGAGGTGACTCCGAACACGCCGATGGCCACCGCGATGGCGAGTTCGAAGTTGTTGCTGGCGGCGGTGAAAGCGATGGTGGCGTTCTTTTGGTAGGAGAGCCGCAACCACAGTCCGATAGCGAATGAGACGGTCCACATGAGCCCGAAGTAGACGAGCAAAGGCAGGGCGATGCGTGCTACGTCGAAGGGCCGATCGATGATGGTCTCGCCCTGGAGGGCGAAGAGGACCACGACGGTGAATAGCAGCCCGTAGAGGGCCCACGGGGCGATGCGGGGCAGGAAGCGGGTCTCGTACCAGTCGATACCCCGGGCTCGTTCACCCCATCGTCGGGTGAGATATCCGGCGACGAGGGGGATGCCCAAGAAGACGAGGACGATCTTGGCGATGTCCCACATGGTGACGTTGAGGGTTGCGGTGTCGAGTCCGAGCCATGAGGGGAGAAGTTGCAGGTAGAAGTAGCCGAGGATTGAGTAGGCGACGATTTGGAACACGGAGTTGAGGGCGACAAGCACGGCGGCGGCTTCACGGTCGCCGCAAGCGAGATCATTCCAGATGAGCACCATGGCGATACAGCGGGCCAAGCCGATGATGATCAATCCCGTGCGGTACTCGGGGAGGTCGGGGAGCATCAGCCAGGCAAGCGCGAACATCAATGCCGGGCCGATGATCCAGTTGAGGATCAGCGAGGTGACTATGAGCTTGCGATCGGTGGCGATCTTGCCGATCTGGGAGTAGCGGACCTTGGCCAGCACCGGGTACATCATTGCGAGCAGCCCGATGGCGATGGGGAGTGACACGGTGCCAATCTTGACGGTGTCGAGCCAGTCGTTGAGTTCGGGGATGAGACGCCCGAGGAGGAGCCCTGCGGCCATGGCGAGCCCGATCCACGCCGGCAGGAATCGGTTGAGCAGGGAGAGCCGCTCGAGCACCGGCGCTTCTGCGACAGTGGGGCTGTCGGTCTGGTTCATCGAGCCACGCTACGGATGAGATCGGCGAGTTCGGCGATGGCAGGGACTCGTCCGGCGACCTGATCGTCGATGGCGAGCACCGGGGCGGATTCCGTAACGCTCACTCCTCGAGCGACTCGAGGATCCAGCGGGCGTAGAAAGGGGGCCAGCGGTCGTCGGGTGCTTCGGCTCGATGGAGTTCGTCTGCCCGTCGGAGCCAGTCGGCTATCTGTTCGATCGTGGGGTCGAATCCCACGATCGGTCCGATCTCGGGCTGGATGTACGACGCGTACCACTCGGGCCAGCCCTCGTTGGGTCCACCAAACTCGGCATGGTGTGCGCGCGCCGCCGATCTCAGCAGTCTGTCCAATCGATCCACTGTGTTCTGATCAACCATGACGGCATGCTACCGCCCCAGCCGTTCGCCACCCTGGATCGCGACGAGGAGCCGGTTCTCGCCGGGTGGAAGGGGACAGCTCCAGCGCACGTCGTGGACACACGATGGGTGGTAGGCGAAGTTGAAATCGAGGATCACTTGATCTCTCT
>Ga0315540_10000975_pt1 | contig 16419 bp, 15 predicted proteins | sample SalMarSW160110MG_FD_203677 | JGI IMG/M metagenome (GOLD analysis project Ga0315540, IMG submission 203677) | Salt marsh sediment microbial communities from the Plum Island Ecosystem LTER, Massachusetts, United States - Salt Marsh Sediment SW1601-10 ...
CGACTCCGAGGGCGTGTCCACGCGCCGCAACGTGCTGATCGACGACGGTCGCTGCGCGAACTTCACGTACGACCTCTACCACTCGCGCCGCACCGGGGCCGCGCTCACCGGCAGCGGCGTGCGCGGCTTCGCGAGCACGCCCGGCATCGGCTTCCACAACCTGTTCGTCGAGCCCGGCACCGCGACGCCCGAGGCGATCCTCGCCTCGGTGGACCGCGGGTTCTGGTACGACGACTCCGGCTCGTTCGGCTTCAACCCCGTGACCGGCGACTACTCGTTCCAGGCCCAGGGCTGGTGGATCGAGAAGGGCGAGAAGGTCTTCCCCGTCGAGGGCGTGACCGTGGCCGGCAACTCGCTCGAGATGCTGAAAGCCGTCGCTGCCGTCGGCAACGACCTCGAGTTCCGCACCTCCGTTGCCTGCCCGACGCTGCTCATCGGCGAGATGACCGTGAGCGGCGAGTAGCCCGCCCGGCCCGACCCGGCGATTTCACCTCCCGGTGCCCTGCCGGAAACATCCCCCGGGGCATCCTCCTCACCGGTGGGACGCGATGCGGCGGCCCGGCGAGCGAGGCGCCGGCGGACCACCCTTCGGGCGGAGTGACGAGAGGCTCTGCCCGTCGCGCTTCCAGGGAGCGCGGCCCCGTGCCCCGGGCCCGGAAAGCCGCTGTCGCGCGTCGAGGCCTGCCTAGCTGTTCCGCCAGGTACTCACCAGCGCCACCGCGCGACGCGGCGCCGGGTCCGGGCGCTTCGCGTAGCCGAGGCGCACGAGCAGCAGCGGCTCCTCGCCGCCGGCGCCGAACCGCATGGCGAGCGGCGCTCGGTGGCGCTCGGACTCGATCGGCGCGGTGAGCGGCTGCTGGGCGATGCCGGCCAACGTCGCATGCAGCGCGAGCCGTTCGTAGGCCTGTCCCGCCAGGATCGGCGACGCGTCGCCCGGGTTCGAGGCGGTCAACAGCCCGAGCGCGCCGCTGGCGCGGACGGTGTCTTCGGCCTCGTGGGCCCAGCTGCCGGTCGCCCAGCCGTGCAGGTGGCTGCGCGGGGGCATCGCCCGGGCGGCGAGCCAGCCGAGCAGGCCGCCGAGCCCGATGCGATCGGGCGTCACCCCGTCGCCGCTGCGGCGCGCGGCGTCGTCCGAGAGCCTCAGCCAGCGGCAACGCTCGGCCTGGGCGCGGTCGTTCGACGCCATCGCCTCGGTCGCGTCGCGCACGAGCCGGGCGACGTGGCGGATCTCGCCATGGTCGTCGATCCAGTGCAGGCGCAGGTCCTCGGGGACCTGGGCGAGCAGTTCGGCCCGGTGCTGCATCGTGATCGTCCGGCCGGCGAAATGGTTCGGGTTGCTGCGCCGCTCGGGCAGCGCCCGGAACAGTGGCCGGTCGCGCTGCTGGTCGCCGGGCGACCACGTGATTCGGGCCACGACGAGCGGCGCCCCGCGGCGCGCGGTGGGCCCGAACGGCAGGTACTGGACCGTGGGCTGCAGGCCCCAGGCGCGGGCGGCGACGAGCAGGTTCTCGAGCGAGGCGCCGAGCGAGAGCATCGCGAAGCGTCGGTCGGGGTCGCAGGCGGGCAGCGTCCGCGACGGGTCGAGCGTCAGCCGGATCTCCTCGGGGTCCACCTCGAAGCGCCACGGCTGCGCGTTCCAGTAGCTCGGCGCCAGGATCGCCGCGCCGATCAGGGCGCGTGACGCCTCGATCGGGTTCGCGGGCAGGGCGTCGGGCAGCGTCCAGACGGACGGCGGCTTCCTTCGCGCGCCCTTGTCCGCCGCCCAACCCATCCGGGGTGCGACTGCCGTGTACGCGGCCGCGCCACCGAGGAGGATGAGGAAGCGGCGGCGGCCGAGCCAGAGGGTCGTGAACTCCGGCCGCGCGTCGGGCGGCCGGGGAACGCCCCGTGAGTGGCCTTCCATAGGGCCGGAAGGTGGCAGGGGCCCCGGGGGGCGTCAACGGCGAGCTTTCAACGCCGCACCGGGCAGTCGGTTCGGGGGTTGTCCCGGGTCGTCGCGGCGCTTGTCGGGCACGTCCCGGCGCGGATAGCTTGCGGCCATGCCACCCGCCCGATTCGTCACCGCGGCCTCGCTCGACTTCGTCGCGCGCCGGCTGCGCTTCCTCGGCTACGACGTCGTCACCCATCCGGGCGCGCGGCTCGAGGAGCTGTTCGAGGCGGCGGAGCGCGAGGGCCGCACCGTGCTCACGACGAGCGGGCGCCATCCGCGGCGCTGGGCGCAGGTGCCCGCGCTCCGCGTGCCGGGCGCGGACGCGGCCGCCGCGGTGCGCGCGGTCGCGGACGCGCACGAGCCGGCGGGCGCGCCCTTCAGCCGCTGCCCGCGCTGCAACCAGGCACTCCACCGCCGCACGAGCTTCGAGGCGATCGGCGAGGTGCCCGGGCGCGTGACCCGCGCCGGAGGACCGCTCACCTGGTGCCCCTCCTGCGGCCAGTGGTACTGGGAAGGCAGCCATGTCTCGCGGATCCGGGCCTGGCTGGAGGCGGCCCTCGGCCGCCCCGTTCCGGGACCGTCAAATCGAACGGAAACCTGACGTTTGGGCGCGGAAACGAGGCGTGAAAACGGTTTTCGGGCCAATCGGCCGTTGCGCCGGGGCGAGGCCTTCCGGGAGAATCCGGCCGCGAGCAGGTCGCGCGTGTCGTCTCCGAGCCCGGAGTGATCGTGGGGAGAGGTTCGGTTCGGCCGACGTCCTGTTCGTGCAGTGCGGAGCGCCAGGTCCGGCACGGGCGACCTTCCCGTCCGGCCTGGCGTCTTCGTTTCGGCCCCCGGGCCGCGCCTTCGGCCGGACCCCGCAGCGACCGCTCGCGACCGCCGAAGCACTCGGGCTAGACTTTTCGCGCCGCCCGCTCCGCCGACCCCCACCCGACCGGCCCGCATGGACCTCTCCGTCGTCGTCGTCACCTACAACTCACACGACCACATCGCCGGCTGCCTGCGCTCGCTCGACCGCGCGCGCGGGACGCTCGAGATGGAGGTGCTGGTGGTGGACAACGCCTCCGCCGACGGGACGCTCGACGAGGTGCGCGCGACGGCGCCGTGGGCCCGCATCGTCGAGATGGGCGACAACTGCGGCTACGCCCGGGCGGTCAACCGGGGCACGCGCGAATCCACGGGCGAGTTCGTCATGGCGCTGAACCCGGACTCCGAGGTCGGCGTGGACGCGCTCGAGACGCTCCGCGCCCACCTGCGCGCGCACCCGCGCTGCGCGATCGCGGGACCACGGCTCGTCGGCGCCGACGGCGAGGTGGAGTTGAGCGGCCGCTCCTTCCCGGGTCCCACCACGTTCCTCTTCAACCGCTACTCGCTCGCCACGCGCCTGTGGCCGGGCAACCCGTGGTCGCGCCGCTACCTGCTCCTCGACTGGGACCGCACGACCGACCGCACGGTGGACTGGCTGTCGGGGTCGTGCCTGTTCGTCCGCCGCGCGGCCATCGCCGACGTGGGCGGCATGGACGAGACCTACTTCATGTTCAACGAGGACGTGGACTGGTGCCACGCCATGAAGAAGGCGGGCTGGACGGTGGACTACGTGGCCGGCGCGAACGTCATGCACCGGATCGGCTCGAGCAAGGGACGCGTTTCGAGTCGCGTGATCCTCGAGCGCCACCGCGGCATGGTCCACTACCTCCGGAAGTACCATCCGTCGAATCCCCTGCTCGAGGCGCTGGCCGGCGCGCTGATCATGCTGCGCGCCCGGCTGATGCTGCTCGGCAACGCGGTGCGACGCTGATGCCGTATTCGCTCGCCCTGGCACTCGCCGCCGCCGCCGTCGCGCTGGCGCTCACGCCGCTGGCGAAGCGCCTCGCGCTGCGCGTGGGCGCGATCGACGTGCCGGGCGAGCGACGCGTGCACCGCACGCCGACGCCGCGCTTCGGCGGGCTCGCGATCGCGGCCGGCGTCCTGATCGTGGGCTGGGCCGCGCGGCTGCTGCCCGGACCCGCGGCGGCGCTCGATCCCTACCCGCTGCTCGGGCTGACGTGCGCGGCCGTACCCATCCTCGCGCTCGGTATGGCCGACGACCGCTGGAACGTCTCGCCGTGGGTCAAGCTGGTCGTCCAGTCGTGCGCGGCGATCACGCTCACGCTGTTCGGCTTCGGCGTGCCGGTGCTCACGAATCCGTTCGGCCCGCCGATCGAGCTCGGCGCGTTCAACGTGCCGATCACGGTGCTCTGGGTGCTCGTCGTGACGAACGCGATCAACCTGATCGACGGTCTCGACGGTCTCGCGGCCGGCGTCGTCGCGATCGCCTGCGCGGCCTTGTGGCTCACGGCCCGGCTGCACGCGGATTTCTACGTGATGTTCTTCTCCGCCCTCCTCATCGGGGCCTGCCTCGGGTTCCTGCGATGGAACTTCCCCCCGGCAAGCGTGTTCATGGGCGACACGGGCAGCCAGTTCCTCGGGCTCACGCTGGCCGCGCTCTCGCTGCTCGAGAACCGCAAGGGCACCGCCGCCCTCACGCTGCTGCTGCCGCTGGTCGCGCTCGGCGTGCCCATCAGCGACAGCGTGCTGGCGTTCGTGCGCCGGCTCGTGAAGCGCCGCCACGTCTTCCGCGGCGACACGTCTCACGTGCACCACCAGCTGCTCGCGGTCGGGCTGTCGCCGCGAGCCGCGCTGTTCGCGATGTGGGGGCTCTGCATCTTCTTCGGCATCGTGGCGGTGCTGCTCACCTGGCTGCCGCGGTCCTGGTCGGCGCTGCTCGTCACGGTGCTCGCGGCCGTGCTCTACGTGACGCTCGAGCTCCTGCGGACGCTGCGCCGCCGCCGCGACGCGGGCGGCGGAGCGCCGTCCCCGCGCGAGCGCCGGCGCTAGGCCTCCGCGCGGACGGCCCCGGCGGCTGCGCATACCGCCGGAGCCCCGCGTCCGCGCCGGTCAGTCGTCCACCGGCACCATCTCGAAAGGCACCTCGGACGCCCCAAGACGCGCGCCGTTCGCGCCGCGCAGGGCCAGGCGCGCCTCGCGCTCGAGTCCCTGGCCCTCGGAGCGCTCGAGCGTCGGCGCCGCGACGAGCACGACGCGCGGCCGACCGTCGAGCCGCACCCGGACTGCGAGCACGTCCCGCTCCTCGAGCCGCTCGCGGGCGAGCAGGCGGCCCGGCCGTCCGGCGTTCACGGCGCGGATCGTCACGCGCGCGCCGCGCCCGTCGGCGTCGCGCCGGAGCGTGAAGCCGTCGCCGAGCCGCGAACGGAACGCGACCGTCACGCCCTCGCCCTCGCCGACGCCGCTGAAGACGATCTCGGGATCGGCGCCCGCGCCGCCGGACGCCTCGCGCGCGAGACGCCCGGCCTCGCGGCCGACGGCGAGGGGCCCCGCGCCGCGCAGTACGCGCGCGCCCCCCTCAAACGCCGGACCGCCCGGCGCCTCGAGGACGCTCAGCTGGATCATGGCGAACGCGTCGCCCCAGACGGGCCCCGGACCCGGGTGGCCGCAGCGCCCGCCCATGAGGCAGGCGTCGCCGCTGCCGATGCAGAGCGAGGCGCCGCGCACGACGCTCGCGCAGAACATGTCCTGGCCGCAGGCCTTGCAGCCGTCCGCACGCGCCGCCGGCGCGAGCGCGGCCACCGCCGCGGCCGCCGCCAGGACGACGGCGCCTGCCCAACCGCTTCCGCTTCCCTTCCGCATGGCGCTGCCTCCTTCCCGGGGACTGCCGGGGCGGAAGCTCCGCCTGCGCACGGCGCGTGCCGGCGACAGGGACGGACGGAACGCTCGCAACGGAAGGCGCCGCAAGGAGGGGCGTGCCGGACCGGCGCGGCGCGGCGGCGCCCTCGCGTCGGCGGCGGCGCGGGGGCGTCGCCCCCGCGGGGCGGTCAGGCCGGGAGCGACGCGCGACCGGCGGCGGCGGGCCGCTTCGCCCCGGCGCGCCCCGAAACGGCCGCCCGCGGTCGCGCGACCCGCCGTGGCGGGCCCGCGGCCGCGGGCGTCGGGACTGCCCGGGCCGGGCTCAGCGCACGATGGCCCAGTTCAGCTTCACGCTCCACTGCGACTCCGACGAGGGCTCAGGGCCGAAGACCGGGTTCACGACGTCGCTGCCGCGCAGCTTCACGAAGCCGACGCGGGCGTCGAGCCCGAGGACGTGGCGATCGTCGAGCGGCAGGTTCGCGCCCGTGCTGATGTGCCAGCCGCCGCCGGGCGCGCCGGTGTCGTCGTGCGACGTGCGGTAGTACTTGTGGAAGTAGTAGCCGCCGCCCACGCCGAGGTAGGGCCGGATGACCGTCTTCCACTTGAAGTGCCGCACGATCTCCGCCGTGAAGGGCACCGAGATCTCGTAGCTCGTCCCGAGATGCCCGAGCACCTCGTGGTGGATCGAGGCGCCGAAGGAGTAACTCGGGCTCATCATGTGCTGGTAGCCGATGCCGTAGCCGCCGAGCCCGTCTCCCGCGTTCTTGCCGCCGGCGCGCGAGTAGCCGGCGCCGAAGGAGAGCCAGTCGGCGCCCTTCGCCCAGGGTCCGTCCGCGGCGCGGCGCTCGGCGTAAGTCTTCTCGGCGGGCTTCGGGGCGTCCGCGGCCGACGCGGAGCGCACGGCCGCCAGGCTCGCGATCACCATCACGGCGCACATCGCCGCGGCGAGCCGCTCGAATCCAAGTCGCTTGAGCACCAGGGGCTCCTCTGAGCTGTTGAAGTCGAAACCCGGTCGGGTTTGCCCCGCGGTGGGCGGCCGTGGCGAGTCGCGCGGGCAGCGCGGCGGGGTAATTGACGCAGTCGGAACGGGGAAGCTAGCAAACGCCCTCGTCCGCAGGCAATTCCTCCCTTGGGCGTGGGGGCGGGCCTCGGACCGGGGCCGCCCGGCGGCCCCGGGGCGCCGGACGCAGCGGGCACGGGCGCCCCGCCCGATCTCGGAGCGGGAGCGGCACGGCGAGCACGGCGCGGCCGCTCGATCACGGCGCCGGCGCATGCCCGGGCGGCGGCGCGCGGCCCGCGCGACGGCCCGGGGCGATTCGCGCTTCACGCGCACGCGGTGCTTCGTTAACGTGCGCTCCATGCGACGTGCCCGTCCCCGCCGTCTTCTGCTGCCCTGCGCGTGCCTCCTCTTCCTCGTGGCCGCGGGCTGTGGAAGCGGGAACGCGAAGAAGGCCCAGAACCAGCCGCTCACGTTCGAGATCCTCCCCGACACCGCGGGGCTCTCGAGCGGCGAGCCGATCGTGGACTCGCTCACGGTCGAACGGCTGGACGGAGGCGCCCTCCGCGTCAGCGGTCGCACGGAGCTGCCCGAGGGCACGCGCCTGCAGATCGCGATCCGGCCCGCCGGCGGCGGCAGCTCGGTGGCGATGTCGCAGGTGTTCGTGAACGACGGGAGCTTCGAGTCTCCGCCGCTCACGGGCGACTTCGGGCCACTGCCGCCCGCGACGTACCGCTTCGAGGTCCTCGCGCACTTCACACCGGAGTGGCAGCCGGCCTCCGTCCTGCAGGCGACGAACGAGGGCCGCGCGCTGCGCGGTCCGGGCGTCACGCGCTCGAAGCAGGGCGTCGCCTCGTTCTACCTCGAGGAGGAGCTGAAGCGATGAGCCCGAGGAATCTCCGGCCGCCGGCGCTGCGCTACCGGCCCGCCCGCCGAACCGACGTGGACACGCTCGCGGAGCTCGCGCTGCGCGCCTACCGCGTCTCGAGCCTCGAGGCCCGGCGCGAGTTCTACACCGAGCACCCGCGCTTCTCGATCCGCGACGTGCGCGTCGGCGAGCTGGACGGCGGCATCGTCGCCTCGCTCGTCCTCTATCCGCTGCTCGCGTGGGTGCGCGGCGTGCGCCTCCCCGTCTCGGGCATCGGCTCGGTCGCGGTCTCGCCCGACTACCGCCGCCGCGGCGTGGCCGAGGCGCTCGTGCGCGCGACCCTGCGCGAGATGCGCCAGCGTGGCGACACGATGTCGCTGCTCTACGCGTTCCGGTCGGACTTCTACGCGAAGTTCGGCTGGTCGCTGGTCGAGCGCACGAACCTCCTCTCGCTGCCGCCCTCGACCCTCCCCGCCTCGGACGAGGCTCGCCGCGTGCGCAAGCTGCGCATCCCCGACCGCCCGGCCGTGCAGGCGCTGTTCGAAGCGCGGGCGCAGGCCGTCGGGCACTTCGCGATCGCCCGCCGGCCGGAGTGGTGGGAGAAGCGCCTCTGGAACTACGACGGCGAGTGGGTCGTGTACGAGGGCCGGCGGCGCGGGGCGATCGAGGGCTACGCGCACTACCAGGTGGACGCGGCCGACGGGCCGTGGAAGCTCGTGATCACGGTCAACGAGTTCGTCGCCTCGACGCCGGCGGCACACCGCGGGTTGTGGGGGCACCTGAACGCCCTGCGCGACCAGGCCGTCGAGGTGGTCGCCTCGGTGCCGGGCGACGAGTCCTGGGCCTCGGTGCTCGCCGACGCGAGGAACGTGAACGGCGACTTCAAGCTCGGCGTCGTGCGCTCGACGGGCCACCTCGGCTACGGCGCGATGCTGCGCCTGGTGGACGTGAAGGGCGCCCTCGAGGTGCTGCCCATCGCCCCGACGGCACGCGGCGAGGTCACGCTCGCGGTGGATGACGACGTCGTGCCGCAGAACGCCCGCGAGTGGCGCGTCTCCGCCCGCGAAGGCCGCCTGCTCGTGCGACCGGAGCGGCCGGGCGCCCGGCGGCGCGCGCTGCCGCGCCTCTCGGCCTCCGCCGGCGCACTGGCCTCGATCGTCGCGGGCACGCTCGGCGCCGTGCGCGCGGCCGAGATCGGCCTGGTCGAGGATTCCCGCGGCGCCGCCGAGATCGTCGAGCCCTGGTTCCGAGCGCGCCCGGCGTACCTGTTCCCGATGAACGCGTTCTAGGAGGACCCTTGAGCGAACGCCCCTGGACGGTGAAGGCCCCGCTGCAGCCGCGATTCCGCGACACGGACGCGATGGGGCACCTCAACAACGCGGTCTACCTGACCTATCTCGAGGTGGCCCGGCAGGAGTACTGGCGGGAGCTCACGGGCGACACGGACTACGGCGCGGTCCCGTTCATCTTCGCGCGGGTCGAGATGGACTTCCGCTCCGACGCGCTCGTGCGCGAGCGGCTCGAGCTGCGGCTGCGCTGCTCGTTCATCGGGAACAAGTCCTTCGGCTTCGAGTACGAGATCCGCGAGGCCACGACCGACCGCCTCGTCGTGAGCGCAAACAGCGTGCAGGTGTTCTACGACTACGAGGCCAGGAAGAGCATTCCCTGCCCTCCCGGGATGCGCGAGCGTCTCGAGGCCTTCGAGGGCCGATCCCTGTCCCGGGAGGTGTCCGCATGAGCGCGCGTTCGAAGGGGGAGCGCACCCTGTCGCGCCGCGAGTTCGTCGCCGTCGTGGCGGCGGGCTCCGCGGCGGTTCTCTCGCAGCCGGCCGGCGTGCTGGCCGAGACGGCGAAGCCGGCCGGGAAGGCCGGGGCGAGACCGGCGCCGGCGGCGGAGCCGAAGATGACGGCGGCGCAGCAGAAGGAGTTCGACCGCCAGCGCCAGTCCACGCTCGAGACGCTGAAGACGATCCGCGACCACGCGATGCCGCCGGGAACCGAGATGGCGTCGGTGTTCCGCGCGCGCCGGCCGGCGAAGAAGGGGCGCTGACATGGCCCTCTCCGAGGACGTCTTCTTCTCGCCCGTCACCGAGCTGTCCCGGCGCATCCGCGCGCGCGACCTCTCGCCCGTCGAGCTGACCGAGGGCTACCTGGCGCGCATCGGCAAGTACAGCGACCGCTACAACGCCTACGTCACCGTCACGCGCGACCTCGCGATGTCGCAGGCGCGCGCCGCCGAGCGCGAGATCGGCGCCGGCCGCTGGAAGGGTCCGCTGCACGGCATGCCGTGGGCGGCGAAGGACCTGCTCGCCACGAAGGGCATCCCGACCGGCTGGGGAACGAAGTTCCTCGCGAACCAGGTCTTCGGCGACGACGCGACCGTCGTGCGCAAGCTGCACGACGCGGGCGCGGTGATGCTCGGCAAGGCTCACTGCGTCGAGTTCGCGGGCTGCCTGGGCTACCGCTACGCGAACGCCTCGGTCGCGGGCCCGGGCCGCAACCCGTGGGACCCCGAGCGCTGGACCGGCGGCTCCTCGTCCGGCTCGGGCGCGGCGGTGGCCGCCGGGCTGTGCGCGTTCGCGCTCGGCACCGAGACCTGGGGCTCGATCCTGTGCCCGTCGGCGTTCTGCGGGCTCACGGGCCTGCGCCCGACCTACGGCCTCGTCTCCCGCTCGGGCGGCATGGTGGGCGCGTACTCGTTCGACAAGATCGGGCCGCTCGCGCGCTCGGCGGCCGACTGCCGGATCGTGCTCGACGCGATCCAGGGCCCCGACCCGCGTGATCCCACCTCGGCGGACGTGACGCTGCCGCTCCCGGCCGGCGCCTCGCCGCCGCTCACGCAGGTCAGGGCCGCGCTCATCCCGCTGGACTGGAAGAAGTGGGGCGAGCCCGAAGCGAAGCAGGCGTTCGACGACGCGGTGCAGGCGCTGCGCGCGGCGGGGCTGCCGCTCCTCGACGCGGAGTTCCCCGACTTCCCGGCCTCCGAGGTCTCGGGAACGCTCATCACGGTCGAGGCGCTCGCGGCGTTCGAGCCGTTCTTCAAGAACGGCCAGGTCCGCCAGCTCGTGGACGACATGGCGTGGAAGCAGTGGGACATCGCCGAGCCGATCACCGGCGCGGACACGATGAAGGCCTGGCGCATGCGCGACGAGCTGCAGGACGTCGTGGACCGATTCTTCGCGCAGTACGACGTCGTCGTGACGCCGAACTTCCGCTCGGTCGCGCCGCCGGTCACCCAGGACCTGAACGAGGCGCTGAACTACCCCGACCCGGCGGGCGCGATCGGCGTCGCGTGCGGCCTGCCGGCGCTCGCGCTGCCCTCGGGGTTCGGCAAGGACCACATGCCGCTGTCGTTCGAGCTGCTCGGCGGCCCGTTCTCCGAGGCGCTGCTGCTCGACCTCGGCGACGCGTACCAGAAGGTGACGAAGCACCACCTCGAGCACCCGGACCTGCCCTAGGCACCGTCCGGGAACTCCCGGTGGCCGGGCCGGCGGCGGGTCACGGGCCCCGCTGGGAGCGCCCGATACCGTGGGGTATGCTTTTCGCGCACTTTCCCACGGCGCGGGCCGCCTTCCGGCGGGGCGCGCGGGCCCTCGCTCCCGGAGCGTTCCCGATCTCGATGACGATCCTCCCCAGCGTCCCCGACCTCGACGACCCCGCGGAACGCTCGCGTCACGAGGGCGTCCTGCGCACGGCGCTGACGATCCGGCACGTCGAGGAGCGGCTGCTCGCCCTGTTCTCCGAGGGCCGCATCTTCGGCACGGTGCACACCTGCATCGGCCAGGAGTTCACGGGCCCGGCGGTCGCGCGCGCGCTGCGCCCCGAGGACACGGTGTTCTCGAACCACCGCTGCCACGGGCACTTCATCGCGTACTGCGACGGGGTCGAGGGGCTCATCGCCGAGATCATGGGCAAGTCCACCGGCGTCTGCGGCGGCATCGGCGGCAGCCAGCACCTCCACCACCGGAACTTCTTCTCGAACGGCGTGCAGGGCGGCATCGTGCCGGCGGCGACCGGACTCGCGCTCGCGCACAAGCGCTCGGGCGGCGGCGCGATCTCGGTCGTGTTCGTCGGAGACGGGACGCTCGGCGAGGGCGCGCTCTACGAGAGCCTGAACCTGGCCTCGAAGTGGGAGCTGCCGCTGCTCGTCGTGCTCGAGAACAACCTCTACTCGCAGTCCACGCACCAGCGGCAGACGCTGGCCGGCGACATCGCGAAGCGCTTCGAGGCGTTCGGCATCGAGGTCGCGCGCGGCTCGACGTGGGAGTGGCCCGTGCTGATGGACGGCATGGCGGACTCGGTCGCGCGCGTGCGCGAGGGCGGCCGGCCGCGCCTGCACCTCGTGGACACCTACCGGCTCATGGCGCACTCGAAGGGCGACGACGACCGCGACCCGGGCGAGATCCTCGAGCACCGCCGCCGCGACCCGCTCGTGCAGCTGCTCGAGCGGCACGCGGGGCACCCGTGGCTCACGGAGACGCTCGCGGAGATCCGCGGGCGGATCGACCGCGCGGTCGCCGCCGCCGACGCCGCGCCGTTCGGCCGGCTCCCGGACGCGCCGGACGCGCCGGCGCCGGCCGCGTGGAGCGAGGCCGCGTTCCCGCGCGAGCGCGTCGTCGCCTCGGTGCGCGGCGCGCTCGCGCGCGCGCTCGAGCGCGACCCGCAGGTGATCCTGTTCGGCGAGGACCTCGAGTCGCCCTACGGCGGCGCGTTCAAGGCCACGGCGGGACTCAGCGACAGGCACCCGGACCGCGTGCGCAACACGCCGCTCAGCGAGGGCGCGATCGTCGGCATCGGCGCGGGCGCCGCGCTCGGGGGCCTCAGGCCCGTGGTCGAGATCATGTTCGGCGACTTCCTCACCCTGGCGACCGACCCGTGGGTGAACCACGCGGCCAAGTTCGCGGGCATGTACAACGGCCAGGTGCGCGTGCCGCTCGTCGTGCGCACGCCCATGGGGGGACATCGCGGCTACGGCCCGACGCACAGCCAGAGCCTCGAGCGGCTGTTCGTCGGCCAGCCCGGAACCCGCGTGCTGGCGCTGCACCACCGCATGAACCCGGGCGAGCTCTACGACCGGCTGTTCGAGGCGGCCGACCTGCCGACGCTGGTCGTCGAGAACAAGCTGCTCTACGGCGCCGAGGCCGACCCCTCGCCGCCGCCGGGGTTCCGGCTGCGCACGAGCGGCGACCGCTTCCCGGTGACGCGGCTGGGCCCCGAGGGCCGTCCCGACCTCACGATCCTGGCGATCGGCGGCACGTCGGTGGACGCCGAGCGCGCCGTGCACGTGCTGTTCGAGGAGCACGAGATCCTGGCCGAGCTGTTCCTGCCGGCGCAGCTCTACCCGCTCGACGTCGCGTTCCTCGAGGAGAGCCTCGCCGCGTCGCGCCGCCTGCTCGTCGTCGAGGAGGGCCAGGGCTTCGCGGGGCTCGGCAGCGAGATCCTGGCGCAGGTCGCCGAGCGGCCGTCGCTCGCCGGCACCGCGTGCGCGCGCGTCTTCGCCGCGCCCCACCCCATTCCCTCGTCGCGCCCGCTGGAGGCCGAGTGCCTGCCGGGCGCCGACCACGTCGTGAGGAAGGCCCTCGAGGTCTGCCATGGCTGAAGCGCTCGAAGTCGTCATTCCCCGCGAGACCGTCAACGACGACGTCGTCACGCTGGCGCGCTGGCACGCGGCGAACGGCGAGAAGGTCCGCGCCGGGGTGCCGCTGTTCGAGTTCGAGACGTCCAAGACCGTCATCGAGGTCGAGGCCCCGCACGAGGGCCACCTCGAGATCGTCTGCCCCGAGGGCGAGGAGATCGGCGTCGGCGAGATCGCGTGCCGGCTGCACGCGCAGCCGTTCGCGGCGGCGGACGCGGCGCCCCGCGCGGCGCGGCCCGCCGGCGGCGCGGCCGGCTCGCAGGCGATCTCGCGCAAGGCCCGCCTGCTCATCGAGGAGCGCGGGCTGGACCCGGCGCTCTTCTCCCACCTCGAGGTCGTGCGCGAGGCCGACGTCATCCGCGTGCTCGAGTCCGGCGCGCAGCCCGCGAAGGCGGGCGCCGCGAAGCCCGGGCCCGGCGCGCCGCCGCCGCCCGGCAGGGCGAAGGGCGGGCTGCACGACCTGATGACGGCTTCGCGCGAGCGCGGGCACGGGCCGGTCTGGCTCGCGTTCAACTACGTCTTCCGGAACTGGCTGCTCGGGATGCTCGTCCGCGTCGCGCCGCGCGGGATCAACCTCCCTCTCCACCGGCTGCGCGGCGTGAAGATCGGCCGGGGCTGCTACATCGACCCGACGGCCATCGTCGAGACCGCCTATCCCGAGAACATCACGCTGGGCGACGACGTGCGGATCACGGCCGGCGCGATCCTGATGACCCACATCAAGGCGCCGCACTACCTGCGCGAGTCCGGCATGGTGCCGAACGTGCTCAAGCCGATCGTGCTCGAGGACCACTCCTTCATCGGCGTCAACTCGGTGATCATGCCCGGCGTGCGCGTCGGCAGGGCGTCGGTGGTCGCGAGCGGCGCCGTGGTGCTCGCGGATGTGCCGCCCTACACGATGGTGGCGGGCAACCCCGCGCGCGTCGTGAAGCGCTTCCCCGCGCCGGGGGCCGAGGGTGGCTGAGTCGCGGGTCGCGGAGGCGGCCGGGCCGCTCAACGCGTTCTGCGTGGACTCCGAGGAATGGTTCCACGTCTGCGACGTCGAGACGCCGTACGTGGACCCCGCGACCTGGCGCGACGCGCCGGCGCGGGTCGAGCGCAACATGGACGTGATCCTCGGACTGCTCGACGAAGCGGGCGCGAAGGGCACGTTCCCGACGCTCGGCTGGCTGGCCGAGGCCTACCCCGCGCTCGTGCGACGCATCGCCGACCTCGGCCACGAGGTGGGCTGCCACGGCTACTACCACCGGCTGGTCTACGGGCAGTCGCCGGCCGAGTTCCGCGCCGAGACCGAGCGCGCGCGCAAGCTCCTCCAGGACACGACCGGCCAGCCGGTCGTCACCTACCGCGCGCCGGGCTTCTCGATCACGCGCGCGAGCCTGTGGGCGCTGCCGATCCTGGCCGAACTGGGCTTCGAGGTGGACGTCTCGGTCGTGCCCGCGACGCGCGACCACGGCGGCATCGCCGGCTTTCCGCGCGACCCGTTCACGCTCGCGACCGGCGCGGGCGATCTCGTGATGTTCCCGGTCTCGGTCATGGACGCGGCCGGGCGGCGGATGCCGTTCTCGGGCGGCGGCTACCTGCGGCTGCTGCCCATGGCGGCGCTGCGCCACGGCTTCGCGCAGAACCACGGCGCGGGCCGCCCGGTGATGGCCTACATCCACCCGCGCGAGATCGACCCGGGCCAGCCGCGCCTGCGCCTGCCGGCGCTCAAGGGCTTCAAGTACTACGTGGGGCTCGCCGGCTGCGAGGGCAAGCTGCGCGCGATGCTGCGCCGCTGGCGCTTCGGAACGGTCGCCGACGTGCTGCGCGCGCACCCGCCGCGGTCGCGATACGAGCTTCGCGACGGCGCGCTGCGCCCCGCCTGACGCGCGCCCGGTCGCGGCGCTCGCGACCGGCCCCGGGGCGGTCGCGCTGGAACTTCACGCCCTGCTCCCGCTACACTTTCCGCCCCACGATCGCGCCCGAAGACCCTCCAGGCTCTGAAATCCCGACCCGAAAGGTGCCATGCGCCCGCTCCTCGCCCTGCTCCTCGCCGCCGCGCTCGCTTCGCCCGCCTTCGCCGCCACCCCGCGCGCGCTGTTCGACAACACGCACGCCGAGACGGCCGGCAATGCCGACTGGATCATCGACACGGACATGCCGCTGCCGCTGCCGGACCAGTCCACCGTCGGGCCCGCGACGCCGCGCACCTACTGGCTGGGCGGGATCTCGTCCTGGGGCATCGACCTCGTGAAGCGCGGCTACTTCGTGGCCACGCTCGCCTCGCCGAACACGATCACCTACGGCGACACGACCAAGCCCTACGACCTCTCGAAGTTCGACGTCTTCATCGTGCCGGAGCCCAACACGGTCTTCTCCGTCGTCGAGAAGGCGGCGATCCTGGCCTACGTGGCCGACGGCGGCGGGCTGGTCGCGGTGGGCGACCACTGGAACTCCGACCGCAACAACGACGGCTGGGACTCGCCGGAGATCTGGAACGACCTCGACCCCGGGCAGCTCCTCGGCGTGCACTGGCAGATCCAGAACGAGACGAATAACAACATCACCCAGGACACCGGCAACTTCGACACGACCCCCGGCGACTCGATCGTGGACGGGCCGGTCGGGCACGCCGACAGCCTGTCGTTCCACAACGGCACGACGTTCGTGCTGAACCCGACCGCGAACCCGCGCGTGCGCGGCGTGTTCTGGATGCAGGGCTCGGCGCACGGCAACGTGAACGTGATGGCGGCGCGCTCGGAGTACGGCAACGGCCGCGTGTTCTTCCTCGGCGACAGCTCGCCCATCGACGATGGCAGCGCCCAGCCCGGCAACAGCAGCATCTACGACGGCTGGGGCGAGGCCGCAGGCCGCGACAGCCTGCTGGCGATGAACGCGACGTTCTGGGTGACGCGCCGCCCCTCCCCGACGCTGTCGGTGTCGCCGCACGCCGCGGGCGCGCTGGCATTCGCGGCCGCCGAGCCCAACCCCAGCGCGGGCGGCGTGACGCTGCGCTTCTCGCTCGCGGCTCCGGCCGACGTGCGGCTCGACGTGCTCGACGTCTCGGGCCGGCTCGTGCGCACGCTCGCCGCGGGCGGGCGCGCCGCCGGCGCGTACGCGGTCCGCTGGGACGGCGCCGACGCGGGCGGACGAACGGTGAGCCCGGGCCTCTACTTCGCGCGGCTCGCGACGCCCGGGGAGACGCTCGTGCGACGGATGGTCCGGGTCCGCTAGTACGTTCACGTTCGGCTTGTGCGGCGAACGGCCGCGGCGAAGATGTCGGTTGGGTTCGGGGTGTCGATCTTCCGCTGGAGGCGCATTTCG
>Ga0315540_10000977_pt1 | contig 16416 bp, 18 predicted proteins | sample SalMarSW160110MG_FD_203677 | JGI IMG/M metagenome (GOLD analysis project Ga0315540, IMG submission 203677) | Salt marsh sediment microbial communities from the Plum Island Ecosystem LTER, Massachusetts, United States - Salt Marsh Sediment SW1601-10 ...
GCTGTCGCTTGCCTTCGTCTTCCTGCTGGTTGGTTACGGCACCAAGGTCGGGCTCGCGCCGTTCCATGCCTGGCTGCCCGATGCGCATTCGGAAGGACCGACCCCGATCTCCGCGGTGCTGTCGGGGCTGTTGCTGAACGTCGGGCTCTATGCCCTGCTGCGCTTCAAGATGGTGCTGGCCGGCAACCCGGCCGCCATCAATGTCGGCGCCATCATGGTGGTGGTTGGGCTGATCAGCCTCGTCTTCGCCGCCTTCATGCTGTTCCGCCGGCGCGACATCAAGCGGCTGTTCGCCTATTCCTCGATCGAGCATATGGGGATTGCGACGGTGGCGTTCGGGCTCGGCGGGCCGCTCGCGAACTTCGCCGGGCTGCTGCATATGAGTATGCACTCGCTCACCAAGTCGGCGATCTTTTTCGCCGTCGGTCATATCGCTCAGGCTAAGCACACGCAGCGCATCGCTGACATCAACGGCCTGTCGGTCACCCATCCGGCGCTTGCTTTCGGCTTCGTGCTCGGGGTCATCGCGATAGCCGGGCTGCCGCCGTTTGGCGTGTTCATGAGCGAATTCCTGCTGGTGTCCTCGGCAATCGCGCGCCAGCCGGTGCTGACCTTTGTCCTGGTCGTGGGTCTCCTCGTCGCCTTTGCTGCGCTGCTGCTGCGCGTGCATGGGCTCGTCTTCGGCAAGCCGACGGGACCGACCGACCCGGTGAAGGCGTCCTACATCCCGCTGTTCGTGCACCTCATCCTGGTTTTCATTGCGGGGCTGTGGCTGCCGGAAGCGGTGGTCGGCTGGTTCCACGGCGTCGCAAAGCTCCTCGGATGATCAGGCCATGACCCACGACCGCATCGCGCGCCTGCTGGCCGAGGCTCACACGATCGCCGCGCTCAAGCCGTGGCCGCGCTACGAAGTCGACCATGGCGCCTTCAGCGAGATCGGCGGCGCGGTCGGGGAGGGCGAGCGCGAGCTGTTCGGCCTGTGGGCCGAGCCTGGCATGGTGCACATGGCGATCCGGGCGATCGGAGAGCGCCCGTGCGTCGTCTCCACCGCGGTCGTGGATGACAGCTTCCCCTCGATCGGGCGCTGGTGTGCGCCGGCCATCCGGCTGGAGCGCACCATCCGCGATCTCTACGGTTATCAGCCGAAGCAGGCGGACGACCTGCGCCCGTGGCTCGATCACGGCGCCTGGGAGATCGCCGCGCCGCTCGGTGCCCGCACGGCCTGCTCTTTGCGGGATCCTGCCGATTACGATTTTCTTCCCGTTCACGGGGAGGGGCTGCACCAGATTCCAGTCGGCCCGGTCCATGCCGGCATCATCGAGCCCGGCCACTTCCGCTTCACCTGCAACGGCGAGATCGTCGCGCGATTGGAGGAGCGGCTCGGCTATGTGCACAAAGGGATTGATGCGCTGACCACCGACGTGCCGCTCGAACAGGCGGCGCGCGTCGTCGCCCGGCTGTCGGGCGATTCGACGGTGGCCGCGAGCTTCGCCTTTGCCCGCGCGGTCGAGGCGGCGCTCGCCATCAAGGTGCCGCCGCGCGGCGCGGTGGTGCGCGGCGTGATGGCAGAGCTGGAGCGCCTCGCCAATCATCTCGGCGATATCGGTGCGATCTGCAATGACGCGGCGTTTGCGCTCATCCATGCCCATTGCGGCATCCTGCGCGAGCGCGTGCTCGCGGCTGCCGACGCGGTATTCGGCCATCGCCTGATGATGGACATCGTCGTGCCCGGCGGCGCCGCCGAAAACATCACCGCCGACGGAGCGCGCGAAATCGTGGCGATGCTCGACGCCATCGCGCCGACGCTTGATGATATCGTCCGCGTCTATGACGAAACGCCGTCGTTGCAGGACCGCACCTGCAATACCGGCTATCTCGCGCCGGAGCTCGCCAAGCGCTTTGCCGCCGGCGGCCATGTCGGCCGCGCTTCGGGGCGTGACTTCGATTCACGCCGCGATCTTGCCTATCCGCCCTATGGCGACAAGACGTTCGATGTGCCGCTCTTGACCGCCGGCGATGTCGATGCGCGGGTGCGCGTGCGCATCGGCGAGGTGTTTGCCAGCATGGCACTGCTGCGCGCGTTCCTGAGCCCGCTGCCCGAGGGGCCAATTCTGGCGCCTGTCCCGCAACCGAAGGAGGGAGGTGAAGGCATCGCGATCACCGAAGCCTTTCGCGGCGATATGCTGGTCTGGTTGCGCATCAGGCCCGACCTTCGGGTTGCCCGCTGCCACGTCCGTGATGCGTCCTGGTTCCAGTGGCCACTGCTGGAGGCGGTGATCAAGAACAACATCGTCGCCGACTTCCCACTGTGCAACAAGTCGTTCAACTGCTCCTATTCCGGACACGATCTGTGAGCTGACTGATGCGCACCCTGCTGCTGCGATCGCTGTTTGCATCTCCGGTCACGATCGACGGTCCGGCGCCGGCCGATGCCGCGCTCGACGAAGTCGGCCGCGCGCTCGAAGCGCGGGTGCGGCGGCTTTACGGGCGTTCGCTCACGATCCGCGAGGTCGACGCCGGTTCATGCAACGGCTGCGAGCTCGAAATTCACGCGCTCGGCAATTCCGTCTACGATGCCGAGCGGTTCGGCTTGCGCTTTGTCGCCTCGCCGCGCCATGCCGATGTGCTGCTGGTGACCGGGCCGGTCACCCGCAACATGCGCGTCGCGCTCGAACGCAGCTATGCGGCGACGCCCGATCCGAAATGGGTGGTGGCGGTCGGCGACTGCGGCTGCGGCGGCGGCGTGTTCGAGGACAGCTATGCTGTCGTCGGCGCGGTCGAGAAGGTTATTCCCGTCGACCTTTCGATCCGCGGCTGTCCGCCGCGCCCGATCGACCTGCTCAAGGGGCTGGTGGCGCTCGTCGACAAGGCCGTGGCGCGTTAGAGCATTTTCCGGCGAAGCATGCCCTCGGACTTGATCCGTGGGTGGACACCGGTTCGCCGTAGAAAATGCGATCGGAGGCAAAGAGCGCGATCGATTTGGGCGTCATGCGATCGCGATCTAAAGCAGCGCGGCGTAAGCGCTTTCTGGACCCGGTTCTCCTCAGGTGCAGCGCCCCCGGATCAGGTCCCGGATCACGTCCGGGGGCCGGCTTTTTTTGCAGGATCAGCCACCTGTGGCGCGCAGCAGGCTGATAAGCACGGCCGCAAACGTCGCCGAGGTGATGACCCCACTGATACTGGCGCCGAGCGCATGCGGGAGAATGATCGCGTTGTTGTTCGCCGCCGAGACGACCTTCTGCGCGACCTTGGCGGTGGTCGGCACGCAGGACACCGCGGCGATGCCGATCACCGGGTTATATTTTCCACCCGACACGAAGTACAAAATGTAGCCGCCGATGAGCCCGCCGATCGCGGAAAAGATCAGTGCGATGATGCCGATCACCAGCAGGATCAGCACTGTGGGATTGAGAATGGTGTTGGCTTCGCACAGCACGCCAAGCACCAGCCCGAGGAAGAAGGTCGCGCCGTAGAGGATCTGGTTGGAAAACAGGTCATAGAAGTAATTGAGCCCGCTCTCGCGCACGATGACGCCAAGGAACAATGCCAGGAACAACGGCGCCGCGACCGGGAACAGCAGCGACAGCAGCACACATGCGACGACGGCGAACACCATTTTTTCGCCCGCAGAGATCGGTCGCGTCGTGTCCGGGGGCATCGCGATGCCGCGCAGCTTCTTCGGCACCAGCAGTTTGATCAGATAGGGATAGCCGCCATAGGTGAGACCGAGATAGAGGTAGCCGACCACGGTGATAGGAACGAAAATCTCCGGCGCCAGGATCAGCGAGGCGAACAGCACCATCGGGCCGTCAGCGCCGCCGATCGTGGCGGTTGCAGCAGCTTCGTTGACCGGCAGGCCCATCGCCACGCCAAGCGGGAAAGCGACCAGCGTGCCGATCTCGCCGCAGATAGCGAGAAACATGCTGCGGAACGGACGCTGCATGACATAGCCGACGTCGAGCAAGGTGCCGATGCCGAGAAACACCAGGCAGGCGATCAGACCGTTGGAGAAGGCGAAGGTGTAGATCGGCTGCAGCCAGTTGATCTGTAACTGGGTGACGACGTCGTCGGTCGTGGAGGCGAGCGGATCGAGGAACAGCGTTCCCATCTTGCCCGCCCGCAGGAACAGCACCGCCGCGTTCACCGTCGCCATGCCGAGACCCATGGGGATCATCAGCAGTGCTTCCAGGACGCCGCGCTGGCCGAGATAGATCAGCAGCAGGCCGAGCATCATCAGAAAGATGCGGCCGGTAAAGATAAACGGCTCGGATGCCGCGAGCGTCGCGATGCCTTGGAAGAGGTCAAGAATATGGATGCCGGGCATGCCAAAGCTTCTTTTCTGGATCGGGGTTGCGCGCGAAGCGGGGACGGCTCAGCGGTGGGGCATATGCGAGGTATGGTGCCGCGAGCGGATCTCATGTGCCCAGGTGGGCTGCGGCAATGCTTCGGTGAACGAGACGAGGCGATGACCCCCGAGCGCGGCATGAACGGCCGCCGCGATGACCGCGGCGATCGCCGCGGGATCGTCGGCCGCGGTCTTCGCCGATACCGTCAGCGGCGGGGCAACGATCGGCGCCCGTTTTTGCGTCCGCGCCAGCACGATCACGATCAAGCGAATGATGACGGCGCATATGCACGCAATGACCGCCATCAGGAGATAGCTAAATACGGCCTGGCCTATCGTGGTGCCGACTGTCTGCGTCATCTTCGAAGCCCTCGTTGTGCCGTCGCGTATTGTCAGCGCTGCCCAGACCGGACGCTGCCACCGTGCACCGACGGCGTGCACGGCTGGCGATCACCTCTCGAAGCTCGCGGAACGGCATGCGCAAACGGGAAGGAATTGGCACGACTGTGCAGCTTCGAACACAGAGCCAGGACGTCAAGCGGCGATCGTCACCAGTGCCTGATCGGCATCGACGGCATCCCCGGGTTTGACATGGATAGCCGTGATCCGGCCCGCCTTGTGAGCGCCGATCACTGTTTTCATTTTCATTGCCTCGAGCACGAGGAGGGGATCGTCGACATCGACAGCGTCCCCGATCTTGACATTGATCTCGAGGACAACGCCGGCGAGCGGGGCCAGCCGGTTGTCTGGTCCGCCTGAAACCGCCGGTGCAGAAGCTGTCGGTGCCGGCGTCGGCGCCGAAGCGGCTGCAGGCATGCGGGCGCCCTCCGGTTGGGCAACCAACGGACCCGGCATCGGCGTCGTGGTGACCGCACCCGATGCCTGGGTGACGTCTTCAACGACGACGTCATAAACCCGGCCATCAACGGTGATCCGCAGGTGTCTCATCATGGTGAAATCGTCCCCCTAATTGGCGGCGGTGATCGGTTGGGTTGCGGTGATCATAGCAATGAAGGTCCGGGCAATGCAGGGAATTGCGCTTCCCGCGCGGGCCCGGACGGCACGATGCCGATGTGAAGGATGCGCGAATTGCCAAAGGATACGGCGATTGCCGCCGCAATCGCCGCGATGATGGCGCTGCGTTGCCCTTCGCGCGTCGGGTTGATCGACGCGACGCGCGAACTGCCGAAAGAGGCGGCGACGGCCGCGGCAATTGCCACGACAAGGGCACGCTCCTCCACGCTTGGTCCTGGACCGGCGAGGGGCGGCGCCAGCAATCCTCGGGCAAGCATGGCCTTGACCGTCAGCCGCGCCGTGACCGCAGCGACAACCGCAGCAATGAGCGCGACGCCGAGCGGGTGCCTGAAAAAGCTGGCGAAGCTATCGTCGGTCACAGACGGCTTTCTCTCGTTGGCATTTCACGGGTCAGAGCGGGATCAGCCCGTGCTTCTTCGGCGGACGCAACTCGCGTTTGGTCAAGAGCTTGCGCAATGACAGCGACACCATCGAACGCGTCATCTCCGGCTCGATGACATCGGTGATGTAGCCCTTCGATGCCGCGAGATAGGGTGAGGCGAATTCAGAGCGGTAATATTGCACGAATTCCTTGCGCTTGGCCTTCTTCTCTTCAGGATCGGCGATGGCCTTCAACTCCTTGCTGAAGAGGATGTTGACCGCGCCTTCCGCACCCATCACCGCGATCTCGGCGGTGGGCCAGGCAAAGACCATGTCGGCGCCCATTTCCTGGCTGCACATTGCAAGATATGAGCCGCCATAGGCCTTGCGGGTGACGATCGTAACCTTCGGCACGGTGGCGCTGGAATAGGCGAACAGCATCTTGGCGCCATGCCGGATGATGCCGCCGCGCTCCTGATCGATGCCGGGCAGGAAGCCCGGAACGTCGACGAAGGTCACGAGGGGAATGTTGAAGGCGTTGCAGAAGCGGATGAAGCGCGCGCCCTTGTCGGAGGAGTCGATATCGAGGCAGCCGGCCTTTTCCAGCGAATTATTGGCGAGCACGCCGACCACGAGGCCTTCGACGCGGCCGAAGCCGATGATCAGGTTCTTGGCGAAGTTCTTGTGAATCTCAAGCAACTCGCCGCCGTCGAGAATGCGCTGCACGATCGCATGCATGTCCATCGGATCGGAGGGATCGGAGCGGACTAAGGCGTCCATCTCGTCATCGGCACCATAGTCGATCTCGGCATACGGTTTGTGCGGCGGATCTTCGGTATTGTTGCTCGGCATATAGGATAGGAGCCGGCGGGTCAGCTCGATGGCATGGTGGTCGTCCTCCGCCAGCAGATGCACATTGCCGCTGACGGCGGCATGCATGTCGGCGCCGCCGACCTCGTCCATGCTCACCTCGCGGCCGGTGACCGATTTGATCACTTGCGGTCCGGTGATGAACATCTGCGCGTTCTGCCGCGTCATGATGATGAAATCCATCAGCGCGGGCGAATAAGAGGCGCCGCCGGCGCACGGGCCGGCGATCACCGCGATCTGCGGCACCACGCCCGAAAGCGCGACATTGCGGTAGAACACCTCGCCATAGCCGGACAGCGAATCGACGCCTTCCTGAATGCGGGCGCCGCCGGAATCCTTGAACCCAACGAAGGGCACGCCGTTCTTCAGGGCAAAGTCTTGTGCCCAGACAATCTTGCGCGCGTGCATTTTCCCCAGCGTGCCGCCCATGACCATGAAGTCCTGGCTGAAGGCAGCGACGTTACGGCCATTCACATAACCGGTGCCGACGATCACACCGTCTGCCGGGATTTCGACGCTGGCCATATCGAAGGCGGTTACGCCGTGACGGATATGCGTGCCGTATTCCTGGAACGTATCCTCCTGGAACAACGTCACGATGCGTTCGCGCGCCGTCATCAGCCCTTTCTTGTGCCGACCCGTAGTTTTCTCGGACCCGCCGGAGGCAGCAATCTTTTCGCGACGGTCCGCAAGGCCCGTCCGAAACTTCTCATCGAGCGGCATGCTCGCTCCCCTTTGTCTCATGCCAACGTTGCGAATGAACGTCGGCGCCCCGTGCCGTGTCCCCGCGTGGATCGGCGGGTTGCCTGATCCGACTCCGGCCAAAAAGCGGCGGAATTGACCATAAGCGCAATCGCCTGTCGAATCCTTTTGGCGGTCGCGACGATCTGGTCAAGGTATCGTAGTGGCGGACGAATCAAATGGTGTTGAATGTCGCGGCCGGCGCATGCGTATGCAAAGCGGTTTAGTCATCTCTGCTCCGCCAGCTTGCCTGGGCGCTTCATCGCCTCATGCTTGTTGCCGGGAAGGCGCGGGCGCGTGAACCAGGCCGCGCGGTCAAGCCACTATTTTGAGCAGGTCGATCTTGGGCAAATCGATCAGCACGGTCTTCAGTGCGTGTTGGCCGGGTCGGTGATGGGCGGGTTGGCGGGCGAATCTGCCAGCCCAGCGGTTTTTTTTCCCAAGCGTTCAGGCCGGGCAGCCGCGATTGAGCGAGAAGGGCGAGGAAGAATGGCGGGTGGGGATGGTCTTGATTCGGCTGAGTTGGAACTGCTGCTGCCCTTCCACGCAACAGGCACTCTGAACAATCGCGATGCAAGTTGCATCGAACGCGGCTTGGCCGCGGTCCCGGCTCTCGCAGAGCGTTATCGGCAGATCCAGAGTGAACGCGTCGAGATTGTTCGGCTCGGGGACAGTCTGGGAAATCCCTCCAACCGCCCGCTCGCTCGCTTGCTGGCAGCGGTCACCGGTTCCTGCGCGTCGAAGCGCCGCATGGCAAAGGGTGAGGCGGCAGCGGCTGCGCCTTTGGCCAGTCGTCGCGAATAACCGGCAGCCTTCCACCTACGAGCGCTGACGCACAGGCTGCAGCTCCGCCTTCGCCTCATGGCCACAACTAGGCGATATCTGCTCCCGGACATGCATGCGCCGGGGCACGCAGTATCGTCAATTTTACTCGCGAATTTTTCGCCCAAGCCGTATATTAACAGTTGCGGGGGGGTGATGTTTCCCGATTCCTGCTTTGATCCTGCGTACGCCTCCGTCCAGAGCCGCAATGTTATCCTCGGAAATCCGATGGGCGTGTTGCGCGCAAAGGACGCGGTTTCCTGTAATTTTGTCGGTTTCCGCAGTGCGTTACGAACCAACAATAATGCGGGTTGGCGAGGATGGCTGAGGGCATTCCATCTGCATTTGCGGTCGATCTGACGAAGAAATGGCGAGCACTGGCCGAACGGCGCAAGGCTCACCTTGTCGACCTCTACGACAGCGGACGCTGGCGACTCTATTATAGCGAGCAGGAATTTGTCCTGCGGCTGCGTGAAGCGATCAGGATCGTCGAAAAATGGAGCGCGACCGAGCGATCCGCCGCTTGCGAGGCCGCGGCGCTGCCAAACAACCCGGCCGAAGCGGTCAACGGCGCGGGCTTTGGCGATGCCGACGAAGAGGTGCCGTCCGTGGCCGAAGCGGCTAACGGCGCGGGCTTTGGCGATGCCGACGAAGAGGTGCCGTCCGTGGCCGAAGCGGCTAACGGCGCGGGCTTTGGCGATGCCGACGAAGAGGGGTCCTTCGCCGAAGATGCTATCCGCGAAAGCGAGCCCGCCTAGCCGGCTGCCGTCGATCAGGAGCCGATGTCGGTGCGGCCCTCGTAGCGCTTGGCGCCCTCATCGTAGCGGTGTGGTTCGAGCCAGGCCTCGTTCTTCCACCAGACATGCTCGAGGCCGCATAGTGGACAGCGCGACAGGATGAGCGTGTCCGGCAGCCGGGCGAAGGTCGCCTCGTCGATTTCGATGCCGGTCGAAACGGCCTGCCCCCGATAGGGGCATCGGATCATGACAATGCTCACCGTAGAACCCCGTCGCCAAGCACCATCTCGATGCGCGATAAGGACGAATGCTCCAATCCGAATGTTTTCTGACAAAGTATTGCGCGAAGATTGCGGCTGAGCGTCTTCGTGACACTACTTATATATTACACTACTTATATTGCTGGTCTGATGCCGAACGAAGCTGTGGGTTCAACCGGCGATAATCGCGAGCATAGCCATAGGTCCGGGCGAGCGCCGCAGGCTCGACGCCAAGCCAGTAGGCGAGCCGCAACCGCCACATCAGGACGATCGTGCGCAGGACGCCATGGTTTTCCCAGCGCCGCCCCGAGGTGATCGCACGCGGTGCCAGGCATAGCGGCGGCCCGGAGCGTTTGAGCCGGCTTGAGAGCGCAACGTCCTCCATCAGCGGAATCGCCGGATAGCCGCCGATCTGCTCGAACAATGCGCGCCTGACAAAGATCGCCTGATCGCCGGTCGCAATGCCGGTCAGCCGTGAGCGCAGGTTCATCATGAAGGCCACGACCGGCAGCAGCGGATGCCGGCCGGCGATCTTTACGTCGAAGCGGCCCCACGACCGGCCGGTGCGGGCAAGACCTTCCATGACCAGCCGATCGGCGTCGTTCGGCAGGCGCGTGTCGGCGTGGAGGAAGACGAGCACCTCACCCGTCGCGGCGTGGGCGCCGGCGTTCATCTGCAGGGCTCGCCCGCGCGGTGCCGTGATCACCCGATCGGCGAGGGGAGTGGCAAGGGCAACCGTTTCGTCGCGGCTGCCGCCGTCAACCACGATGATCTCGGCGGCATGCTCCCGCAGCGGCCCAAGCTCGCGCAGCGGCCCAAGCTGCCGCAGCGCGTCGGCGATTCCATGAGCTTCGTCGAGCACAGGAATGACGATCGACAGCCTCACTCCGCCGCCTCGTCAAGCGCACCGCCACAGCTCGATCCCTGCCCGGCGGTGCAGCCGAAGCAATGTCCGGCGACGCGGATGGAACGGCTGACGAAGGTGGGATCGAGCAGCGTCGCAAGATGGAGCCGGTCGGTGCAGCCATTCCCGCGGGGGGACAGCGGCAGGTCGAGCATCTGATTGAAATCGCAGTCGTAGAGAAAGCCCTGCCAATCGACCGAGACGAGATCGCGGCACATCACCTTGGCAAGGTTGTCGGCGTGATGCGCGCTCTGCAGCAGCGCGAGATAGCGCGCAAACTCACGCTTGGCGAGGAGGGTCGCGCCGAACCGCTGGATCGGCATATTGGCAAGCGTCAGCAGGTTGTTGAAGCGCACGCCATGGTCGGCGCCAAGCTCGCGCCGGTAGTCGGCTTCGAGCGCAGCCTGCGGCGGCGGCAGGCTCGGGCCTTGCGGGTTGTAGACGAGGTTGAGCACGAGGCCGCTGCCGTCGCGGCCATAGCCGAGCGCGTTGAGCCGCCGCAGCGCCCGGATCGAGGTCGCAAACACGCCGCGGCCGCGCTGCTGGTCGACATTGCATTCGCGATAGCAGGGCAGCGAGGCAATGATCTCGACCTCCTCCGCGGCCAGAAAGTCGGCAAGGTCGGCGTGATCCGGCTCTTCGAGAATGGTGAGGTTGCAGCGGTCGATCACCTTGACGCCGCGCTTGCGCGCGGTGCCGACGAGCCGGCGGAAATGCGGGTTGAGCTCAGGCGCGCCACCAGTCACGTCGAGGGTTTCAATGCGCCGGCGGTTGAGCACTTCGATCACGAGGTCGATGGTCTCGCCGGTCATTTCCTCGGTCCGGCCCGGCCCGGCATTCACATGGCAATGCACGCAGGACTGGTTGCAGCGATAGCCGACATTGACCTGCAGCGTGCTGATGCTGCGCCGGCGCAGGGCAGGGAAGGGGATCGTCTGCAGTAGCGGCCAAGTATCGCGCATCGGGGTCCTTCGGGCAGCTAATCAACGTAATTCGCCGGAAAATGCCCGGCCGTTACATCGAAAGGGACTCAAATCGCGATACAGACCTTGCCGAAATGCTTGCCGGCCTTGAGGTGGTCAAGCGCGGCGCGCAGCTCGGCGAGCGGAAACACCCGGTCGACCACCGGCGTTAGGCCGTGGTGCCCGACCGCCGTCAGCATCGCCGCGAACTGGTCACGGTTACCGACGATGACCGGCTGCAGGGTGATGTATTTGGCAATCAGGATCGGCACATGCAGCGGTAACTTGGCGCCGGTAACGACGCCGATGATGCTGACCGCGCCGCCCACCCGCACCGCGCGAAACGACTGCGACAGCGTCTGCGCGCCACCGGTATCGACCACGAGATCCACGCCGCTGCCGGCGAGAGCAAATGCCGTCTGCCCCCAGTTTTGATCCTCGTTGTAGTTGATCAGGTGCTGGGCGCCGATCGCGCGCAGCCGCTCAAGCTTCTCCGTAGACGACGACGTCGAGATGACAGCGGCGCCCGCCATCCGCGCGAACTGCACCGCGAACAAGGCGACGCCGCCGCTCCCCTGCGTCAGCACGCTGTGGCTCGGGCCGATGGCATGCTGGGAGATGACCGCGACCCAGGCGGTGAGCGCGGCGCAGGGCAGCGTTGCTGCCTGGACATCATCGAGATGCGCGGGCACCGGCAGGATCGCGTCCTGTGGAAACACGCGGTACTCGCAGGCGACGCCGTCGACGGAGCCGCCGAGCGTCGCGCGCAAACGCTCCTCGCTTGCCGGACCGCCCGGCCAGGCGGCGAAGAAGCAGCCGACCACGCGGTCGCCAACCCGCCAGCGGGTGACGCCAGGACCGCATTCCACGATCTCGCCGGCGCCGTCCGACAGCGGTACCAGGTCGCCGCGCTTTTGTTGCGTGCCGTAGCCGCCATTGATCATGAGAAGATCGCGGTAATTCAGCGAGGCGGCGCGCAGGCGCACCAGGACCTCGCCGGCGCCGGGCCGCGGCTCCGGCCGCTCGATGATCTTCAGGTTGTCAATGCCCAAGGGTTCGACGACGGCGACTTTCACGGTAATTTTCCATTCCGGCAAGAGCAGGTATGCGTTCAGCGCGACGGGCGCCCGACGTGCAACCACCATGGCGCGACGGGGCGCAACCGGCAAGACCAGCGAGGCCGGTCATCGCAGCTGGACGCGCCCCCGATCCATTGGCCTGCGAGCAGTCGGTTCGTAGGATTCTGAGCGGCCGCAATGAAACCGGTCCCGAGATTGGCGATCTGTTGTATGGCTCTTTGAATTAGCGCTGGGAGAAAGACCATGTTTCCGCCGCAACGGATCGTGTGCCTCACCGAAGAGACGATCGAGACACTCTACCTGCTGGGCGAGGATGCGCGCATCGTCGGCGTGTCCGGGTTTGCGCAGCGCCCGCCGCAGGTGCGCAAGGAGAAGCCGCGGGTGTCGGCCTTCACCAGTGCCGATATCGACGGCATCGCGGCGCTATCGCCCGACCTCGTGCTCACTTATTCCGATCTGCAGGCCGATATCGCCGCACAACTGATCCGCCGCGGCATCGCCGTCCACGCCTTCACCCATCATGACCTCGCCGGGATTTTTTCCATGATCCGCATGCTCGGCGCCATGGTCGGGGCGGCGGAGAAGGCGGACGCGCTGGCCCGCGACTACGAGCAGCGCTTGGCGACGGTCGCGGCAAGCGCTGCACCCGCTCGGCCGCGGGTGTTCTTCGAGGAATGGCACGAGCCGATCATCGCCGGCAGCCGTTGGGTGTCGGAGCTGATCGCGATTGCCGGCGGGACTGATGTGTTCCGCGACAAGGCCCGGCACCACGCGGCCAAGGACCGCTTCGTCAGCACCGATGAGGTCATCGCGGCGGCGCCCGACATCATCATCGGCTCATGGTGCGGCAAGCAGTTCAAGCCGGACCAGGTCAAGGCGCGGCCTGGCTTTGGCGCGATCCCGGCGGTGCAGCGCGGGCGGCTCTATGAGATCAACTCGACGCTGATCCTGCAGCCCGGCCCGGCGGCGCTCACCGACGGCCTCGACGCGCTACGCGCGATCATATCGGGCGGAGACGGTCGATAAAAACCCTCCCCTCCAATTCGTAGCCCGGAAGGAGCGCAGCGAAATCCGGGAGCAGCATGGACAGTCACGCGCCGGTCCCGCATTTCGCTGCGCTCCACGCCGGCTACGCTTGCAACACCTCCTCCTGCCTCACCATGAGGAGCCTGCACAGCGGGCGTCTCGAAGGATGCTGGCCTGCACTGCAGCGACCCATGGTTCGAGATGCGCGGCTTCGCCGCGCTCCTCACCATGAAGTAGTTCAGGTGTCGGCCGCAGACCGGTCAGTCAGTCAGTGCCCCAGCGCGGCCTTCAGCGTCTTGAGATGGTCGAGGCGGGTGGCGGCCTTGTCACGGGCGCCTTCGTCCTTGGCGTCGGCGATATCCTCCTCGGCATCTTTTATCGCTTGGTCGATCGCCGCGGGATCGAGCTCATCGACCGGCGTCACCTCCTGGGCGAGCACCGTAAGGCCGTTCGGCGACACCTCGGCAAAGCCGCCGCGCACCACGATCATCATCGGCGCGGCGCTGTCGGGATGGATGGTGAGCACGCCCGGCCGAATGGTCGCGATGAACGGCGCGTGGCCGGCGAGCACGCCGAAGTCGCCCTCCTCGCCCGGCACGTCGACCTGCGTGACCTCGCCGGAAAACATCAGCCGCTCAGGCGACACAAGCTCGAAATGGAAGGTGGTCATTCGCTTCGCTCCACAGGCCTGCTCCCTCCCCCTTGAGGGGGAGAGTTGGGGAGGGGGTAAACCTCCTACGGGCGGGAAGGCTTACCCCCTCCCGGTCGGCTGCGCCGACCGACCTCCCCCTCAAGGGGGAGGTGTTGTCAGATCACGCCGCTTCCGCCGCAAGCCGCTTGCCCTTCTCCACCGCCTGCTCGATGGTGCCGACCATGTAGAAGGCGGCCTCCGGCAGGTGGTCGTACTGGCCTTCGCACACCCCCTTGAAGCCCTTAATGGTGTCGCCAAGTTCGACGAACACGCCGGGCGTGCCGGTGAACACTTCAGCGACGTGGAACGGCTGCGACAGAAACCGCTCGAGCTTGCGGGCGCGCGAGACGGTCAGCTTGTCCTCTTCCGACAGTTCGTCCATGCCGAGAATGGCGATGATGTCCTGCAGCGCCTTGTAGCGCTGGAGGATCTGCTGCACCTGGCGGGCGACGCCGTAATGCTCCTCGCCGACCACGCGCGGATCGAGCATGCGCGAGGTCGAATCGAGCGGGTCGACCGCCGGGTAGATGCCCTTCTCCGCGATCGAGCGCGACAGCACCGTCGTCGCGTCCAAGTGGGCGAACGAGGTCGCCGGCGCCGGGTCGGTCAGGTCGTCGGCGGGGACGTAGATCGCCTGCACCGAGGTGACCGAGCCCTTGTTGGTGGTGGTGATGCGCTCCTGCAGCGCGCCCATGTCGGTCGCCAGCGTCGGCTGGTAGCCCACCGCGGAAGGGATGCGGCCGAGCAGCGCCGACACTTCCGAGCCCGCTTGGGTGAAGCGGAAGATGTTGTCGACGAAGAACAGCACGTCCTGGCCCTGGTCGCGGAAATATTCGGCGACGGTGAGGCCGGAAAGACCGACGCGGGCGCGTGCGCCGGGCGGCTCGTTCATCTGCCCGAACACCAGCGCGCATTTCGAGCCGGAGGTGTCGCCTTTGTTCTTCTTCGGGTCCTTGTTCACGCCCGATTCGATGAACTCGTGATAGAGGTCGTTGCCTTCGCGGGTGCGCTCGCCGACGCCGGCGAACACCGAGAAGCCGCCATGCGCCTTGGCGATGTTGTTGATCAGCTCCTGAATGATCACGGTCTTGCCGACGCCAGCGCCGCCGAACAGGCCGACCTTGCCGCCCTTGGCGTAAGGCGCGAGCAGGTCAACGACCTTGATGCCGGTCGAGAGGATTTCCGCCTCGGTCGACTGCTCGGTATAGAGCGGCGCGTCCGCGTGGATTGGGCGCGTCTCGGTGTGTGGCACCGGTCCGGCCTCGTCGACCGGGTCGCCGACCACGTTGATGATGCGCCCCAGCGTGCCTTCGCCGACCGGCACTGCGATCGGCAGGCCGGTGTCACGCACCTCCTGGCCGCGCACCAAGCCTTCGGTGGTGTCCATGGCGACGGTGCGCACGGTCGACTCGCCGAGGTGCTGGGCGACTTCGAGCACCAGCCGCTTGCCCTGATTGTCGGTTTCGAGCGCGTTCAGGATCGCCGGCAGCTGCTCGCCGAATTGTACGTCGACGACGGCGCCGATCACCTGCGTGACGCGTCCGACTGGGTTGCCGTTGGCCATTGCGGTCTCCTTGAAATTTCTCGGTCGGCTAGACGACGGTCAGCGTGACCGGCACATTGCCGCGGGTCGCCTTCGAATAGGGGCAGATGGTGTGGGCGTCCTCGACCAGCGCCTTGAGCTTGTCCTTGTCGGCGCCGGGAAGGGACACCTTGATTTCGACCGCAAGGGCAAAACTGGTCGCGTCCTTGTCGATGGTGACGGCGCAGGTCACTTTGGCGTTGCTGGCATCGAGGCCGTGCTTCTTGCCGAGCGCGAGCAGCGCCTGGCCATAGCAGGCCGAATAGCCGAGTGCGAACAGCTGCTCCGGATTGTGTCCCTCGCCGGACCCGCCGAGCTCCTTGGGCAAAGCCATTGCCAGCGCCAGCCCCCCGTCACTGAGCATGGAGCGGCCATTGCGTCCGCCGGTGGTCGTTGCCGTGGTGGTGTAGGCCATAGCTTTCCCTTTAGGTCGGGTGTCGCCTATTCATGCTTCGACCAGATCGAGGCGGCGTTCGATCCGGCCCAGACGCTCGTCAAAGCGGTCCATTCGCTGATTCATGGTCCCCAACAGATTCAATACCTGCCCGGTCACGGACTTGAGGCTCGAAACCCTCGATTTGAGTTCGGACATATCCAGCTCCGTCCGCTCCTGCGAGGCGCGGATGCGCCGCAGATGTTCCAGTACGAGGCTATCGATGTCCTCGGCCATCGCGTCCTCGCAAAATAAAACTCACAGCGCCTCGGCGCCGGAAATGATCTCGATCAGTTCCTTAGTGATCATTGCCTGGCGGGTACGGTTGTATTTCAGCGTCTGCTTGGCGATCATTTCGCCGGCATTCCGGGTCGCGTTGTCCATCGCCGACATCTGCGCGCCGTAGAACGAGGCGGTGTTTTCCAAAAGCGCACCGAAGAGCTGGATCGCGATATTGAGCGGCAACAGCTCGGCAAGGATGTGATCCTCCTCGGGCTCGTACTCATAGACCGGGCCGCCGGGCTGTGCCGCGGTGCCGGGGAAGACCGCGGGAATAAGCTGGTGGGCGG
>Ga0315540_10000978_pt1 | contig 16413 bp, 13 predicted proteins | sample SalMarSW160110MG_FD_203677 | JGI IMG/M metagenome (GOLD analysis project Ga0315540, IMG submission 203677) | Salt marsh sediment microbial communities from the Plum Island Ecosystem LTER, Massachusetts, United States - Salt Marsh Sediment SW1601-10 ...
TCGAGGATGTGGGCGTGCTGCCCCAGGAGACGTCGATCGTCGGCGTGCCGCCGTCGCTCACCGACCCCGACGCCGTGCCGTAGCGGCCGTAGCCGGTCGCGAAGCCGTCGGAGTCGGCCGCCACCTCGATAGCATGCAGCGTCACCGGCACACTCGCGCCCGCCACCCACGAGGCGGCGATCGAGTAGGCCGTGCCGCCCACCGAGACGGTGTCGCACCCCATCATCACGGTAGCGCTACTCTGAGCGCACACCACAGCGTCGTACCCGGTCGAGACCGCCGCCGACAGGTTGCCCGAGATGGTGGCGCTCATCGGCGGCGAGGCGTACGGGACGATCGACGCGTAGGTGTTCACCTCGGGCGTCGCGCTGGTGAGGCCCTCGAAGACGTGCGCGGCGCCCGAGGCGCCCAGGGTCTGCTCGACGATGAGGTCGTAGGGCACCGCCACCCCGCCGACGGTGAAGCTCCCGTTCGCGTCGGTCGTGGCCGTGCTCCCCTGGATCGCCACGGTCGCCCCGGACACGCCGTTCTCGAGAGGATCGACCACGGTGCCGTGCACCGAGAGGCTGGCTACCGTAAGAGCGAACGTCGCCGACGAGGCATCGCTCCCCTGCACCGCATTCACCGTGAGGGTGGCGCTACCGTCGCTGGCGGCCGCAGACACCTGCACGTCCAGCGTCGTGGACGTCGCCCCACCGCTCAAGCTGCCGTCCGCCAGGCTCGCCGTCACCCCCGACGGCGCCCCGCTCACGGACAGCGTTACCGTGCCCGAGGCGTTGCTCACCGTCACGGGAACGGTGACGTGGTCGCCTCGCAGCACCGAGTCCCCGCTGCTCCCCAGCTGAACCGAGAAGCTCGCCTGCTGGCCGCACGACGCCAGCAGCACCGCCAGCAGTGCGGCAGGGATCGCGAGCAGCCGCCATCTTGCCGGTACCAGTCGCCTCATACGTCCCCTCCCAATGGATCCGATGTGGCTCGGCTTCCTCAAGAGCATAGGACAAATGTCCCGATGACGGCACGGGTTTCTCATCGGCTTCCCACGGGAGCCTCACGAAGGCACGACCTTCCGTCCCGCCTCGCCACCGTCCGCGGAACGCACACCGGCCCAGGCTCCGGGTTGCAGGCTTCGGGTTGCAAGCCCTGGATCGAGGCCCCGGCCTCTCACCTGGAGGCGTGTGCCGCGGGCCCCTCCCCGACGACCCGATCGAGGCCTATGTCGCCATGCCCGAGCGCTGCGCTTGCGCCAGCAGCCGCACCAGCACCGCGCCGCCGGCGAGCGTCAAGGCGCCCGGCTCCTTGAGCTCGGCGAGCGCCTGGTCGAAGCGCGCCAGCAGGTGCGGGTAGCGCTTGAGGAAGGCCTCCGCGCCCAGGCCGTCGTCGTGCTTGCGGGCCTCGATGTAGCCCGTTGCGAGCAGGCGCTGCGCCTCACGCAGGTCCATCACCAGGCCGACCGCGGCGATCTTCTCCCAGCTCCCCTGCGCCGGGAGTGTGGCGAGGCCGTCGCGCACCCAGCCGAGCGACAGCCGCTCGCCGAGGGCGTAGAAGCGCCTGGCCGCCTCCTGCAGCTCCGCACCCGTCTGCCGCGCCACCTGGATGATGCCCACGCCGGTCGGCAGGTACTCGAGGCTGGCGGTGTCCGAGGCCAGGTCGGCCTCGAACCCGAGCGCCGCGAGCTGCTTGGTGCGGCGTTTGAAGCGACGGCGCTCCGGCCCAGGGAGCATGCCTTCGATGCCGCTGCGCAGAGCCTGCAACGGGTCGCGGTAGGTGTCGACGAAGTCGGCGACGTGGCGGCGCGTCAGGTCGTTGAACAGCATCCAGCTCACCACCCCCTCCACGGCTCGCACCAGCAGGTGCAGGGCCTCGTAGTGGGCCTCGGCCGGCAGGGCCGGCCGGTGCTCCTCGAGCCGCCCGGCCACGCCTCTTGCGTCGAGCACCTCGAGCGCCATCAGCGCCGCCTTGACGGCCTCCATGTCGCCGGCGCCGCTATCGCGCACCGCGCGGTGAACGAAGCTCGGACCGAGCAGGTCCACGATGGTGTTGGTGATCTGGGTGGCGGTGACCTCGCGGCGCAGCGTATGGCGCTCGATGCCGCTCTCGAAGCGCTTACGCAGAGCGTGCGGGAAGTACTCGAAGAGGTAGTGCTGGAAGAAGGGCTCGTCCGGCAGGTCGCTCTCCAGCAGCGTGCGGTACACGCCCATCTTGACGTAGGCCATGGTGACGGCCAGCTCGGGGCGCGTGAGCCCCTCGCCCGCTCGCTGCCGCTCCTGCAACTGGCGGCGGCCCGGCAGGAACTCCACCTGCGGGTTGAGGCCACCCTGCTCGGCGAGATCCTCTAGCAGCGACTCGAACAGGGGCAGGTCCTCCGAGCTGCGGCGCTGCGCCAGGCTCAGCGCCAGCGACTGCTGGTCGTTGTCGCGAAGCACCAGCGTCGCCACCTCTCCTGCCATCTCACGCAGCAGATCGTTGCGCTGCTTCTCGCTGAGGTCGCCGGCGGCCACCCGGGGCTGAAGCAGGATCTTGATGTTCACCTCGTGGTCGGAGGTGTCCACGCCGGCCGAGTTGTCGATGGCATCGGTGTTGATGCGGCCGCCTGCGCGCGCGTACTCGATGCGCGCGAGCTGCGTGAGGCCGAGGTTGCCACCCTCGCCCACCACCTTGCAGCGCAGCTCCGGTGCGGCGATACGCACCGCGTCGTTGGCCGTGTCGCCGACGTCGGCGTCGCGCTCGCTGCTGGAACGCACGTACGTGCCGATGCCTCCGTTCCACAGCAGATCTGCCGGCATCTTGAGGATGGCGCGCACCAGGTCCTGCCCGCTCAGCGCCTCCGCGTCCACGCCCAGCATGGCTCGGACCTGAGCGCTCAAGGGGATGCTCTTGGCGCCGCGATCGAACACTCCCCCGCCCTCGCTGATGACCTTGGGATCGTAGTCGCTCCAGGACGAACGCGGCAGCTCGAACAGGCGCTTGCGCTCGGCGAAGCTCGCGGGACCGTCGGGATCGGGGTCGAGGAAGATGTGCAGGTGGTTGAAGGCCGCCTTGAGCAGGAGGTGCTCGGTGTAGAGCATGCCGTTGCCGAACACGTCGCCGGACATGTCTCCGATGCCGACGGTGGCGACGTCATCCTGGAAGACATCGACGCCCAGCTCGTGGAAGTGCCGCTTGACGCACTCCCAGGCACCGCGGGCGGTAATGCCCATGACCTTGTGGTCGTACCCTTGCGACCCCCCCGAGGCGAAGGCGTCGCCCAGCCAGTACCCGTACTCCGCGGCCGTCTCGTTGGCGAGGTCGGAGAAGGTGGCGGTGCCCTTGTCGGCCGCGACGACCAGGTAGGGGTCGTCGTCGTCGTAGATGACCAGCCCTTCCGGGTGAACCACGCGGCCTCCGACGCGGTTGTCGGTGAGGTCCAGCAGGCCGCGGATGTAGGTCTGGTACTGCTCGCGAACGTAGGAGCGCAGCGCGTCGCGCCCGTCCGGCGAGCGCTTGAGCACGAAGCCGCCCTTGGAGCCCACCGGCACGATGACCGCGTTCTTGGTCATCTGCGTCTTCATCAGCCCCAGGACCTCGGTGCGGAAGTCGTCCGGCCGATCCGACCAGCGGATGCCTCCGCGCGCCACCTTGCCGCCGCGCAGGTGCACCCCCTCGACCCCCAGGCCGGCCACGGCGATCTCGAAGAGCGGCCGCGGGTCCGGCATGCTGGCAACCTTGCCGGACGCCAGCTTGAAGCTGATGTAGTCCTTGTCCAGGAAGTAGTTGGTGCGGACGGTAGCCTCCATCAGATCGAGCAGGCCTCGCAGGGTGCGATCCTCCGGCAGCGAGCGCACCGCGCCCAGCCCGGCGAGCACCGTCTCCCGGGCGGCATACATGCGCTGCACCCGGTCGTCGCCGACGGCCGGGTCGAAGCGCGCCTCGAAGAAGGCCACCAGCGGCGCCGCGACCTCCGGGTGCGCCAGCAGCGTGTCGTTGATGAAGCGCCGGCTGGTCACGGCGTTGAGCTGCGCGAAGTCCATCTGGTAGGCCCGCAGCAACGCCACCTGGCGGACCGTGAGCTCGGCGTAGAGCACCAGGCGATTGAGCCGGTCGTTCTCCGCCCGGCCCTGGAGCAAGCGCTGGAGCGCGTCCACCAGACGCTCCCGCTGGCGGCGCACGTCGAGCGCACGACCCTGGTGGTCGTGGACGCGGAACACCTCGATGCCGCGCTTCCCGCCCGGCAGGGTGAGCATGTAGGGAACCTGCTCCAGCACCCGGAAGCCCAGGTTCTCCAGCACCGGCAGCACGTCCGAGAGCGCCATGCCGTGCCCCTGGTGGTAGATGCGCACCAGGCTGGCCGCGTCCTGACCGCGTTCCTCGAGCGGGTTGAGCACGTCGGCCAGCACGGCCTCCTCGCCCATCCGCTCGAGGTTGGCGATGTCCTTGACGGCGAGCGCCGCACCGGTGTCGGCGGTGTAGCGGGGGTCGAAGGCGTCGGCGTAGCGCTCGGCCAGGGCACGCCCTTCGCGCGCGCCGTGGACGGCCACCAGGCGCTCGCGCAGCTCGTCGCGCCAGCTCCGAGCGAGCTCGGCGACGGCCCGCTCGAGCTCCTTGCCGTCGAGCGCCCCGGGGTGCACGTCGGTGGTGAAGAAGAAGTGGAAGCGCACCTGGGCCTGGTCCTCGCCCATCGCCAGGCTGTAGTCGACGTGTCGGGCGGCCAGCTTCTCGGCGAGGTAGCCCTGGACGCTGCGCCGCACGCCGGCGTTGAAGCTCTCGCGCGGCATGATCACCATCACGCCGATGCCGCGCCCCAGCGGGTCGGGGCGCAACGTGAGGCGCACGCCGCGCTCCTGCTCGAGGCCCAGGATGGTGCGGATGTCGCGGTGCAGCTGCTCCGCGTCGGACCAGAACAGCTCCTCCCGCGGCACGGAGTTGAACACCGACACGATCGCCTTGTAGTCGTGCGAGCCCGGCACGGCATCGTCGAGCTCGAGCACCTGCCGCAACTTCAGGCGCAGGATGGGGATGTCCTCCACGGGCGCGGAGTGCGCCTTGGAGGTGAACAGTCCCAGGAAGCGCCGCTCGCCGACCACGCGCCCGTCGTCCGCCAGCTTCTTGACGCCGATGTAGTCCATGCGCGCCGGCCGGTGCACGGTGGCCTCGGCGTTGGTCTTGGTCACCACCAGCAGCCGGCCGCCGGTGACGCGCTCGCGCAGGCCCGCAGGCAGGTCCTCGATCGGCACCGGCCGGCTGTAGGCACTCTCGCCCTCCTTGCGCAGGATGCCCAGGCCGCTGCCGTCGGTCACCTGCAGCGAGGGCACGCCGTCGACCGGGCCGACGTCGTACTCGCGGTAGCCGAGGAAGACGAAGTTCTGCTCGTCCAGCCACTCCATGAAGGCCGCGTCCTCGTCGAGCTCTTCGCCGCGCCAGCGCTGCTCGCCGGCGGCCCGACCGGCCTTGAGCTTGAGCAGGTAGTCGCGGGTGTCGCCGGCGCGCTGCCGCAGGGCCCGGTAGTCTCCGGTGGCGAGCAGCACGTCTTCAAGCACGCGCGTCACCGCGGCCTCGGTCGACTGGCGCCGCTCCTCGTCCTCGATCCGCTCCACGAAGAACATCTCGAACGCCTCGCGGCCGCTGCGCGTCTCCTGCGTGCCGGCCCGCCCGTTGCGGGCGCCGGCCGCTCGCGTTCCCGAGCGCGAGCGCTTCGCCGCCGACCCGTTGCCCTCGATCGCTTCGATCGTGCCGGCCGCGTCACGCACCGGGACCACCAGCGGGTGGAGCATGTGGAAGATCTCCACCTCGTGGCGTCCCAGCTCGGCGCGCACCGAGTCGACGATGAAGGGGCGGTCGTGAAGCAGCAGTCGGATGATGGTGTAGGGTGCCTCCCAGCCGTCGGCCTCGAAGCGCGGGTTGAAGACCTGCACGCGCGGGGCTTGCGTCAGCCCGCCTTCCAGGAAGCGCAGGCCGTCCACCGCCATGGCGTAGAGGGTGTCGCTGTCGAACTCCTCCAAGAAGGCGTCATCCGCCTTGTCGAAGAGCACGTCGGCGAAGCGAGCGAGCAGCCCGCCGTCCTCGCTCCCCGAACGCTCGATCCGTTTCCTCACCTGTTCCAGGGTTGCTGGCATGCTCGGCTGCCTCCAGAGCGGCCGCCGTGGCGCTCGAATGCCGCGCCGGCCGGTGATTACGCATATGCGTCCCACTATACCGAAGGGCCGATCGGCGGCACCGCCGGGCCCGACACCGACCGCGACACCGACCGCTGCCTCCGACCCGGGCCCGACACCTGCGGAGGGGGCCGGCACCGCGAGCTGCCGCCCGCGTTCGCCCGCCGTCGCGACGACGCAAGCGCCGCTCGTATACTGTCGGGCGTGGCGTTACTGCTCGCGGCACTGCTCATCGCGGCGGACCAGCTCAGCAAGGCCTGGCTGGTGACCACGCTCGCCGTCGGCAGCCGCGAGCGGCCCCTGGGGCTGGGCTTCTATATCATCCACACGCGCAACAACGGGGCCGCCTTCGGCATCCTCCAGAACCTTCACCTGCAGGTAGGCGGGCTGGTCATCGACGGCACCTTCGCGCTGGGCGTGCTCTCGGCGCTGGTCGGCCTGGCGATCTTCTTCACCCTGCTCGGCTCGGGGCGCCGCCTGGCAGCGCTCACCCGCATCTCCCTGGCGCTGGTGCTGGCCGGGGCCTGGGGCAACATGATCGACCGCTTCCGGCTCGGCTACGTGGTGGACTTCGTGCACTTCCACGTCCCCGGCTTCGACTTCCCGGTGTTCAATGTGGCCGACGCGTGTATCGTCGTCGGCGCCGCCTTGCTGTTGCTCGCCAGCCTGGTCGCCTCCGGACGCGCCGCACCCGCGGACGGCCGCCAGGGGAGGCGTCGAAGCGTCGCGCGCGAGCGGCACCCGCATCACGCGGGCGACCTTCCCGCGGAGTTCCCGGAGCTCCCACCGCTGCGCGAGGACGGCGCGGGATCGGCCGTGGAGCGAGGCGGGCACGACAGCGTCTGACCCCTCGACGAGGTCCGCGGTCGCGCTCGCCCGACCGCCTCAGCGCACGGCCAGCAAGTAGCGCTCCCGGCCGGCGAGGTCGGTCTCGACGGTCACGTCCCTCCAGGCGGCGACCGCCCGGCGGGCCCGCTGCACGTTGCGAGGGTCCAGCTCGAGCGCCAGCAGCGCGCCCTCCTGCAGCAGCCGCGCGGACTGCCGGATCAAACGGCGGGCCAGCGCCAGGCCGTCCTCACCGCTGAACAGGGCAGCCTCGGGGTCATGGCGGACCTCCGGCTGCAGCTCCGCGGCATCGCCGGCGGGCAGGTAGGGCAGGTTGGCCAGCAGCGCGTGGCATCGCGCCGCGAAGGCGGCGACGGCGGCGTCGGCCAGCAGGTCCGAGCGGCGCGCCGTCAACGCCAACCCCAGCCGCTCGGCGTTGCGCCTGGCGAGCCGCACGGCGGCGGGCGCCACGTCGGCCGCCATCACCTCGGCGTCGGCGCGCTCCGCCCGCACCGCCAGGGCGATCGCCCCGCAGCCGGTGCCGACGTCCAGCACCCGCGGCGACGGCACCCCCACCAGCCGTTGCAGCGCCAGCTCGACCAGCCGCTCGGTCTCCGGCCGCGGTACCAGCACCCCCGGCTCGACCGCCAGCTCGAGCCCGTAGAACGCGGCGACGCCCAGGATATGCTGCAGCGGCTCCCGCGCCATCCGCCTCTTCAGCATCGCCAGCAGCCGCAGCCGTTCGCGCTCCGCGAGCGGCCGCTCCGGCCGCAGCAGCAGCCCAGCGCGCGCCAACCCGGTCGCCGCCTCCAGTAGCGCCAGCGCTTCGGGTCCGGGGCTGTCCACTCCGGCGGACTCCAGCTGCCGGCGGGTCAGCTCCCGCGCCTCTGCCACGGTCATCGCAGGCCTCCCGCCCGGGTCCGGTACGTCATCGCGCCGGGGTAAGCACGCCGCCCGCGCCGCGGCTCGCGCACCTCAGTACGCGGTGGTCAGGGTCCGGTGGGGGGGCCTCCCAGCGTAGCTCCCCGCCTGGCCGCGCTCCCACAGAGCCACGTCCAGGTCGCGGGGGCGCACGGCCAGGCCCCGGTCGCGGGCGGCGGCCGCCAGCCGCTCGACAGCGGTGAGGGCCACCGCACGGAGCTCGATCTCCTCCGGCGAGCCCGCCCGAAGACGCACGCCATCGTCGATGCGCCGCGCCAGCGCCGGCGCGTAGCTGAGCACGCCGTCGAGGCGCAGCACGTGCGGTATCAGGTTGTCGGCGAACATGGTGAGGCGGTCGAGATCGTGGAAGGCCCCGTACCCCGTCTCGTCGAATGCCAGCGCCAGGTCGGAGGCGGCGATCTGGGCCCGCTTGTAGAGCGGCACCTCCAGGCCGTCGTAGCGCCAAACGTCGCGGAAGAACGGCATCTCGGCCAGCAGCACAGCCAACCGCTCGGCGCTGTGCCCGGCGGCCCTCACGAGCGCGCCGAAGCTCCCGCGGAAGCGGGCCTCCACGTAGCCACCCAGCTCGCGCAGCGCCTCGGCGTAGAGGTGCATGAGCTCGAGCCGCAAGGGGTCCTTCATGTCCTGGCCGAGCACCTCTGCCACCTCGGGGGCGTGGATCGTCGCCAGCGACTCGGCGCTCGGCGCGCCGGCCTCGAACCAGGCGCTCAGCCCCTTGGCCAGCATGCGGTAGCCCTCCGCGCCACGCGCGCTCTCCAGATGGGGGAAGTAGCCGGAGCCGAAGTTCACCGCGTCGAGCACCAGCACGAACGTCACGGTCGGCTCGGGGTCGCCGAGGAAGTGGCACTCGGTGTCGTAGCGCGGACGCGCCAGCGCGCCCGGATCGAAGGTTGCCAGGTAGTCCTCGACGTCCCCCGCGATGCGCACGAAGCGAGCGCGCTCGGCGACGCGCGCGCAGGCGTCGCGGATGCGCTGCAGCATGCCGCATTGTACGTCCGCTCAGGAGGTCGGCTTCACCACCACGTGGCGGTTCTTGCCCTCGCCCGAGGACTCGCTGACGACATCCGGGTCGTCGGCCAGCGCCATGTGGACGACGCGACGCTCGGCAGCGCTCATGGCGTCCAGCTCCACCGCCCGCCCCGTCTTGCGCACGCGGGCCGCCGCCTTGCGGGCCTCGCCCCGGAGCCGCTCGTCGCGACGCCGCTTGTAGCCGCCGACGTCGATGGAGACACGGACACGATCGTCCTCGTCGCGGTTGATGACGGCATTGGCGATGTACTCGAGCGCCGCCAGCGTGCGCCCGGCCCGACCGATGATCTTGCCGGGGTCACCCCCGTAGATCTCGGCGCGCACCTCGTCCTCGGCGACCTGGTCGACCTCGACGGCGTAGCTGGGATCGAAGTTCAGCAGCAGATCGACGAGGAACGCCTCGCAGCGCTCGCGGGCATCGCCCTCGAGCGGCGCCGCCGGCACGGCGATAGGCGTCTCGAAACCTTCCTCCTCGTCGTCCTCTTCGGGGAGGAGCGTCTCCTGCACGTCCTCCTCGTCCATGTTGATGCCGAGGTCCTCGAGATACCTGTCGAGATCGCGGTCGTCCATTGAAGTCCTCGCCTCACTTGGCCCGCTTGGCGGGCGCAGCCGGCGCCGGTTGGCCCCGGCTCACCAGCCAGTACTGGAAAACCTGCACCAGCATGGATACCACATAGTACAGCAGCACTCCGGCCGGGAAGTTGATGATGATGAAGACGAAGATCAGGTTGATGAACATCGACTGCCGCAGCGTCTGCGGGTTCCCGCGCGCCGAGAACCAGGAGGTGGCCAACATCACCAGGACGTAGAGCACCGGCAGGATGTAGAAGGGGTCGGACTGGCCGAGGTCGGGAAGCCACAGGAAACCCTGGTTGAACTCGAAGTTGACGAACACGCGCCACAGGATGATGAACAGCGGCATCTGCAGCAGGATCGGCAGGCAGCCGCCGGCCGGGTTGACGCCCGCCTCCTGGTAGAGCTTCATCGTCTCCTGGGTGAGCTTCTCGCGGTCGTCCTTGTACTTCGCCTGCAGCTCCTTGATCTTGGGCTGCAGCTTCTGCATGCCGAACATGGACTTGGTCTGGGTGGCGATGAGAGGCCAGATGAGCACGCGGAAGAGCATGGTAAGCACGATGATCGCCAGGCCCCAGCTGCCCACGTAGCCGTGGATGAGGACCAGCAGCTCGACGATGTAGAGCGACAGGCGGCCGAGGATGTTGGGCCGGAACAGGCCCTTCAGCCCCAGATACCCCTCCTGGTAGTAGCGCACCAGCTCGTTGCGCCCGGTGTAGAGCTGCGCCGAGACGGTGGTCGGCCCGGCCGCGGCGATGGGCACCGAGAGCGCCACGCGGTCGGGCTTGAGGTACTCCGCCGTGACCTTCGTGGAGCTCCCGCTTGGGCGCAGCACCACGGCGTCGCCGGTGTTGTTGTTGTTGTTCTGCAGCGCCGCGTAGGTCGGGTCCGCGTAGCTCTTGCCGTCGGGCGGGTTGAGGGTGAAGTCGGCGCCGTGGCCGATCTTCACCACCGGGCTGGCGGTGCGGGCGATGCCTGGCGTAACCAGCGACAGCTCCGGCGGGCTCCCCGCGGCGGGCGCGCCGCCCGAGCTCCCGGCGGCAGCGGTCGGCGTCACCGTGAGCTGCACGTCGATGTGCTCACGGATGGCGCTGACGGTGACCACGCGCTCGACCTGGTAGCCCCCCTCGCGATACCTGAAGGTGCCGACCAGCTGGATCTTGCTGGTGCGCTTCCAGCCGCCGCTGGGGTTCTGCGGCGCCTGGTAGCTGCCGCCGATCAGCAGCGCGGCGCCGGGGATGGTCGATTCGTACGGGATCAGGTTCTGACGCCGGTCGATGGGGTAGTCGTTGTAGGTCTGCCCCTTCTGCGCCTTGGCGTAGGCCGCGACCAGCTCGCCCGCATCGTCGAAGAACAGGTCGACGCCCTTGGTGGGGATGCGCGTGACGGTGGCGTCCTTGAGCCGGCAGAAGAACGAGGGAGTGGACGTGTCGCAGGTGGCCAACGCCGTGGCGATGTTCTTGAAATCCGCCACCTGGAAGTCGTTGGTGCCGAAGACGACGCGCGCCTGCGCCAGGCTTCCGACGACCAGGGTCAGCAGCAGCGCCGACGCGACGAGGGTGCGGCGGATCGTCGTCAAGATGCCTCCGAGTGCGTATGGCTGTGCGTCTGGCCGTGGACGTGAGGGTGCGCCTGGCCGTGCGCCGGCGGCTGCGCTCGGGCCCCGGCGTCGACGCCGGCGCGCGGCGGCACGGGATCGAAGCCGCCCGGGTGCAGCGGGTGGCACTTGAGCACCCGCCGGACCGCCAGGTAGAGCCCCTTGAGGGGGCCGTGGACCTCGATGGCTTCGATGGCGTAGGCGCTGCAGGTGGGATGGAAGCGGCACGTCGGCGTCGGCTTGAGCGGCGACAGGAAGCGCCGATACAGGCGTATCGGCAGGATGAGCGCCTGCCCCACCAGCCGCATCAGCGGAGCCCCGCGCGCGCCAGGGCGCGCTCCAGCGTGCTCCTGAGCTCCCAGAAGCCGGCGCCGGCAGCGGACGGCCGCGCGATCACCACCATGTCGAACGACGCCTTGCCGGCACGGCAGGCATCGCGGCGAACGCCCTCGGCGAGCAGGCCGGTCAGGGCGGCCCGCAGACGCCTACGGACGCGGTTGCGAACCACGGCGTTGCCGACCTTGCCGCTCACCACGATGCCCACCCGCACCCGTCCCGTCTGCGGTGCGGGACGCCAACGGAGGCTGAGATGCTTCGCTCCACCGGAACGTCCTTTGCGTAGCCGCTGGAAAGCCCGGTCCCCCTTCAACGAGTGGAGGACCGGTACCGGCGTCAGCGATCCGATACCGACAGGCGTTTGCGCCCCTTGGCGCGCCGCCGCCTGAGGATCGCGCGACCGCCGCTGGTCTTCATGCGGGCGCGGAATCCGTGCGTCTTGGCGCGCTTGCGCTTGTTCGGTTGGTACGTGCGCTTCATTCACGGTCTCCTTCTAGGATCCGGCTCCCGCGGCCCAGCCGGGTGAGGGCCCCCACCCGCAATGACCGGGCGGCCCCGGCGCTACGCACGTGTAGCGCGGCATGATGGCGGCGTTGCCGCGCATCGGGGCGCCTCGCGGCCCGTGGGCCCGAGCCGGTCGCAGGCAAGCCTTGAGAGCATATCATAGAGCCCGCGGCCGCCGCCAACAGGGTGAACGCGCTCGGCCGCAGCGGCTCGCTCAGCCGCCGCTCGGCGCCACCGCTCCGGCGAGCGAGCGCCCCAGCCGCTCCGTCCAGGCGACCGCGCGCCCCAACTCGCCTGGCTCGAGGACCTCGAGCTCATGCCGCCGCTTCTGTCCCTTCGGCGGCCGATCCACGGCCATGAAGAAGCTCTCCGGCGGGCTCGCGGCGCGGCCGTCGGCCCTGCGCAGCAGCTGGTGGATGCGCACGGCGGCGGAGCCGGTCAGCGCCGGGCGCATGCGATAGCGGGTGTCGAAGGCCACGGTCGCCACGCCGCTCAGGCTGCGCCGGCGAAGCCCCTTGAGGAAGGCCTCCAGCGCGGGACTGAGACGGTGGCGCTGGGTCGGTCCGCCGACGACCAGCAGCTCGGGCTTGGCCGTCAGGGCCGCACTCGCCTCCGCCACCGGCACCACCACGCTGGCGCCGTAGGCGGCGAGCGCGTCGCCGATGGCCCTGGCAATCCTCTCGGTGTTGCCGAAGCAGGAGTCGAACACCACCAGGCTCCGCATCATGGACCTCCAGACCCGCCGACCGCGACCCGCGGCCGCTCCCGGTCGCCGGCCAGGAACGCCCCGAGCGCCCGCCAGAAGGCAACGGGCTCCTCCAGGAAGGGGTAATGACCGCTGCGCTCGAAGACCACGAGCCTCGCGCCGGCGATGCCCGCTGCCAGCTCCTCGGAGCAGGGCAGCGCGAACTGCGGATCGTGCCGTCCGCACAGGATCAAGCAGGGCGTGCGGATGTCGGCGAGACGGGCGCGGTAGTCGAGCCGCACCGCGATTCGGTGCCAGTCTGCCCGCCCCGCTCGCGGTCTCACCCAGTCGGCCGGACGGACCGGCGTGGGACGCGCCAGCGCGCCGTCCACGAACGACGCCCGCTCGATCAGGTTGCGCAGCAGCTGCTCCGGCGCGCGTCTGGGCACCAGAGCTTGCAGGACGCCGAGGCTGGCCATGGCAGCGAACCGGCGGTGCCCACGGTTCCACAGCGCACCGGCCGCCCGCATGTAGCCGCCCGCGCCGGTGCCCACCAGCATCAAGCGTGCCAGCCGTTCGGGCCTGGCGAGCGCGTAGGCGACGAGGCAGAAGCCCCCCATGCTGTGGCCGAGGGCGGCCACCGGCGCCCGCACTCCGGCGGCAGCCAGCGCCTCGTCGGTGCAGGCGATCATCTCCTCCATGCCCAGCCGGGCCGGCCGGGGGGATCGCCCGGAGCCGGGTGGGTCGAAGGTCACCACGCTGCGTCCGGCATCGACCAGACCTGCGATGAGCGCATCGGCACTCCGCAGGCCGGGTCGTTGGAAGCGGTGCGGACCGGGCATGAGCAGCACCGGGTCGCCGCCGCCGATACGATAGACCGCGAGACCGCGCATGACCGCGACCGGCTCGACAGCCGGATCGCGGCGTTCGACAGGCTCCTCGGGGCTCGTCATGGCGGCTCCATGCTTGGACGGCGTTCGCCTTCCCTGCGGCTGCACCCCTTCTAGCGCGCAAACGCGCGCAGGGCTAGGGCAACACGTCCCAGCCCTCCTCGCGCCGCGCCCCGCCGACGCGCTCGGCGGTGGCGGCGGATCAGCCGGTCTCGGCGGCCCGCGCCGCGGCAAGTCGCGCGATGGCGGTGTCCTGCACGCCGGTGCCGGTTAGGTCGCAGACGGTGATCTGGTCGCCGCTGGCGCGACCCGGCCGGGTGCCGGCCAGCACCTCGCCCAGCTCCGCCACGCGCGCCTCGCTGACGTCCACGCCGGCCTCCCTGGCGGCCCGGAGCTCGCCGATCGTCAGCCCCTGCTGACGGCGGTCGCTCACCACCACGTCGGCGCGGCGCAGCACCTCCGGCTCGAGCTCCTGCTTGTGCTCGGCGTCGGAGCCCATGGCGGTGACGTGCAGGCCCGGGTGCAACCAGTCCGCGCGAAGGATCGGCCGGCGGGCGGGCGTGGTCGTGACGACCAGGTCGGCACGCGCGACGGCAGCCTCCGCCTCCGGCACCGCCTCCACCGCGATTCCCAGAGCGTCCGACATCTCGCCTGCATAGCCGCGAGCGGCCTCCGGCCGCCTCGCCCACACCAGCGCGCGCCGCGGCGAGCGCACCAGCATCAGCGCCCGCAGCTGCCATCTTGCCTGCGAGCCGGCGCCGAGCACCGCCACGGTGTCGATCTGCGGTCGCGCCATGGCGTCGGCGGCCACCGCCCCCGCCAGCGCCGTGCGCACGTCGGTCAGGTAGCCGTTGTCGAGCAGCACGGTCGTGGGCATCCCGGTGTGGGCGTCGATCAGGATCATGAGCCCGCTGGCGGTCGGCAGGCCCAGCTGCGGGTTGTCGAAGAAGCCCGAGGAGACCTTCACCGCGAAGCTGTCGAGGCCGCGGATGTAGGCGCCCTTGACATCGACCTCGCCGCGATGCTCCGGCACGTCGATGCGCATCACCGGGGGCTGGACGGCGTCACCGGAGGACAGCTTGCGGAATGCCTCCCGCACCGCCTCCAGCGCATCGACATCGAGTCCCGCCAGCTCGCGGATGTCCATTTCGCGCAGCACCCTCACCTGCCGTCCCGCCATGCTCAGTCCTCCCCTGCGGCAGGCTCCGCCTGCGCGATGATCCTCAGGAAGCGGTCCGCGGCGATGTTGCCTCCCGAGCACACCACCACGGTGTCGCCTCCCGCCGGCGCGACCTTCCGCTCGAGCAGGGCGGCGATGCCCACGGCCGCGCCCCCCTCCAACACCTGGCGCTCCCGCTCGAAGGCGAAACGCATGGCGCGGGCGATCGCCGCCTCGTCGACCAGCACCACGTCGTCCACCAGCTCGCGGACCATGCCGAAGGTGTAGCGGTTGTGCTCGCCGATGCCGCCCTGCAGGCTGTCGGCCAGGGTCGCCTGCTCCGGCGTGGGCACCGGCCGGCCCGCCCGCAGGCTCCGCGCCATGGCCGCGCCCGCCTCCATCGACACCCCCACCACGCGCACCTCCGGGTCGGCAGCCTTGAGCGCCGCCGCCACCCCGGCGATCAGGCCGCCGCCGGAGAGCGGCACCACCACCGTCGCGACCTGCGGCAGATCCTCGAGCACCTCCAAGCCGATGGTGCCTTGACCGGCGATGACCGCAGCGTCGTCGAAGGGGTGGACCAGCGTCAGGCCCCGCTCGGCGACCAGCTCGCGGGCTCGCGCCTCGGCCTCGTCCTGGCTGTCGCCGCCGATCAGCAGCTCGCAGCCGGTCGCGCGGAGAGCGGCGAGCTTGTCCTCGGGAACCCGCTGCGAGACGCACACGGTGGCCTGCACGGCCAGGCGCTCGGCCGCGGTGGCAACGGCGCGACCGTGGTTGCCGGTGGATACCGCGATGACCCCGCGCCGCCGCTCCTCCTCGCCCAGCGACGCCAGGGCGTTCACGGCGCCGCGCGCCTTGAACGCCCCGGTGAGCTGCAGGTTCTCCAGCTTCAGGTGCACCGGGCCACCCGCCCGCCGGGACAGCGCCTCGCTCTCCACCAACGGCGTGCGCCTGATCACGCCGGCGACGGCGCGACGAGCGCGGTAGACGTCCCGCTGGCTGGGGGCGCCGTGCGGCAGCTTCGAGAACGCGTCTGCCGCCACGGCGCTACTTGAGGGGGATGCCGTCGTTGGGCAGGCGCCGCTCCAGCACCCGCACCAGCCAGGCGCTGAGGATGGTGAGGATGAGGAAGAAGCCGCCGACCTCCGAGAGCGGCACCAGGTAGCGGAAGGTGCGATCGCCGATGATGGTCGCCAGGTTGAGCATCTCCAGCACGGTCACCGCCGACAGGATGGGGGTGTCCTTGATCATCGACACCAGGTAGTTGCCCATGGCAGGCACCACCCGCGGCACCGCCTGCGGCACGACCACGTCGCGGTAGACCAGCCAGGTGGGCATGTTGAGCGCCAGCGACGCCTCCCACTGGCCGCGCGGCACCGCCTCCAGGCCGGCGCGGTACACCTCCGAGGTATAGGCGCTGTACTGCACGCCCAGGGCGATGGCGCCGGTGAGGAACGCCGGCAACACGATGCCGTAGTTGGGCAGCACGAAGTAGAGGAAGTAGAGCTGCACCAGCAGCGGCGTGTCGCGCAGGAACTCGATGATGAACGCCATCGGCCAGGCGACGATTCTAAGCGGTACCGCCCGGATGAGGGCGAAGACCAGGCCCAGCACCAGCGCGATGAGGAACCCGAGCGCGGTCGCTTCGATGGTGACGACCATTCCGCGCAGCAGGATGGGGATGATGGATGCCGCGAACGCCCAGTCGGAGCTGAGGTTCCAGTGGATGCCGAACATCATGAGCG
>Ga0315540_10000981_pt1 | contig 16374 bp, 14 predicted proteins | sample SalMarSW160110MG_FD_203677 | JGI IMG/M metagenome (GOLD analysis project Ga0315540, IMG submission 203677) | Salt marsh sediment microbial communities from the Plum Island Ecosystem LTER, Massachusetts, United States - Salt Marsh Sediment SW1601-10 ...
CAATCCACAAAATGATTATTGATATTCCCCCAATGCTGAATAACTGAGTAATCTGCGGAATTGATTTCCCTAAGGCAGATAATTCATAGGTCCTTTTAACCGGAGTGAGCAGCATTGCATAAAACACGAATATAATAAATGCAAAAAATGAAAGTTTTTTTATTTTTTCATTTTCGTTAAAAAATTCTAATCCAATTCTTGTACTTAGTAATATGCCCCCGAAAAGCGCGACGTAAAACCAGGCCATTATTTGGTTCGAAACTCTTCCCAGGAATTTTATAGTCAATCCATTTTTTTTAGGGACAATAAAAGTCTGCCCTTTGTATTTTAATGTTACTCTGTAATCAACCAGACTTTGTGAAGGGTGTTTTGGAATTTCTGCTGTTAAAACTCCATCTCTATATTTCATCGGAACATTAATCCAGTTCGTTCCCGGTTTTGAGCTTTTGTATTCAAGATTAGCCTGTAAACTATCTATCTCACTAAATAGCATCACCGAATAAGCTTCATCACTTCTATAAATTCTATCGAACTTATAAGCTACTTTTTCATTACCGAACTCAACAGTTCCGGTAACTGGTTTTTCAGGGCTGATTGTTCTTAACAGAAATACAAAGATTATTGTAATAACTATTGCGCCGCTCCAAAGTATGAATTGCTGTTTCATAAAAATTAATAGTGTAATAAAATTATTATACAAAACTACAAATTTTATTCAGGAAATAATTAAGTGGTGTTAAAATAAAAAGCAGGTAAACTATTGAGATAAATCAAAGGTTTACCCGCTGTAATAATGATTAGCCCTAATTAAAGAGATGTACCCAATTTGAATCTGAGATTAAATAGTACTGTAACAAAACCGAAATGCCCGTCATCCTTTTTTGTTAAAACTACTGATGGTCCAAGTGCAAATGCACTTGCTGCCCAACTCTCAGCAACTTTCTCAACCATTAGGTTTATCACATATTGTGGTTGTCTGACATCAGAACTAGGCATTGCATCAAAACTAAAATCGAAAGTGCTACCAGCGAGTGAGAGTTCACGCCCCGTAAACCCTATGTGCCATTCATATAGATATCGTGCAATATAAAATTTACCTCTTGTTGAACCCATTATAGATACAGGATATCTCAGTTCCCAACTGAAATAAGAATCATGCAAAATTTTTGCATGTAAACCTAATGAGTCAATATCATACATCCGATAGCGCATTAATTGACCAGGAGTAGGGTTATTAAATACACTTTGATAGCTGACTTCAAAGAAATTACCTAACGGGAAAACATATCCTAGCTGATATCCGTTTACAGCATAAAGATTGTTGGCATTATTTTTTGTTTTTATTTTCACTAAACCATCAAAGAAGCTGAACACTCCCAACCTGAAACCAAGTATATGAAAATTACCTTCTACAAAATTGGTTTCGAGTGGTCCGCTGTAAGGCGTGCCCATTCCCATAGATAGTCCTATATCACCTTTAATAGGCATTCCGAATCTTTCACCACCAAATACCTGGAAAAATGGATTTATATATCCCTTCGTAGAAGAAATTTGCTGTAAAGTTGGAGGTTGAAAAGCTTTATTAATTCTTAGTTTTCCTGCGACGCGTGTGAATACACTTCCAAAGTTAATGTTTTCTTCAAGATTAATTTTAAAAGGGTAAGTGATAATTTTTGCTCTGGTTTCCGGAGTAAAAGCCAGGAACGGATAAAGAGTTCCTCTTATTGAAACAGTTTGATTATTAGGATCACGAAGATCGACAATAATTTCGGCTTTAGGGTCCGGCGGATCTATAAAAACTTCCGTCTGAATTTTAACAAAGAGACTGTCATCAAGAGGTTCCATCTGGTAATATTGAATTTTTTCTCCCTGTTCATTTTGTGCATTAGTAATTCCGGTACCGCAAATGAAAAACAATATAAGTATAAGAAAGTAAGGATATTTTTTAGTCATAATTATTTCCAATATGTTCAGAGTTATTTTGAAAAATCTGTAAAGTAAAAGGTATCTCCAACTTGAGTTCTGTGATTGGCCTTTTGATCTTTTACTGTAAAAAAGAAATTTGTTTTATATCTGCCACTTGCGTCCCTAAGGTCGCCGTATTTATCCAACCAGTCATTAAATTTCCCCTGTGTAGAAGCTATTTTTAAAGATACATTATATACTAGGTTGCCTTTATTATCTTTTAACGGACCACTTACGGAAATAGGACCTGAGTAAGATACTTTTAATTGATCGGGGCGGTTATCTACTATTGTAACTGTAAAAACTGTTGTCCTCTGAAGATCCTGAACATATATATCGTTACCGTCCATTTTTGTAGTGACTTTTTCAATTCTAATTTCAGGAATCGGTCTTGGTGTTGTTTTAATTGTTTCCTGTTGACTTCCATATTTTATTACAATCGATTCCTCTCCAGCAAGGTCAAACTTTTTTTCTTCCCCGGGATTAATTACTGTTATCGGGTTTTGCATTTTTGCAGGGTCATAAATTTCAACCGGAACATTTCCTCCGTTCTTAGTAATGTTCCAGGTGTTCTGATAAAAAACCTGTGAAATAGAAATAGGGGATTGAAGCTTAGTTTGTTCCTTTAAATTTGGTTTATTCTCAGGTGATTCCTTCTTTTCAGGAATTTTAATCTCTTGTAATTTTTTATTCATTACAGCCAGCTTTTCTCTTAGCTCTTTATTTTCAACAACTACATTGGGATCAACCTTAATTTCAAATTTTGATCCCTGTGCATATAATGAATCGATTAATACAACCAGTGAATCTCTTACACTTTTGTCAACAGCCTGATCTTTAGAAACGACTTCATGCAGATTAAGATCAGCCCCTTTCAAAGCAAGAACCGTAATTACAAAAATGTAAAGTACCTGGTATATTATAAACTTACTGTCACGTTCTTTTTTTACCATATTGTTTTACTTTTTAACTACTATTGATTCAAGATGCTTTAGTCCGGCGAGAGTCTTTTCATCGCTCAAAGATCGGGCGGCCGTTGTCAGTGAATTAGCCATTGAATTGAACGCTTCTATATTTTCAGGATTTAATCCGGGCATGCTGCTCATTTTATCCAGTAGGTCGTGAGATGATTTAAAGTTCTGAAGAATAGAAGAACTAAGCGAGGAGGTCTTTTCAAGCATTGTGTTGTATGCTTCCAGGTCTTTTAAGGATACTTTGGAATCGGGTCCGCGTCCGTTGGTTCCGCTGATTTGAGTCAGTATATTTTTCGAATTCTCTGTTTGTATTCTTGAAAAATATCTTTCTTTAAGATCACTTACCTGTGTCGCGATATTCTGGAATTCAACTCCAAGCTGATCAAGGACCGGTTCGAATAATTTACCCAGAGCGAGCACAATCAGAGATTTAATTTCAAATGGAACTGAAAGTCCCAGAAAAACTTCTTCTCCCATTCTTATACTTATCAATAGCAGAGCTGCACCGAGTAGCGGAAGTGCTGTTGCAATACTGTCGATCACACTCGTGTACGAAGTTATTACTCTGTCGATTGTTTCTGAAGCCGGGTTTCTGACAATTTCAGTTCTCAATTTTTGATAGGCAAGGTAAGCGAAAAAAATAAAAAGAATATATACAATTAAAGGCAACCACCAGAATTTATAAGGTTCAAAAGCTTCTGTCGCTGGCTGCCATCCCGGGAATAATGATTTTGCAATATTTACTGATATGTTTCCCAGAATAGGAACAGATGAAATATCCATGAAAAATGAAATGATCAAAGCAAGGAATGAAATGATAGCAGGTTTTATAATTAAAGAGAAATTAATTTTTTCAATAGTTTTAGAAACATAGTCATGTACAATCTCTTGGAGCCCATTTTTATCAAAATAGCTTCTTATTACTTCTTTTTCCAACGACGCTTTTTCCTTTTGGTCCGGTGTGTTTAGCATCGACTACCTCATAATTTTTTGCAAATTTTGTTATTTTTTCCATATTTAATGGCAATTCTCATACCAAAAACTCTGTTTATATTAATAGCCTTTAAATCTTTAATTTCAATCAAAAATGCGAATTGTTATGCTTAATGGGTGTTTCTTAACTTTAATAAAAGTACAATTTTTATAAATTTGTAGAAATTACCGCCCAAAAATTATACTCATTTTTATTTTGTTTTAATCGTTAGTTATTCAGTTCTTTAAGGATGAAAATGAAAAGTAAATTGTAATAGAATTTTTTTCGTACCCCGGTAAAATTTACACTAAGTCTTTTATTAATTAAACCCGCCCGAGTTCTTTTACCCAAGATAAATGAGGGTGTAAAGTTAAAACAGAAACCCGTGCAGGTTTATTAGCACGGGCTTCACATTTATATTTTTTTGTACTCTTCTATAAATTACATTCCGAAAAATTTCAGGAACGGTATTGCTTTTGCGAGGAAGAAAAGAACTAATCCTCCAATTAGCCAGACTCCGAATACAAGCATATAATATTTTTGGGTTGATGAAGATTTAAACATTTTTGCCAGACCAATAGCAAACACTATATACGACCAAATGGCAAAAATATCTAACTTTGCATATATCCATCCGACTATGGTCGATTTATCTGATCCCATGAAGGAGGCAGCACTCGGATCCATAAGATATTTACCCATTAATAGTGCTACAATTGTAACTATGATTACACCAAGTATTCCGATATAGGCCGACAAACCGCTCGCCACTAAAGTAGAACTGTAACTTCCTTCACCTTTAAGAGCAAATTTGGCAAGCAAGAAATAAATTCCAGCTATTATAAAGAAGATAACAAAGACTGCTATCAAGATCCCGACAGTCTGAATAACCAGGGCAATTCCTCCCATTTGATCCAACCGGTTTTCAATCATATCCCTTTGCTGGTTTGCCTGGTCCCTTGTAATTTGACCGCTCTCAACCTGAGCATCCAATCTTTTTTCTATAGTTTCCATTTGTTTTTGCTTTAACTGATAGGCAATATCCGGATTGCCGCGATATACGATCTGTTGAATCGATACTAAAACCGCTAATAATAAAATTGGTAGAAACCAATCTATCGTTTTGGGTGGAAATTTCGCAGTTTTTTCAAATGTTGCAGTCGGTTCAGAAAAAACACCGATCATTTTATCTGAATGACTGAGTTCTTCTTCCTGTAGCTCAGGTGATGCCCCGGTATCTTGATTATCCATTTGTACTCCCTCTAATATTGTTTGAAAATAGCTATAAAAAAATTAGAGATTGTTCGTTCAAAAGGCAATAAAAAAATGATGAGGGAAGAAAAATATAATTATTATTTAATATTGTTAAGATCGAGAATTTTCTGGTAAAGAGTTATAAGGTTATTTAACTTTGTGTAATTAAAAATGAATTTTCTTTATAAAGGCAGAAAATGAAAACTATAATTGAACCATTTAAAATAAAATCCGTTGAACCAATTCGTTTTACAACAAAAAAAGAAAGGATAAAAATTCTGGAGAAGGCCGGTTATAATCCTTTTATGATACACGCTGATGATGTTTTAATCGATCTTTTAACTGACAGCGGGACATCAGCTATGAGCGCTAAACAATGGGCGGGAATTATGGATGGCGATGAATCTTATGCCGGTTCAAAAAGTTTTTACCGTTTTGAAAAGATAGTGAAAAAAATAACTGATCTGAAATTTGTTATTCCGACTCACCAGGGCAGAGCTGCAGAAAAAATTCTTTTTTTTAATGTTGGAGCTGCAGGTAAATTCATTCCTAATAACACTCATTTTGATACTACAAGAGCTAATATAGAATTTACCGGTGCGGAAGCTGTAGATCTTTTAAACGAAACAGGGAAAAAACCGGAAGTAAGAGCAGACTTTAAAGGTGATCTGGATGTTAATAAGCTAAAAGAGTTTATTAAAGAAAAAGGTTCTGAAAATATTCCACTGTGCATGCTTACCATTACAAACAATTCAGGGGGCGGACAACCTGTTTCCATGAAGAACATTCGTGAAGTTAAAGCAGTTTGTAAGAAATATGGAATACCGCTTTTTCTTGATGCCTGCCGTTTTGCTGAGAATGCATACTTTATAAAGAAAAGAGAAAAAGGATACAAAAATAAATCGATACTCGAGATTGCACAGGAGATGTTTTCTTACGCAGACGGCGCTACTATGAGTGCAAAAAAAGACGGCCTGGTAAATATTGGTGGATTTCTTGCGATGAACAATTCTGAATTAGCAATGAAATGCAGAAATCTTTTAATAGTAACAGAAGGATTTCCTACATACGGCGGTCTTGCAGGCCGTGATCTTGAAGCAGTTGCTCAGGGATTGGAAGAAGTGCTTGAAGAACATTATCTGCAATACAGGATCAGAAGTGTTGAGTACATTGGCGAAAAACTAGTTGATGCAGGTGTTCCCATTATTGAGCCGCCCGGTGGACATGCTATATATATAGATGCAAAGAGGTTTTTACCAAATGTCCCATCTGAACAATTCCCCGGACAATCAATAGTGTGCGAACTTTATATTGAAGGTGGAATAAGAGCAGTTGAGATTGGAAGTGTTATGTTTGGAAAGTATGATAAATCCGGCAAGTTAATTCCTCCTCCAATGGAACTGGTTCGACTTGCAATTCCAAGAAGAGTTTATACACAGAGCCACATTGATTATGTGCTGGAAGTAATTTATGAAGTATTTAAAAACAGGAAATCCTTAAAAGGATATGAAATAACTTACGAAGCCCCGATGCTTCGGCATTTTACTGCAAAGTTTAAACCAGTTAAATGATAAATGGCAATAGAACAAATTTATTCATTCTCAAACAACAGACAGATCTGGCGACTGCTACCAACCAACACAGGCAAACTTATAATAGAAGAAAGAGATACTGAAAAGAGGGAAGTCTTTTTCAATTGTTTGGAAATTTCTTCAGGCAAAAGAATTTTTTCTGATTTTCAGCTTGATGAAAAGTTCTGGGTGGGAATAGAAACTGTAAATAACGACATTATTTATTTCCATAAATTCATCAAACCAGATATGCCCGGTCATCAGGGAATAATAGCTTTTGATATTAATTCTGAAAAAATTCTTTGGGAAAACCCGGAATATTCATTTCTATTTATTGATGGTAACGAAATTTGTTGTTACAAATCATTGTTTGAAGGAAGAAGTTTTTTCATTCTGGATTGCAACACAGGCGAATTGATTAAAACACTTGGAAATGAAGTTTCAGAAATAAATAATCTCCGGGAGCAAGCATTAAATAAGCAGTCATTTGAGGAATATATTTTTCCCCAAACTTTTTATTCTGAAAATATACTTCCTGAAAAGGTTTCTAAAATTTTTAATGAAATAAAAAGTGAAAAAGTTATTGCCGGGAATATCGAATATGCATTGTTTAAAGATTTTTTATTTTTTAATTACCACGAAGTTTTAAACAACGGATCGCTGAGGAATATCCTCAAAGGTATAAACCTGACAGAAAACAAATCCGTAATGGAAGAAATATTGATTGATGAAACCAGGGCTTTTGTGCCGGATTCTTTCTTTTTTAGAGAGAATTTGATGTTTTTATTAAAAGAAAAAATCTGGCTTGTCGTTTATAAGCTAAAAAGTTAAATTATATAAATTTCGAAAATAAGAGCCCTAAATAGATGGCTCGAATTCTGAATTTGTAAATAAACTATGGGGGCAAAATGACGACAAGCGGGGAAGAGAGGGCAATTTTACTTCATTCTGCCCGGGAAGCAATTCGCTCATTATATGACAATGAAGTAAAAATTCCTGCAATCGATTTTAATTATTATACGGGATTAGCAAAAAAGAATGCAGGTGCTTTTGTTACGCTTCTTGAAAAGGGCAGGCTCAGAGGTTGTGTAGGGTATATCACTTCTATAAAAAACTTGTTCGACACAGTTGTTGATGCAGCGCAAAATTCTGCAGCTAATGATCCCCGGTTTCCTCCTGTTCAGGAAGAGGAACTTTCACAAATTGATATTGAGGTATCTATTTTATCTCCACCTATGAGTTTTGATGGATATGACAGCATTATCATTGGTAAGCATGGATTACTTCTTGATGAAGAAGAATGCAGAGCAGTGCTTCTTCCACAGGTAGCGGTTGAGCATAAATTTTCTGTTTCAGAGTTTCTTTCAGCTTTGTGTGAAAAAGCCGGAATAGAACCAAATGCCTGGATGCACAATGATCTGGATATAAAAATTTTTACTGCCGAAATTATTTCAGAAGCAGGGAATAGAATAAAAACATATGAAAAAGCTTAGAAAAGCGGCTGTCGCAGGACTTTTCTATCCGGCTGAACAAATAAAATTAAGTGAAGAAATAAAACTTCTTCTCTCGGTTTCACAAGCGGAAAGGAACTTCCCAAATGTAATAGGAATTATCTCACCACACGCCGGATATATTTACTCGGGCCGAACAGCTGCATACGGTTTTAATTTATTAAAGAATAAAAATTATAATAATGTTATAATTCTATCTCCTAGTCACAGGGAGTATTTCCCGGGCATTTGTGTTTACGACGGAGACGGTTATGAAACACCTCTCGGAATAGTTGAAATAAATAAAGAAATTACTCACAAAATAGTTGATGGGAGCAAAGCAATTTTTCTGGGTGAAAACGGACACGGACAGGAACACGCTGTTGAAGTACAAGTACCTTTTTTGCAAACTATTTTTAAAGAGTTTAAAATAGTTCCTATAGTAATGGGTGATCAGTCAAAAATGTTTGTTGATGAACTGGCAGAAAAGCTTTCCAAGATCATCGATGAAAAGACAATTATAATAGCAAGCTCGGATATGTCACATTATTACTCCAAACAGAAGGCGGATGAACTTGATTCAATTGTTGAAAAGGCCGTTAATAATTTTGAATACGATAAACTTCAGGAATATTTAGAAAGGAGAACTTGCGAAGCCTGTGGTGGTGGACCGATAGTAGCTATGATGAAAACTGCTTCTTTGGTAAACAGGAACAAGTCTTTAGTTTTGAACAGGAGTGATTCCGGTGATGTAACAGGTGATTTTAATGAAGTTGTAGGTTATCTTTCTGCTGTTATTTACGGAGAGTAATTGTTTTCATTAAAATCTGAAATAGCTGTAATTGGTGCGGGCAGAGTTTCGTATTCACTTGTTAATGCATTAAGAAGATCAGGTTTCAACGTTTCTTTAATAATCAGCCAGCGTCTTTCTTCAGCAAAAAATCTTGCTAATAAATTAAAAATCAAAAACTATTCCCACGATATTAATTCACTATTACCAAATCATAAAATATTTTTCCTTTCAGTCCCTGACAATCAGATTTCAATAGTTGCAAAAAAAATATCAAAGTTAAACCTGGATTTTAAGAATTCTATTTTTATTCATCTTTCAGGGGCTGAGGATATTTCAAGCTTGAGTATTTTAAAAAAGAGAGGTGCTTACATTGCATCTTTTCACATTATGCAAACTTTTCCTGAAAAAAGGATTTATAACTTGGAAGGATCATACGCGGCTATAGAAACAAATAGTAAAAAAGCAGAAGTTTTTCTTTTTAAATTAGCTAAAAAACTGAGTCTATATCCTTTTAAAATTAGTTCTCAAAATAAAATTTATTATCATATTGCTGGTGTTTATTCTTCAAATTTTTTGGTAGCGAATCAATATTATACTGAGAAATTATTCGGTAAAGCAAATCCCCGGATGGATTACAAAAAAGTATTTTCTCCGATTGCTCAGATGACATTAAAAAATATTGAAGAGAAAAGTATTTTGAATGCTATCTCAGGCCCCGTGGAAAGAGGTGATTTGAAAACTGTTAAGAAGCATTTGAAGGCGCTGAGAAATGACAAAACTCTTAGATCGAATTATATCAGTCAGTCGCTTACTCTTCTTGATTTATTAAAAAAACGCGACAAAAAATTATCAGCCTCTCACAAAGAATTAAAGAATTATCTGAATAAACTGATAGAAATTTTATGATCCGGAACCGCGTGTATCATTCCGGGTTTCGCGAGTGACAAATCTCTTATTTTTACTATATTAACAACTTAAAATTATATCATTTACGGAGGAAGGCCTTATCGAAAAGAAGAAAAAGAACGGAAATGATCTTTTAGAAAAAATAGTATCGTTATCTAAAAGACGTGGATTTATTTTCCAATCGAGTGAAATTTATGGCGGATTGAATGGTTGTTGGGATTACGGTCCGCTCGGCGTTGAGCTCCTGAAAAATATAAAAGAAGAGTGGTGGAAGTTTATGACATACCGTGAAGATATTGAAGGACTCGATGCTTCAATACTGATGCATCCGAAAGTGTGGGAGGCTTCAGGTCACGTTGAAAATTTCACCGATCCGATGATTGACTGCAAACAATGTAAAGCAAGATTCAGACTCGACGTTCTTGGCGATCAGATAAATGAGAAGAAAAAGAAAAAAGCAATTGAAACACTTAAAGAAAACAATAAAGATAATTCAGGATTAATTTCTAAAATAGATTCAATACTCTCAGGCAGTGATGAAGCTGAAAACTTTGAAAAATTATTGACCGATGATGAAATTGGAAAACTTCTGCTAGCTGAATTAAATTGTCCACAATGTGGAAATAAAGGAACATTCACTTCTGCTCGCAAATTCAACCTGATGTTTAAGACATTTGTCGGGCCTGTAGAAGATTCAGGTTCTGTTGTATACTTACGTCCTGAAACAGCCCAGGGAATTTTCGTGAATTTTCTGAATGTACAAGGTTCTTCAAGACAAAAACTTCCGTTTGGCATTGCGCAAATAGGAAAGGCTTTCAGAAATGAAATAAACACAAAAAATTTCCTTTTCAGAACGAGAGAGTTCGAACAAATGGAAATGCAGTTTTTTGTTAATCCGGCAAATGACAAAAAATGGTTTGACTACTGGAAATCCGAGAGGCTGAACTGGTACAAATCTTTTGGGATGAGCGCTGAAAAGCTTCGTTACCACGATCATCCGGAAGATAAGCTTGCGCATTATGCAAAAGAAGCTACTGATATTGAATATGAATTTCCGTTTGGCTGGGGAGAAGTTGAAGGAATACACAACAGAACAAATTATGACCTGAGTAAACACGAAGAGTATTCCGGTAAATCGATGAAATATTTTGATGAAGAGTCAAAAGAAAAATTCATCCCTTACATTATTGAAACTTCTGCGGGTGCCAGCCGTTCATTTATGGCATTTCTTGTCGATGCATATTACGAGGAAGAGGTTAATAATGAACAGAGGTCGGTTTTAAGATTTCATCCCAGGCTTGCGCCGATTAAAGCAGCAATCTTTCCCCTTGTTAACAAAGATGGAATGCCGGAAATTGCACGTGAAATTGGAAAAGATCTCCGTAGGAATTTCAAGGTTTTTTATGACGATAAAGGTGCAGTTGGAAGAAGGTACAGGAGACAGGACGAAGCAGGAACTCCTTATTGTATCACGGTTGATACTCAAACACTCGAGGATAAAACGGTGACTGTACGTGAACGCGATTCAATGGAGCAGGTGAGAGTTTCGATTAATAAATTGTCGGAACACCTGTTATTAAAAATTAATAGCTGATAAGTTGACTTGAAACTAAAACACTAAAAGCTCAATTTCATAGTGGAATTGAGCTTTCTCTTTATATGAAAAAATTTTTGCAAATAATTTTAACTGCATTTTTTGTCATTTCAGCCTTCACGTTTCACGTAAATGCCCAGGATGCAAAATTTGATTCTACTGTTTCTGCAGGAATTAAACAAATATATAACATCAAGTTTACAGAAGCTGAAGCCACATTTAAAAAACTTACAAATGATTATCCAAACAAACCCACGGGGAAATTTTTCCTGGCAATGATTGACTGGTGGAAAATTCTCCTCGATCCGGATAATGAGTCATACGATGATATCTTTTTAAAAAAGCTTGATGATGTTATAAACCAGTGCGACCGGCTGCTTGATAAAAATTCCGATAATGTAGACGCGCTTTTTTTTAAAGGCGGAGCAATAGGATTCAGAGGCAGGCTAAGCGCATTTAGGGAAAGCTGGCTTAAAGCTGCAGATGACGGCAGAGACGCCTTACCTATAGTTCAGCGTGCAGGTAGACTGGATCCCCAAAATGTTGATGTGCAGTTTGGCTACGGTATATATAATTATTACGCTTCCGTTTTGCCTGACAAATACCCGATGCTAAAACCAATTATGTTGTTTCTTCCTAAGAGCGATAAGAAAAAAGGATTGGTGCAACTGGATTATGTAGCACGCGATGGTAAATATGCAAAATATGAGGCGCAGTATTTTTTAATGAATATTTATTATTCTTATGAGAGCCAACCTTTTCAGGCTGAAAAGTATGCGCACTTGCTCACTTCACAATTTCCTGACAACCCGAATTTTGAAAGATGGCTCGGAAGAATTTATGCAAAAGAAGGAAGATGGGATTTAGCTTCTACCACATTTGCAAACGTACTTCTAAAAAATAGCAAGGGTTTAACCGGATATACTTTCCCGGCAGTTAAAAGAGAGGCTCTCTATTATGTCGGATTTGAGTATAAACAGGAAAGTAAACTCGATTCCGCAAAAATTTGTTTTCGGCAATGCTCGGATATTTCATATAAAATTGATAAGGATGGCGAATCAGGATTCCAGGTAAATTCAACTCTGTATATTGGAAATATTTATGATGCCCAGGATAACCGTGCTAAGGCAATAGAGCTTTATAAAAAAGTTCTGGACATGAAAGACTTTGGCAATGCACAAAACCTAGCCAAACAATATTTGAAGAAGGCTTATAAATGATAAAATAGTTTTTTTAAAACACATCAGTCATTTTGATCCCGATTTATCGGGAGAAAAATCTTTTCCCCTCGGCTTACGAGAAATGACAAATACTTCTCAATCAGCCTAATCGATATCTAAAAATTAGTAGAAATGCTTATCCTGTGAAGAGAGCCCACCTGACCTAATGAAGAGAAGCCGTAATCAAAGTGATAGTTCGAAACCAGAACTCCCAGGCCTACATTAAATCCAGCCAGACCGGCAAAAGAGCCGACAGTAAGTTCTGATCTTTTTTCGTTATTGTAGCCCAATCTTAAAGTCATAACCTTGCTCATTGCAATTTCAGCACCTACGCTGAACGCTTTGAATCTTTTACTGAACTGATCCTGTTTTTCGTTCAGTTTTCTGAAATCAAGATATAATTTTATTGGAATGTGCTCCATCTTTTTCGAAACACCGACTGCAACATCTATAGGGAGCTTCTCTTTTGTAGAATAGTAGGAGGTCATCTGCGTTCCCGCGTTTAGAATTGAAAAACCTACATCAATTCCTTCGGTCGGTATTGTATAGTGAAGTCCTAGATCGGTTGCTATTGCGGAGGCGGATCTTCCATCTATGCTTGAGTAAATAACTTTTGCATTTACTCCGTAGTAAAAATTTTCTGATAAAGTATTGGCATAACCCAAAAGAAAAGCAATTTCACCTGCTTTAAATTCACCTGTTACTTTACCGGTTTCATCGGCTTCTTTGAAAGTTCCGTAATTGATATATTGAATAGCACCTCCGAATCTGCCGAGACTGCCGACTTCCTGTGAATAAGCAACGCTGGCAAGGTTTATATCAACTAAATATTTTACGAATGAAAATGAAACCGGATTGCCTGTAAGTAAACCCAGTCCGGCCGGGTTATAGAATATAACATCTATATCGTCGTTATTTGCAATAAAGCTTCCACCGAGTGCCCCTGCCCTCGCACTCATATCAATTCTTAAAAAATCAAATGTTTCCTGCGAATAGCTGCTTGAATAGCCTGCTAAAAGTAATAAAATAATGAAGGAAGCGATTCTTTTCATAAAATTCCAAAAAATTCTTCATCTTATTTAAGGATATTATGAAATAAAGGCAAGGGTAGGGTTTTGGGGGAGCGTATAGTATTCAGTGAAAAGCCGAAACCTGTTCTTTACTGAAATTTAAATCCATTCAGTAACTAAGTTACTTAATTATTCTCATCTGCAGAAGGACCATATGTACCCGGCAAAGGGATATTATTTAATCTTAGATAAACTGAGAGTTGCGCCCGGTGATGTACAAGATGATTGAATGCCCATGTTCTCAGAACCTGTGACTTCGGCATTTCGAATAAAGTATTCCCGTCCATTTTTAAAGCCCAGTTTGTATGCATTTTGTCATCATCGGTATTTTCCAGTGCCACAAGAGCATCTGAAACATTTTTATCGAAACACTCCAGCAATTCTTTATTATTTTCAAAGACAACCGGGTTCCATTCACCTGTATTAAAATTGAGTTCGTCCTGTGTTAAGGTGTGGACAACCCAGCCGGGTATTTCTGCTACGTGCGACGCAAGCCTTCCGAGCGACATTGATTTTTCATGAGGTCTCCAGTCAGCTTTCTCCATAGGAGTCCTTTCCAGCATTTTTCTTGTGGAAATTGATTCAAACTTTAGCTCATTTATAAAGGGATCTTTGAGTGACATAATTGCCCCCGTTTATATTTCTAAAAAACGTGCATTCAAATTACAAAAAAGTGCTGTACAAGATTACATCTATTTGTTAAACGGTAACTAAAAAACAGCCCCGTCTCTCTTCCAACAATCTAAAATTTTTTAATACTTTTTTATTTTTCAATGCTGTGAAGAAAATCCCTGATGGCTTTGTTATTTGCTTCAGGATTATCTTCCATTGAAAGATGCCCGGCATTTGGAATTATCGCAACCTTTGCCCCGGGGACGAGACTGGCATAATATCTTACAGTTTCTGGTCGAGCTTCATCATATTCACCGCCTATAAAAAGTGTAGGAACTTTTATGTTTCCTAACTTTCCGGTTGCATCATAATCTTTCAGGTTTCCTGAAAGTGTAAATTCACTGGGTCCATCCATATGTAAGTAAACATTCATTCCGGCCTGTGAAAATGCACTGTCAATATTGGATGACCAGGGTTGTTTACGTGCAAGATAAAGCTTGTAATAATAATCAACCGCTGCCTGGTATTCGGGAGAATCGAAGGTTCCGTTTTTCTCATTAACTCTTATTGTTTTTTGTATTGAATCAGGTAAAGTTGCAATTAAAGTGTCTGCATCTTTCGACCATCGGTGAATATCTAATGCAGGTCCGCTGAGAATTAATCCTTTTATACCTTCAGGGTGTGCGAAATAATATTCCACCGCATAAATTGTTCCCCAGGAATGTCCGAAGATATAATAATCTTTTAATCCCAATGTATCGTGAATTTCTTTCAGTTCTTTTAAATATGCAGGAATAGTCATAAGAGTTGTATCTGTGATTCTGTCTGACCTTCCGCAGCCAAGCTGATCGATAAAAATAACGGGTCTTTCATCACCGAGCGCAGCCATCGTATTTAAGTAGTAGCTCGGTACGCCGGGACCGCCGTGCAGTAATAACAAAGGAGTTTTATCTCCGCTCCCAACTATTTTATACCAGACTTTCCCGCCGGTAACATTTATATATCCTTCTCCCGGTTTTAATTTGTTTGACTGGCAGCCGTCGATTAAAATGAAACTGAAAATTGCAACTATAAAAAAGAAAATATTAATTCTTTTCATTACAACTCCGCTTTTTATTTGATTGGATTGAACTTTAATTTATTGACAGGCAATTGAGTGGATTAAACTACGGCTAAATAGAATTATTAGCAATCAGAATTTTTGACAAATTCTTGTATAAAGCTTAATTTCACTACAGGCTGTTATAATTAAAGGGCTTTTATCATGAAGAAGAATCTTTTTGCTGTAGTATTAATTTTATCTTTGACCTGCTTCGCCTTTCCACAAACGCATCAACAATTTCAACTGCTTGAAACAACAATCGCAAAAGTTCATCAGGCTTTCAGATCGGGAGAGTTAACTTCACATCAACTCGTTGAAATGTATTTGAAAAGAATAAAAAAATACGATCAATCTACAAAACAAAACTCGATTGTAGTTTTAAATCCACACGCATTGGCAACAGCCGATTCACTTGACGCATTATTTAAGAAAACAGGAAAGCTTCTTCCGTTGCAGGGTATTCCTATTCTGATAAAAGATAATTTTGATACTTATGATATGCAAACTGCCGGAGGATCACTTGCAATGAAAGGTTCAATTCCACCGGATGATTCATACCAGGTTAAAAAACTTCGCGAAGCAGGGGCGATAATTTTAGGTAAAACCAATATGGCCGAATGGGCATTCAGCAATGTTGTAACAGTCAGCTCAATTGCTGGTATCACACGCAATCCTTATGATTTGAGTAGAGTTCCTGCGGGTTCAAGCGGGGGAACAGCAGCGGCTGTTTCAGCAAACTTTGCCGTGCTTGGGATGGGAAGCGATACGGGAAATTCTATACGGGGGCCTTCTTCGCACTGCGGACTTGTAGGAATTCGTTCGACTATGGGGTTGGCAAGCAGGGACGGAA
>Ga0315540_10000983_pt1 | contig 16370 bp, 15 predicted proteins | sample SalMarSW160110MG_FD_203677 | JGI IMG/M metagenome (GOLD analysis project Ga0315540, IMG submission 203677) | Salt marsh sediment microbial communities from the Plum Island Ecosystem LTER, Massachusetts, United States - Salt Marsh Sediment SW1601-10 ...
GGGAATGAGGCTCAGGCTGTTCATCCCAAGTTTTTTATTAATATCAATATCTTCCAATAATATCTTGTTGGATTCTTCCTTCAGGGCGTCTTTGATGTCCCTGACCGGCCGGACGGCCATGGCCTCCACAAGGCCCATCATCCTGGCGACTGCCCACTGGAGATTAACGGCGGTCGGCCGGGCAAGGCGCATCTTTTCAGCCATATGAGAAAACCGGTTCCGGAAAAGGACAAAGGAGCCGGAGCGAATGGAGGATGCCCCGAGGGCCAGACCCATGGCCGCTGCAACCCCTATGGCGGGCGCCCCCCGGATAACCATTTTTCTTATGGCATCGATGACGTCTCCGTATCCGCGGCAGGTATACCATTGTATTTTGGAAGGGAGCCTTCTCTGATCCAGCATCTTGACAAGGTTCCCCTCCCATATGATGGTGGGAATCATGCATGAGCCTCGTTACGTTTTGTGGTCCAGCCGTTTCGATATCCACGCATACAAAAACAGACGGGTTGTAAGCCTGAACTAATCATCAATGCGTTCCACCCAGCCATAAGGGTCAGCCTTCTTGGCGTACTGGATCGCGGTAATTTCGTTGTAGAGCTTCAGAGAGAGATCTCCCATTTTGCCTCCGGCAACCATGTAGTCTTTCCCCTTGAACGTGATCTGGCCGACCGGAGAGATAACAGCAGCCGTCCCTGCGCCGAATGCCTCCTTCAGATCCCCTGTCTCGGCAGCGCTGATGACCTCGCCTACGGTCAGTTTCCGTTCCGAGATCGACAAGCCCCATCGCCTGAGAATGTGGATCACCGAGTCACGCGTGATACCAGGCAGGATGCTCCCATCCAGGGGAGCGGTGATGACCTCATCGCCGATCACGAAAAACATATTCATGGTTCCCACTTCTTCAACATATTTCCTTTCCGCGGCGTCCAGCCAGAGGACCTGGGTAAAACCCTTTTCCATTGCCAATTCTGTGGCAAGAAGACTAGCGGCGTAGTTCCCGGCGGTCTTGGCCTCCCCTGTCCCGCCGACAGCGGCCCTGATGTAATGATCCTCAACATAGATCTTGACAGGATTCAGGCCTTCTTTGTAATAGGCTCCAACAGGACCTATGATGATGTAGAAGATGTAGTTATGAGCCGGTCGAACCCCCAGGTGTGCTTCCGTTGCGAGCATGGTGGGTCTGATGTAGAGAGAAGTCCCTTCGCTTCTCGGGACCCATTTTTTATCCAGCAGGATCAGTTTCTTCATTCCCTCCATGACGAGTTCAACAGCCACTTCAGGCATGCACATCCTCTTAGCGGATCGGTTAAGTCTGGCACAGTTGTCCCTGGCGCGAAAAAGATACAAGCCATCGTCCTGTCCACGGTAGGCCTTGAGGCCCTCGAAAATCTCCTGACCATAGTGGAGGGACATGGCGGCCGGGTCCAGGTGAAGATCACCATAGGGCTCAATGCGGGGATGAAACCATCCCCTGTTGATGTCATAGTCCATGAGGAACATATGATCCGTGAGGATGTCACCGAATCCGAGCTTGGACTCATCGGTGGGTCTCTGTTTAAGTTTGTTTGCATTGGTTATTTTAATTTCCATATCGTACTCCTTCTCTTGAATGGATAGAAAGACAGTTATTCATATCATCATTGCCGCCAAAGATAAACGGGGAATCGGCCTAGACGGTTATGAGTTCATACTGACGGGTGCCGAGACCGATCTCCTCGGCGTGGAGCAGTTGAATCGTCCAGTCTATTTTGGGATAGAGGGCCCTGAACTTGTCGTCATCGGGTTTCACGAGCCCGGAAATACACGAACCTTCGGTGGGAATTTGCCTGTTCACAAGATCCACCGAGGCCTGGTCGATGGCCACGGGATCGGTTGATGCGACAACGCCTACATCACCGACGATGGGAGCGTCGCAGTGGCCGTAACAATCACAGGCCGGCGAGACATGGGTAATAAAATTGACAAATAGGGCCTTGTCTCTCTTGTTTTTCAATACGGCAAAGGTATATTCCGCCATTTTTTTCTGAAAGAGCGGGATATCCTGGTTCCACTGGACGTCGATGGCACCGTTGGGACAGATCAGGATACACTCACCGCAGCCGACACATTTCCCGGGGTCGATAACGGCCTTCTCACCATCCAAAAGGGTTATGGCACCCTGTGCGCAATGATCAACACACTGGCCGCACCCTTCGCACTTCTTTCGCTTGACCTTGGGGCAAAGATCCGAGTGTTGCTGCAATTTGCCCTTTCTGGCGGCGCACCCCATGCCCAAGTTCTTGATTGTCCCGCCAAAACCGGAAAGCTCATGCCCTTTAAAATGGGCCAGGCTGATCAGCCCATCCGCGTCAAGAATTTCCCTCCCCACATAGGCGGTCTTGATGAAGGGCAGGTTTGTCTTGACCGGCGCGTGGGAGGCCCCCCGCAGCCCATCCGCGATGATAACGGGGGCGTTCACCACTGCGTAGGCGAACCCGTTTTCGATGGCTGTGTTGAGGTGGGAGACACTGTTGCTTCGCGTTCCGGCATAAAGGGTATTGGCGTCCGTCAGGAACGGTACGCCGCCGAGCGCCTTGGTGCGATCCACGATCTGCCTGACAAATATCGGATGAATGAAGGCCGTATTGCCCTTTTCGCCGAAATGGAGTTTTAATGCCACCAGATCCCTGGGAGAAATGATACGCTCCAGCCCGGCCCGGTCGACGATTTCAACCAGCTTGGTCAACAGATTTTTTTTGTGGGAGGCCCTGAGATCAGAGAAAAAGACCCTGCTGGCCGTCATCATTATCCTCCTGCATCGAATGAGATCCTTCATCCTTTTCCCTGGCAGTGGGGAAAAGGAGTCCAAATCGGATGGGTCAAAAAATTTTACGAGTACGGTGAAAGCCGGTTCACCAATGAGCGGTATAGCTATGGAAGATTAGGTCTTCTCTTGTTTTCTGTCAAGGGAGTTCTGGAATGAGATGATTTTCGTTGACAAGCAAAAGGGTCTTGATTAAGAATCTATGATCGGCCTAATGTAAATTTGACCGGAAATAGGAACAGGAAGGTTTCCAAAAAACTAATGTTAGGCACTCGAGCTATTGCCAGAAGCTATCTGCTGTGCGTGTGGGCCGCACTTTTCTGCATCCTCGTCTGTTTTCCGGCGTCGGTGAAGGCTCAGGCCGTCAAGCAGATCCTGAGTATCGAGGCCCAGGATATGCTCAATACGGTCCCGGATACGTATCTCCTGGATGTGCGAACACGCGCCGAATACCAGTTTGTGGGGCATCCTGTCGGGGCATACCTTTTTCCCTACAGGCGTTTCAGCAATGTGCTTACGAAAAAGGACGGTGTTTATGAATATGGGTTTGGCCAAGAAAACAAACATTTTGTTGAAGAAATAGGAAAGTTGTTCAAAAAGACCGACAATCTGTTGATCATTTCGAGAGATGGCACACGTAGCGCCCTTGCTGCCAAGGAACTTCTGGCTGCGGGTTTCAAGAATGTCTACGATGTGGAAGACGGTTTCGAAGGCCCTACGTTTCCCACGTTCAAGGATAGCAATCGCGACAAGTTTTACAGGCAGCTTGCGAAGAGAAACAAGGTTTACGGCTTTGGCCTGAGACGCCATTACGGGTGGCAGTGGTGGGGGCTCCCCTGGACCTACCAGATGGACAGCAAATATATTTATCCGCCCGATCTGGAGCCGGCCAAGAAATAACAAGGAGGTAAGGAATGGATTCTGAAGAACTCATTCAACTCATGGAACAAATAGACGAAAAGGGCATCGGCTGGGATGTTGTGGCGGGAAAGACCAAGGTGTCTCATGACCTTCTGAAGTTGTATGCCCGGTCTGGCCCGGTTCCAGTCACACTCATCAACAATTTGAAAAAAGTCATTGAAGAAGGTGTCCAATAGGACAGCGGAAAGTGGGATGACCCAATAGAAAGGAGTAGGCATATGTCAGATGTTTTGCATGTCACGGACGGGAACTTTGATGAGGAAATCATCAAATCCGATACCCCTGCCATGGTGGATTTCTGGGCCGAATGGTGCGGCCCCTGTAAAATGGTTGGGCCCGTAGTGGCGGAGCTGGCAACGGAATATCAGGGTAAGATCAAGATTGCCAAGATGGATGTGGATAAGAATCGGGAGACCCCCGCACGTTTCGGGATCAGAAATATCCCGACGCTCATCCTTTTCAAAGGTGGAGAGGTGGCCGAGACCATTATCGGTGCTCACCCGAAGGATTATATCGACGGTGAATTGAAGAAGCTTTTGTGATCCTTTGAAGACGGCCGGTTTTTCAAGGCTCTCGGGTAGTCAGGTCCAAATGGAAAACGGCGACGGAGCCCCGTATCTGGAAAAGGCGGGGCTTTCGTGTCTTCAAGTGATCCCCCGCCCAGGTAGGAGGGTTAAGATGAGGATGGTGGGTTTTTCAGGGAACAGATATTGTTTTCGCAAATTTTATTTGGCGGTATTCTTAATAGGTTTTGTGTCTCTCACTTCACTCCTCAGTGGATGTGCCACACTGGACTGGTTTCTCGGAAAAAAAACGGAGAGGGGTCCCTCGGAACTTATGGACAAGGCCATGGAAGACCTGGGAAGGGGTTACTATAAGGCAGCCACCGAATCCTTTCAAAAGATCAAGGATCGTTATCCCTACAGCAAATTTGCCACCATCGCCGAGCTGAAGATAGCCGATACCCTTTTTCTCCTGGCTTCCTATGACGAATCCTATGAGGCCTACAAGGAGTTCGAAAGGCTTCATCCCACGAATCCAAGCATCCCCTATGTGATTTACCGCGAAGGGCTTTGCCATTTTAACCAAATTAAGACCATTGATCGGGATCAGACCCATTCTGTGAAGGCCAAGGAGGAATTCGACCGTCTTGTGAAACGATTTCCCAAGGACGTCTATGCCTCCCGGGCCCGTATGAAAATCCGGAAATGCTATATCGATCTCGCCGGCCACGAACTCTCTGTGGCCCATTTCTACTATAAGAAAAAAGAGTACCGTGCGGCCGCCGGTCGTTTCAGGTATGCCATAGAAAACTATCCTGACGTGGGTCAGTATGCCGAAGCTCTGGAATACCTGGGAAAATGTGAAGAAAGGCTCGCACGGAAGCACACCTCTTGATTTATTCCACCTCCAAGGGCCCCTGCCCGGCGTTTTTTTCCACCAGGTCGTAAAGGGCCTGAAAGGCCTTGCCCAGTTCTTGCGGGAGGATCCCTCCACCTTGTGCCATATCCGGACGACCGCCACCTTTCCCTCCGACGATGGCCGACATCTCCCTGATGATATCGCCGGCTTTGAAACGCCCCACCAGGTCTTTGGTCACAACGCAGGTGAGCATGACCTTTTCCCCTGTCGTGGCGCCGAGCGCGATGATACCCGAGCCCATTTTGTCTTTGATCCTGTCCGCGAAATCCCGAAGCTCCCCGGGAGAGTCTGCCTCCAATCCCTTTGCCAGGACCTTCACACCACCAATTTCCTTAACCCCTGAAAGGATGTCCCCTGAATTCTGGGTGAGGAGTTTGGCCTTGAATACCTCTATTTGTTTCTCCTTCTCTTTGAGTTCCTCCAGAATGCGTTCGAGTCGTTGTTCTACCTGGTTTGGTGTCGTTTTCAATAGAAGGGCCGAAGACCTCAACACCCTTTCCTGTTCCTGGTCGTACCGCAGGGCAGGTTCACCCGTCAGGGCCTCTATACGACGGACGTTTGCGGCCACACCGCCCTCGCCTACAATACGGAAAAGTCCTATATCGCCTGTCCTGCCCGTATGGGTTCCCCCGCACAATTCACGGCTGACCCCGTCGCCCATGGACACTACCCTGACTTTCTCACCATATCGTTCTTCAAAAATGGCCATGGCCCCGGTCTGCATGGCATCTTCTTTGGTCATGACCCGGGTGTTGACCTCCAGGTTCTCGCGGATGTATCTGTTGACCAAAGATTCAATCTCTCGAAGTTTTTCAGGGACCACCTGGGTGAAATGGCTGAAGTCAAAACGCAGTCTTTCGGGAGAGACAAGGGAGCCTGCCTGTTTGACATGGTCCCCGAGGATTTCCCGGAGCGCTGCGTGTAAGAGGTGGGTCGCTGAATGATTTCGGACAGTGGCCTCTCTTTTTTCCTCGTCCACCAGGGCCTCCACCTCCTGCCCCTTCCCTAGTGTACCGGTTTCCAATGCGCCTTCATGAACAATGAGATCCCGGCTGAATTTCCGGGTGCGCTTCACGCGGAAACGCGCCGTCTCAGACACGATCCACCCCATATCGCCCACCTGACCGCCTGCTTCACCGTAAAAAGGGGTTTGCTCCAGGACGATGCCCGCTTCCATCCCCGCTTCGGCCTCATCGATTTCTTTTCCATCCACAATGCACGCCGCAACCCGTGTCCGAGAGGTCAGGTTTTCGTATCCCAGAAATGTGCATGTCAGGCCCCGGGTCCGGAGATTCTTATAGGCCTCGGGAATTTCTTCCTCGCCGCTGCCTTTCCAGGATTCCTGTGAAAGGGCGCGGCGCCGGGACATGGCACTGTCGTAGCCCGTGTTGTCCACGGCGAGATGTTCTTCCCTGGCCACATCCTGCACAATGTCGATGGAAAGGCCATAGGTGTCGTAGAGTTTGAATGCCACCTCCCCTGAAATGGTGGTCAGCCCACTGGCCTTCAATGCCTCTATTTCATCATTCAACACCTTCAGACTGTAATGGAGTGTGTCGGCAAAGCGCTTTTCCTCATTGTGAACCACGCCTTCAATCAGACTTTTGGCCTGGATAAGTTCGCCGTAATCATGCCCCATGATTTCAATGACTTTCACGCAGATCTTGTGGAGGAAGGGATCCTTCATGCCGAGAAGCTGGCCGAAACGGATAGCCCGGCGAATGATCCGCCTCAAGACATACCCTCGACCTTCGTTGGAAGGCATGATGCCGTCACCGATCAGAAAGGCCGCGGCCCGGGCGTGATCAGATATCACGCGGAAAGAGACATCCTGTCGCTGGTCTTCCCCGTAACCCTTCTCGCAGAGATCCGCAATCCTTCCGATAATGGTGGTGAACAGGTCCGTGTCATAGTTGGAAAAGACGCCTTGAACCACCGCAGCGATCCTCTCGAGCCCCATGCCGGTGTCAATATTGGGTTTGGGAAGGGGTGAAAGAACGCCTTCCGGACTCCGGTCAAACTGGGTGAAGACCAGGTTCCAGATCTCCAGATAGCGGTCGCAATCGCAGCCCGGTGCGCAGTCCGGTTTCCCGCAGCCCAGGGATGGCCCCTGGTCGATCATTATCTCGGAACAGGGACCGCAGGGACCCGTGTCACCCATGGTCCAGAAGTTGTCTTTGTCGCCCAGACGAACGATTCTATCGGTTGGAACGCCTATCTGTTCCTCCCAGATCTTGTAGGCCTCATCGTCATCTTTGTAGACGGAGACATAGAGTTTTTCAGCGGGGAGCCCGAACTCTTCCGTCAGCAGTTCCCACGCCCACGAAATGGTTTCCTCTTTAAAGTAGTCGCCAAAAGAAAAATTACCGAGCATTTCAAAGAACGTGTGATGACGGGCTGTGTACCCCACATTCTCCAGGTCATTGTGCTTCCCTCCCGCGCGTACACATTTCTGGGAGGTGACGGCCCTCGAGTAACTGCGTTTTTCCTCACCCAGATACAGACCCTTGAACTGGACCATGCCCGCGTTGGTGAAAAGCAGGCTGGGATCGTCTCTGGGGACCAGTGAGGAGCTGGGGATTTGCTTGTGTCCGCGGGAAGTAAAGTAGTCAAAAAACGTTTCTCTTATTTCTCTGAAATTCATCATGTGATCCATCGCATTTCCCCGGATTACCATCAAGGAATCATCTGTCGCGTTGCCTTCGTTCGCTCCTTCTTGCGGCGTATAGTTTGATACGCCTCAGTCGTCGTTCCTCGGCGCCTTGCATCTAATGTCTTGATGGTGATCTGGAATCTTGCCAAACCCAATGGTTTTAAACTCGTAACTGAAATCAGACGGCGGGTTCGGACTTCTGTTATAGGTTTGGAGGTATGGCTTCACAGCTGGGATGCTATTCGGCGGTTCCCTCTTTTTCCGAAGACCTCTTGAGCCCTGTTTTTTCCAGGATGAGCCGGGCGATTTCGTCCCGGATATCGGTGTTTTCAGAAAGAAAACGCTTGGCGTTCTCCCTTCCCTGACCGATCCGGTCATCGTTGAAGGCATACCATGCCCCGCTCTTCTGCACCAGTTCAAGGGATACCCCCAGATCCAGGATATCCCCTTCCTTGGAGATCCCGTGACCGTAAATGATATCAAATTCCGCCTGTTTAAAGGGGGGAGCCACCTTGTTCTTCACCACCTTCACGCGTGTCCGATTGCCGACCACCTGGTCTCCTTCTTTGATAGCGCCGATGCGACGTATATCCAGACGCTGGCTTGCGTAAAACTTGAGAGCGTTACCCCCTGAAGTCGTCTCGGGGTTCCCGAACATGACCCCGATCTTCATGCGGATCTGGTTGATGAAGATGACGGAGGTGAGGGATTTGCTGATGGTTCCTGTGAGCTTTCTGAGGGCCTGAGACATGAGCCTGGCCTGCAGGCCCATATGCTGGTCTCCCATTTCGCCCTCTATTTCGGCGCGTGGTACGAGTGCGGCCACCGAGTCTATGATCAAGGCGTCTATGGCGCCGCTCCTCACAAGAATCTCAGTGATATCCAGGGCCTGCTCTCCGGTATCCGGCTGAGACACGAGGAGGCTGTCCACATCAACACCCAGATTGCGTGCGTAGACAGCATCCAGGGCATGCTCCGCATCAACAAAGGCCACCATGCCTCCCTTGGCCTGTGCCTCGGCGGCAATGTGGAGAGCGAGGGTCGTTTTGCCCGAGGATTCAGGCCCATAAATCTCCACCACTCTGCCCCTGGGGACCCCCCCTACCCCCAGTGCCAGATCTAGGGAAAGAGATCCCGTGGAGATGGCAGGGATATCCAGGGCCTTGTCATCTCCCATCTTCATGATGGAGCCCCTGCCGAATTGGCGTTCAATTTGCGAAATGGCTTGCTCTACAGCTTTTTCTCTGTCCATTAAGTCACCCTCCTGGGATCTTGTGATGCTTCCAAACATCGTAAATTATTCCTGCTTCTTGCCTGCAAGTGGCCATGCCGTGAGCCTGGTGTAGATGGAACCCCTTGAAGTCAAATCACTCTTGAAAAGGGATAGCGCATTCAGTCTGAAGAAGGGGCTCGAAATTTCGCGATAACCATCCAGGATTTTCACCAACTGCGGCCCACTTTTGGCCCCTTTCCTGAATCGGCATAACGTCAGGTGCGGTCGGAATTTTCTATTTTCCTTCTTGATGCCGAAAGGCGTGAGCCTTTTCTGAAGGGCATTCCTGCAGTACCCCATTCGCTCCAGTTCGCCCTGGAGTCCGACCCACAAAACGCGCGGGTTGCGAAGGCCTGAAAAGACACCGGCACCTTTCAGGGCGATTTCGAAGCTATCATAACGATCGCAAACACTTTTGGCAACATCGGCAATTCCCTCGAGAGAAGATTCCGGGATCTGCCCCAGAAAAACCACCGTGAGGTGAATGTGATCGACCCTGACCCACCGGGCTTCGGGAAGAACGGCCCTCATTCCAGCCGAGATCCCGGAAACAATATCCTTCATTTGCCGGGGCAATTCAAAGGCCAGGAAGGAACGGATCGCCATTACAGTACCTCCTTAACCAATCCAAGGCCATCATGGCGCTGACGCGTTTAATCTGCCGGCGGCTTCCCATAAAGCAATATTTTCTCGTGAAGGTCTCTTCAACCGTTGCCATGCCTAGGTGGACCGTCCCCACCGGTTTTTCCTGGCTCCCGCCTTCGGGCCCCGCTATGCCCGAGATAGCGATGCCCAGGTCGGTCTTTAATTTCTGTCGGACGCCTTCGGCCATTTCCCTGACCGTTTCGTCACTCACGGCGCCGGCGCTCTGGAGCGTCCCGGGTGAAACCCTCAACACATCGATCTTGGCCTGGTTGCTGTACGATATGATACCCCCCAGGAAGTAGGAAGAGCTCCCGGGAACAGCGGTCAGAAGGTGGCCGACAAGACCACCGGTGCAGGACTCGGCAACAGAAAGCGTCCATTTTCGCCGCTTCAACACTTGGCCAACCGCCTCGGCCATGGAACCATTACCGCAGGCAAAGATGTATGGGCCGATTCGGTCCCTGATGGCCTTTTCTATCCGTTCCATTTCAAGGGCGACCACATGATGATCCCTGTCCGTGAGGGTGACGGTGATGTGGTTTTCTGGAAAATGGGGATAAAAGCCAAGTAAAGCCTTTCCGGTCCGGCCCCGCAGATCCTCAAAAATTTCAGCAATACGAGGTTCACTCAATCCAAAAACCTTTAGGGTAAGCTCCCTGGTTACGGGAAGCCTTTCACAGTGGGAACGGATTTCAGGGATGACGATGCGATCGATGAGATACCGCATCTGTTCCGGGACACCCGGGAGAAAATAGAGCCTCGCCTCATTTTCCACCAGGGAAAAGCCGCATGCCTTCCCTTCCGGACTGAGCATCTTGGAGCCGTCCGGCAGCCAGGCCATTTTTTCCAGGAAAGGGTTCATGGCTACCCCCTGCATGCTCGCGTGACGTCTGATCAATTCGAACATCTCCCTGTCCAGACACAAGGGGCGGTTCAAAACTTTAGCCACGATTTCATTGGTCAGATCATCATCCGTGGAGCCGAGTCCTCCCGTTACGATGATAAACTGGGACATTTTCAGGGCATTTTCGAGGGTCTCGGAAACCTGGTCGCAGTCGTCCCCTATGGAAGTAATGCGGGTGACCTGGAGACCGGCGGCCGTCAGCTTCTCGGCAGCGTACCAGGCATTCAGGTCCAGGGTCCTGCCTGATATGAGTTCGTTTCCGATAGTAATGATTTCACAACGCACTGGCGTTTTTCTCCAAGGTCTATCAATGCTTCTGCGGTTACTCTCAATGCAGAATAAAGTGAACGAGTTCCAGGCACCCCCACGCATACCCGCCGGCGGCGATATCATCCAGCACGATTCCGATGCCGCCTTTCAACCTCCGGTCCAGAAACCCCACTGGAAAGGGCTTCAGGATGTCAAAAAGGCGAAAAAACAGAAACGCCCCTGCGAGGTTTGCCCAGGTGGGCCTGAGGAGCCACGTGGCCACCAGAAAACCGGCCACCTCATCGATCACCACTTCCGGTGGATCGGCTCTTCCCAGAAGGGATTGAGAACGTCCTGATGCCCAAACGGCAACGGCCATGAAAATTAACAGAAAAACCGCCCTGAAGGGCACGGGGCAGTAAAGCAGGGCCACGGCAAGGGGCAGTGCCCCCAGCGTGCCGAAGGTCCCGGGGGCAAACGGGAGGAGACCGGTGCCGCACCAGGTGGCCAGAAAAAGCGCCGTCTTGCCCGAAAAACCGCTTCGGTTGAAGAGTTCCCTTTTTGATAGATTATCAGATTCGTGGCCTGACATCAAGCTGGTATGGGTCCCTCACTATGAGAAAGCGTCCGAAAAAGACCGTCAGATTCTCGTGTGGTGCCACGCTTTGGCCGCTATTTATTGAGCTGTTACGATAAATGCGCAACTAGTCATCAACATTGAGGCCCATGACCCAGGAATAGACCTCCCTGATGGAAAGATCCTCTTGATGGGCAATGGCCCTGCAGGCCTCATATTCCGGGACCAGATAGCTGGAGCCGTCCGGCTGGACGACCTTCTTGGCCTGCATCTTTCCCCAAGGACTCCGGATCTGCACCTCCTCACGAGCCAGGACGCGTCTTTGGGTATGATGAAAACGCACGCCCAGGGTCCCGGATTCCTGAAAAAGGATTTGCATGAGCGGTTCCTGCGCATCGGGCCGGCCCACGACCTGCACCTGTACACCGGGTCGATTTTTTTTCATCTGAACCGGACAGAAAACCACATCCATGGCACCGGCCCCCTGCAACCGCTCCATGAGATATCCCAACCACTCGGGGTTGATATCGTCAATATTTGTTTCCAGGACCACAACGGTCTCGGTTCCGTGGTCGGTTGCGGGTTTTCCAATAATTACCCTGAGAAGATTCGGTCTGTCGGGCAGATCTCTACTCCCAACGCCATAACCCAGGCTGTCGATGGTCATTGACGGCATGGGGCCGAAGGTCTCCGAAAAATATTTGACCAGAGCCGCACCCGTGGGCGTCACCAGTTCAAAGGGAAGACCAGGCTGAAATACAGGCACTCCTTTTAACAGGCTCATTGTTGCCGGGGCGGGGATAGGTATTCTGCCATGGGCGGTCTCGGCAAAGCCGGAACCGAGAGGGAGTGGCGATGAATGGATAACATCCAAGCCGAGGTGCATCAAACCATAGACGCACCCCACAATATCAATGATGGAATCCATAGCCCCCACTTCGTGGAAATGGACCGTTTCGGGAGGCCGGTTGTGGACTTTTCCTTCTGCTTCGGCAAGGGACGAAAACACGGCAAGGCTTTTTCTCTTGATCGCCTCATCGAGTCCGGCGGCGGAGATGAGTTCCCGGATGACCTTGAGGTCTCTCGAGGGTTGAGCGGCCTGTTCAATCTTCACAACCAAGCGCGTGCCCGTTATCTGATGTCGGGCCTCCAGGCTTGCCACCAGACGCCACCCTTCAAGATGAAGCCCTTCGAGGGTCTGTTGCAGGTCAGTCAGAGGGAGACCGGCATCCAGCAATGCACCCAGAAGCATGTCACCACTGATTCCCGAGAAACAATCGAGATAGGCTGTTTTCATGGGGCGCCTTTCAGGCAGACTGAAATGGAAAAACCCGGGCTAAAGGAGTTCCGAGACCAGCTCGGAAATATCCTTGACCTCTATTGCCTCTTCCATGTTGGTGGTTTTTCTGCTGTCTTCGAGCATGGAAATGCAGTAGGGACAAGCTGTGGCCAGGATAGAAGCCCCGGTCTCACAGGCCTCAACGATTCTCAAATCCGAAAATCGCCACTCCGGTTTCGTTTCCATCCAGAGCCTTCCACCTCCGCCCCCACAACAAAGGCTCTCCTTCTTGATCCGCTTCATTTCTACGAGGTTGCCTCCCGTCACAGCAGACAGGATGGCCCTGGGCTCTTCGTAGATTTCACTGTGGCGACCCAGGTAGCAGGGATCGTGGTAAGTGACCTTCCGGTCCAACGTCCCCTTGAGTTTGAGTCTCCCGTCATCGAGAAGCTCTTTCAGCAGCTGCGTGTAGTGGAGGACCTCGAAATCGCCACCGAGATCGGGGTACTCATTGGTGTAGGTGTAATAGCAATGTGGAGACGTGGTGATGATTTTCTTGACGCCCCTCTCCCCGAAAAGTTTGATATTTTTCTGGGCGATGTTCAGGAAGAGTTCTTCATCACCGATTTTGCGCAGCGACTCGCCACAGCAGTTCTCATCATTGCCTATGACCCCGAATGTCACACCGGCGGCCTTGAGGATTCTGACCAAGGCCCCGGCTATCTTGCGACTCCGAATATCATAGGCGGAGGTACAACAGACGGAGAGAAGGAATTCCTTTTCTTCGTCATAGGCGGGTACCTCCAGGCCTTCCATCCATTCCGCCCTTTTCTCCCGGGGTTCGGACCAGGGGTTGCCGTTGCTGTGAAGACTCCCGGTCACGGTCCGCAGGACGCCCGGGATGGCACCGGTTTCCGCGATCATGGCCCGCATGGCCTTCACAATGTCAATAATGGTAACGCCCCTGGGACACTTCAGGACACATTTGTTGCAGGTAGTACACCCATACAGGATGTCGGCCGATTCATATCCCTCCACGCCGAGCTGGGCCATCCTGATGAGCCGCCGGACGTTGAATGGACCATCGACTATCCGCCAGGGACAGGACCCCGCACACATGCCGCACTGCATGCAGAGATTCAGCTTCTCCGCGCCCATGGCCACCAGGGCCTCGTTGACTTCATAAAAAGGTGTCTGTGCTTCCATCAGGTTTATAACTCCTTTCACAATGATAACGCTCGCCAAAAGACTTTTCCACGACCGCACCAGAAGAATGTGATTTTTTTAACAAACCCCTTATTCAATGTCAACAGAGGAATGCGCTGCCTTTGGGGAACGCTTGCCAAAGGGTCGTGCCCTCTGGAAGTCGGGGACAAAAGGAGAACGTGAAGACATCGTGGCACCGTTTCGGGATTCCGGAAACTGGATAAAGAGGTGGCGGAAACCCAGATCCCTGGCATGGGAATAGACCCTTTTGAATTCCTCATCTTTGAGGCGTCGACCGAGAGGTCCATCCAGGTCTTCCCCCATGGGTTCATACTGGGACATGAGGCTCAGGGGAAGTCCGGGACCGAACTCGATAAAGAGGGTTGTCAGAACATTGATGCTGTTTTCGATGGCCCCGGGCAAAATGAGATGCCTGACCAGGACACCCTTCGTGGCCACAGCCGAATCCGTTTCACAGGAATTCAGAAACCCTTTTTGCCGCACCATTTCCGAAACGGCAGCCAGGGCCACGGAAGGATACTCCTTGCATTTTGAAAGTCTTACGGCAAGGGATCCGTCGGCATACTTGAAGTCCGGGAGATAGATGTCGGCATATTTTCCCGACATTCTGATCATCTCAACCAATTGGTACCCCGAGAGGTTATAGACAAACGGAAGATCATGACCCCTTGCCCGCATGAAAGAAACGAGCCGGAACACGTGGGGAAAAAAGTGATCAGGCGTGACAAAGTTGATGTTGTGGACTCGCCTGGATAGAATCATCTCCTCAAGGTGCGTGAGAAGGGATTCCAGGTCCATTGTTCTCCCGAGGTGGTCATGGGATATCTGACGATTCTGACAATAGGTGCACCGAAGAGAACAGCCCGAAAAGAAAACCGTACCCGATCCATTCGTGCCCGTGATAGGAGGTTCCTCACCGAAATGGGGCCCGACGTAGGCTATCCGCAACCTGTCTGTTTCCCCACAGATCCCGGGTGGTTCAAGGCCCTTTTGAAAACGACGATCCACTCGGCAAAGCCTGGGGCAGAGTCTGCAATTCTCGTAAAATGACATGGGAAGCATGATGTTCTTGGGTTTCCTCATTAATGTCTCGCCAAAAAATATTTGATTTATTTTGCACCAGAAGCCGAGGTTAATCAACCACAATGTGCAGAATTTTAGGCACACATGAAAACGGTCAGGGCTTGTTGTGCATAAAAAGCAACAGAACCTTCTTGGCTGTATAATTTATTTAATAATAAAAAGGCTCTTTTCACCCCAATTCAAGGCCGCGAATGCTTCGGGACCGGCCAAATCGAAATTTGTTTTCGTTCATCTTTTCAACAGTGCCAAGGATCTCAATCTGTTGGCGTATGTCTGCTTCCCATCACCGGTGCAATCTTACAAATGAACGAAAAAATGGTTAAAAAGCAGAAGTGAATGGCACAAATGTTGCTTTACTATGTGAGCACGAAGTATCAAATGGAGGTATTAAAAATGAAAAAAGCGCGATTTCTTGTATTAACCCTACTGACCCTTCTCTGCGTGACCCCGTCCCTGGTTTTGGCGGGATCCGCCACGATCAGCTGGCAGGCCAACACGGAGCCGGATCTCAAGGAGTACAGGGTCTACTATGGTACGGTCAGTCGTCACTACGGATCGCCTATTCCGGTTGGAAAATTGACCAGTTATACCGTAGGCAACCTGTCTGATGGCGTGACTTACTATTTTGCAGTGACAGCCGTGGATACAGCCGACAATGAGAGTGGCTACTCCCAGGAAGTGACCAAGACCATTGCCGATTCACAGCTCCCGACGGTGGCCGTCACGTCCCCCACGAGCCAGCCCACCTATGATACGTCCCAGGCGACCTTGAACCTGGGCGGGACGGCGGCGGACAATGTGGGCGTGACCTCCGTGACCTGGAGCAATTCAAGGGGAGGCACCGGCACGGCAAGCGGGACAACCAGCTGGTCCGTTTCCGGAATCCCCCTCTCTTCAGGCGCGAACGTGATCGTCGTAACGGCCAGAGACCAGGCGGGCAATCAGAAGAGTGTCGGTCTGACGGTAACCTATACGCCGCCCGACACCACGGCGCCTGCTTCACCTGTCGGTGTAACGGTGCAGTAACCCCTCACCGTAGGGAAAATGTCCCCCTTATGGGCGGCGGCAAGTCAAGAGGCGCTTCCGCCGCCCATTTTTTCTTCCGGTCGCCGCAGGAACCGGCACCTGCCTCCGTTCCATTGGGGTCACAACCCACCCCTCCCGATAATTCTTTTCAATCGACCCGAAGAAATGCTAGTCTCTCTGAGAGCCCGGAGACCTTTGATCACCGGGCTGTCAGAGAAAGGAAGGCGACCGGAAGAAACGGTCTGTAACGCCTGCACGCCGATGGCCGTGTCGCTCCGCTTACTATTGATGACTTCGTAAAAAGATTG
>Ga0315540_10000987_pt1 | contig 16358 bp, 8 predicted proteins | sample SalMarSW160110MG_FD_203677 | JGI IMG/M metagenome (GOLD analysis project Ga0315540, IMG submission 203677) | Salt marsh sediment microbial communities from the Plum Island Ecosystem LTER, Massachusetts, United States - Salt Marsh Sediment SW1601-10 ...
GCCTGTTCGAGCAGGGCGTCCAGGTTGGGGTTGCTGTAACCGCCGTTGTTTTGCGGTGCGCCGCTGTGGAACAGCACGTCAGCAAAATTCTGCGGGTCGGGATAGTCCGCGCACCAGCCGCCATCGAACATCTGTCCGTGATGCCCGGCGTAAATTTCGTCCAGGTAGCGGTCAGGCTCGATGTTCTCGATCGTGATCTTGACGCCCAGGTTCTGCTCCCACATCTGGGCCATGGCTGCCACGCTTGGATGGGCGTCGTTGCCGATGCCTGCGTCGGTGTAGACGATCGGAGCTAGATTCCCGGCTCCGCCGTATTTGGATTGCTTGAGCAGTTCGCGTGCCTGGACCGGATCATAAGCCAGCCCCTTCAGGTTCGGGTTGTAACCGGGCAGCGCCGGGGGATAAAGGCCTTCGGCAGGTAGCGCCGAACCGTTCAAGACCACGTCGATAAATTTTTGGCGGTCGAAGGCCATGCTGAAAGCCTGACGGACCTTGACATCATCGAACGGAGGGCGGGTGGTATCGAAGTAGACAAAGCCAGTGCACAGGCTGACGCCGCTGTACAGGTCGGCGTGCAGCGGGTCTTTGGGATCCTGCACGCGCGCTACCGAGTAAGACGAGATTCCAGTCAGATCGATCTCGCCGGCCTCATATAAGCGAATGCCAATCCCTGAGTATAACTGCACGATCACGTAAGGGATGGCCGGTGAGCCCAGGTAGAAGTCCAGGTTGCGCTGGTAGACCATCGCTTTGAATTTTTCCCACTTGATCAGTTTATACGGCCCGGTGCCGTTGGGCGTGCGATACCAATCCGGCCCCGATTCGACGTTGGCTTTGTCCACCACGAAGGCGGTCGGGTAGGTCAGCTTCAGCAGGAAATAAGGTTTGGGTGCGTCGATTGTGACCTGCAGGGTGTGGTCGTCCAGGATATTGAGACCAGAAATATGCTCCGCCTGCCCCTGGTGCATTTCCTTGACTCCGACGATATCATCCAGGTAGGTCATGACCGTATCCGACTCCGTTTGGGGCGCGGCTGCCCGTTCCCAGGAATAGACCACATCCTGGGCGGTGACCGGTCGCCCATCGTGAAATTTGGCATTCTGTCGTAAGTGGAAGGTGTAGACCGTGTTGTCCGGGCTGACATCCCAGCTTCCGGCCAGATCCGGGGTCAGGTTCAGGTTGGGATCGAACGAGACCAACCCGCTGAAAGTCAATTTGTCGCCCGAACCGTGCGTAGTGGCCGGGTCGTATTCGCGCGGATTGGTGCTCTCGCCTCCGGATAACACCAAGGCCTGGTTGCTGGGGATGCCCATCAAAGAAGGCGACTGGAAATCCAGCGAGAGCGCCATGGCCTGGATGTCTTTCTGGTAAAGTTTGTATCCGTCCGGGTCGCTGAAAGATAACAGCAGGAATGACCGCGGACCGTGGATGGCGGCCGTAATGTTGACCGTCAGCGTCTGGTTGTTTGTGTTGTGCCGGGAGTCGAAGACGAGGGTCCAGGCTGGCTGGCCATTATTCAGTGTGATCGGCCCATCTTCACTGGTGTTGGTGACCTGGACTTCTCCTGTGAGTTGGTCTTGTAAATCCAGGGCAAGCGACTCGGGCGTATCGCCGCTGTTGGCCGGGAAGTAATACAACCGTGAAAGTGCGCGCCCGTCGGGGCTGGTCAGGTCGAAGATCGGACCAGCGCTGCTGTTGCCGGATGCATGGGACCAGCCGTCGGGATAGTCCAGGCGGACGCCCAACCCATCATCGACCAGCGTGTTTGGTCCCAGGGTTGGTGTCGCTGGCAGGTCGGGGAGCGTTGTTTGAGGCGGTGCCTGTGTTTGCGCCGAACCCGCCCGTGGCGTTTCCAATGGCGGCGAGGTGGACGCCGGGGTCGCGGTACCGAATTGGCAGGCGAAGAGCACCAACGTACTGATTGGTAGGATGTAATGCAGAATGTGGTGGCGCATTATGAATCCTTTTTTCGCCTGCGGTCACTGATCGCCATAAAGAAGGCTAAACCGATGAAACCAAAAACGATCAACAAGACGCAGCCAGTGAAGATCAAGGTCAGCGTCAGGGAAAGCGGCGGCCGTCCCGGCTGAGTTGCGACAGTCTGCGTGGGAGCGGTGCCGGGAGTCGCCATGGGTGGCGTAGCGTAGGGGGTGATCTCTGCGGCGGGAATGCCCGAAATCGGGTGGATGGTCGGTACCGGCGTGGGAAGCGCCGTGGGAGTCGCGTTGGCAGTGCTGGCACGCGGTTTGGCACCAATCGAAGCTCGCCAGGCAGATTCCAGCCCATCCACGTTGAAACCATAAACCGATTGCAGCGCTTCGTCAGGCGTCATGCCATCGCGAAGGGCCAGCAAGAGGGAGGTCATTTGGTCGCGGCTGTATTGCTCGATCAGGAATTTGACGATGCTGTAGGACTCGCTGTAGGAAAGGTCGGCCTTGTCGGGGATTTCGGAGAAGCCGCCGCTCAGTGAACGGACCGAGAAGAGCGTATCGTCCTGGATGGCCTGGTCAAGCTGGCGCTGGGACGAATCTTCCAGCTTGCCTTCGCTGTAGACCGCCAGTCCCTCGTCCAACCAGGTGGGTACGTCCGACAGGCAGGAGAAGGTCAGGTGACCGACCAGCACGTGGGTCAGTTCGTGCACTTCGGTGCGTTTGCCCCAGTCGATCTGGTCGGGTGAGATGCCGATGATGACGATGTTGTAAGCCGGGAAGGCCATGCCACCGGTCCAGGATGGTTCGTAGAGGATGGCGTCTTTCATATCGCTGGTGTTGGCGTAAATGTAAAGGTCCACAGGACCGTCGGTGCTCAGGCCAGCATCGTGTTCCAGGCGTTGCAAGCCGTCCACGGCAGCCTGGTGAAGCTCCTGCCCAAGGGAATTCCCACCCCGGTACCAATGCAGGTTGATGTCTTCCCCGCTGACGGTTTGCCAGTCGTGTTTGGTATCAAGCCATTGCACGGAATTGGGGTTGGTGCTGGACTGGTTCCCGTTTGTGTCTGTAGCCAGCCAGCGCCACCAAATCTTCGCGCCCGGTGGCAACGAGCCGGATTGCTTCATCTCCCAGGTCCATGCGGCGTTGACGTTTTGGCCTGTATCGAATTGGGGGAAGGCTTTGGCGACGACTGTGCCGCACGTTTGCTGATCGACCCCATATTCGAGTATGACCGAGGTGATGGTTGTTGTAGACTGGATGGTGGCGGTAAAGGTGACACTGTCCGGAAATTGCAGCGAAGCCTGGTCATTCCTGACCTGGAAGCTGCCTTCCGCCCGGACACCCTGGGTTCCGGCCATGGGAATTGTCAGCAAGAGAAGACCTAGGAGCAGAATGCCCCTGCGCGATTTTGCCCGCATTTTTATCTCCTGTGGATTATGTCTGGCTAATATATCACCGATTTGCTGCTTTTGCGATCATGGGAGATTCTTGGATGGCTCCATCACAGGCAGAGCGCTTATCAATATTGAAAGCTGGTTGTTTGACGCGCGACTTGCTTGCATGTATAATTTTCGCATACCCTATGCTCCCCGATTAGGGGAGCTTTCTTGAGGCATTCATGGCCCTGCGTGGGAATTTACGCGATTTCACGATTACACAGCTACTAAATCTGATCAATTTGGCCCAGAAGACGGGTACCTTGATCGTGGAAGGCCCAAACGAAACAGCGCAAGTTGCTTTTCGGGAGGGTAAGTTATCCTATGCACGCATCGGTCATGAAGAAAATGGTTTGGCGTCAGTCTTACATCGTGCCAACAAGTTGAGTGCTACGCAGTATCGCGCACTGCAGGGGCGAGCTGGCAAGATGACAGACAAAGAGCTCGGATTGCTGCTGATCAATGCCGGATATATCACCCAAGATGATATCCTGATGAATCTGCAGCTATATTTTACCGATATTATCCGGCGGCTATTTACATGGGTGGAAGGCTTTTTTCGTTTTGAAAACGAAATGTTGCCTCCTGACGACCGCATCAACATCCGCCTTGATCTGGAAAATTTAATTATTGAAGGGTCGCGGCAGTTGCGCGAGTGGGAGCGATTACAGGATGAGATTCCCAGCCTGGACATGGCACTCAAGTTTACGGACCGACCGGGCGCCAATATCCGCAATGTAAATCTGAGCGTTGAAGAATGGCGGGTCGTATCATTTATCAATCCCAAAAATTCGATCCATCAGATTGCCAGCGCCACGAAACTTAATGATTTGGATATTCGCCGTATCGTTTACGGTTTATTGCAAGCTGGTTTGGTGGAAATCATTCGACCGGAAGGCGGATCGAGTGCCCTGCCGACGCGTATGTTCCCCGTGGAAGATAGAGAGGAACAAAAGTCACTGGTCAATCGGTTGATTGGCCGCATTCGTTCTTTATAACTTATTCGAGGAATTTGCTCATGCAAACGGTCAAAATGGTTGTGACGGGACCCTTCAGCGCTGGCAAGACGCAGTTCATTCAGTCGGTCAGCGAAATCGAGGTTGTTGCAACAGAAAAACCGATTTCATCTACTGCTGAACGTTCTGTTAAAGAAGCTACCACGGTTGCAATGGACTTCGGCCGCATTACCGTCGATGATGACCTGGTATTATATTTATTTGGCACACCCGGACAGAAGCGTTTTGACTTTATGTGGGAAATCCTGTCAGAAGGCATGCTGGGATTTATCGTCATGGTCGACAGCACGCGTCCTGAGACCTTCCGCGAAGCGCGCAGTATTCTGGAGACTTTCCGGGCTTATGCCCCAACGCCTTATGTGGTAGCTGCCAATAAACAGGACATGAAATATGCCTGGGAAATGGAAGATATGCGCCACGCCTTGCGCCTTGACTCAAAAGTAAAATTATTACCGTGTGTTGCGACTGATCGCAAGACGGTAAAAACCGTTCTATTGGAGTTGCTCTACAGTATCCTGGATGAAATGGAGTCCGGGGGGTAGGGGGATCTCCGGTCGATAAAACGCTGTGTCCTCGATCACTACTGACCAAGGTATTGTCCATTATGAGGTCTTTGGGCGGGGACGTCCGGTAATTCTCTTGCATGGGTGGCTCGGGTCATGGGGATTGTGGCAGGAAACCATGGCTTATCTGGGCCAATATTATCGGACATATGCTCTGGACTTCTGGGGGTTTGGTGAATCCGGAAAGAAGCGTGACACTTATGCAATTCAGGATTTCGTTTCCTTAGTAGACCAGTTCATGGATCGGCTGGGCATTGCCCAGGCTCCGCTGGTTGGACATAGCATGGGCGGGACCGTAGGTCTTTCAGTTGCTATTGAATATCCGCAACGCGTCAGCAAAGTGGTCGTGGTTGGCTCGCCGATCGTTGGTTCATCCTTGGCTTTTCCACTTAAATTGGCTGGCCACCGCCTGATCGCGGCTGTCTTATTCAATATGATGTGGGCATTTCGCCTGGGAATGCGGATTGCTTCGCCTTTCATCTGCAAAGATCCGCGCTTTCCTGAAATGATGGACCGCGATCTTTCACGAACGACGCTCGAATCTTTCCTGATCAGTATTGCGACATTGCGACGCACGGATTTGCGTCCGAAGTTGGCAGCCATAAATGTCCCGGCGATGGGTATGTTTGGCGACAAGGACATTATCGTCGACCCGTTACAATGGCAGCCAATGAAAGCCGGAATTGCACAAGCGCGCATCGAATGTTTCAAAGAAGCCGGTCACTTCATTATGTTGGATAACCCCTCTGAATTTACCCATAAGCTAAAAGACTTCTTGGACGACGAGAAACCCGCCTCATGAGCGATACCGCACCTGCATATTATTATCCAAATCGGATGGGGCGTGTTATCCTCATGGCGATGGAAGAGATTATGGGTCGCAACGGCATCAACGCTGCCTTAAATCTTGCTTCGCTTTCATCGTTAATCGATAATTATCCACCTCCTAATTCGGATCTCGAATTTTCTTTTGAGACCATCAGTAGTTTGCAGGCGGCATTGGAAGATGCATACGGACCGCGTGGTGGACGAGGCTTTGCCCTCCGTATTGGGCGGACTTGCTTCAAGTACGGGATGCGCGAGTTTGGAACGCAAATGGGTCTGACGGAGATGGCTTTTCGTTTACTGCCATTGTCGACCAAGTTGCGCATTGGTGGGAACGCCTTTGCCGAGTTGTTCAACAAGCATACAGATCAACAGGTCCGCTTTGAAATTAGTGAGGATGAGCTTTACTGGCATATTGACCGCTGTCCACTGTGCTGGGGCCGTCATGTGGATCAGCCGGCCTGCCACTTGGCTGTGGGTTTGTTACAGGAATCCCTTTATTGGCTGAGTGGTGGTAAGCAATTCGATGTAGAAGAAGTACAATGTATTGCACACGGCGACCCGTCTTGTACAATCGTGATTGGCCGAACACCATTATCGTAGTCATGCTAAAAATAATTCTCCAAGATCTCCGCTTTTTATCACCCTTCAACGAGCGCGCTCGTGATTTGCGGATTCTTAATCAGCCGCTTTGGCTGTGGCAGCGTAATGTGCTTGCACCTTACACCACCCGAGAAATGGAATTGCGTCCGGGTGAACATTTGCCACAGACGCGCGAACCGATGCTGGTCTACCGCGAAAACCTATTTTTCGACCGGAATTACATCCGTGATTTTATCCGTATCGCTCGCAAACGCGGACAGGCTTGTCGAGCTGCTTTCTCGGCCGAGGATCCAGCTTTCCGTGAACACGCCTTACCGCTTTCGACATCTTATACTCCGGCTGGGAATTTGTATCTGGCTGATTTGTGGTACTTTCCCAAAGGCCCTGAGGCTGACGTCGAACCGCTGATCATCAACCTAAATGCGCGTGAGATTGGCTATTATCACGTTCCGACCTATATGGCTGGGGAGCAGGGCGACTTGGTTTTTCAGGTTCCGCTCCGAGCCCTCTTGGCGATTGATGCTTGGGTGCATATTTTCATTGCTGATGTAGTCTTTGGCCTGTTCGCGCGCGGCGCACGCTTTGAAAAGCGTTTAAGTGAAGACCTGGCATTCAAAACCAGGATATTGGCCAAATCCCTGTATGAAGGCCGGCAGGTTCTGGAAAATTCGGAGCTGGTCAAAATTGGAAATAACTGCGTTATCGACCCGACGGCTATCATTCACGGGCCAACCACGATCGGTGACAATGTCACGATCAATGCCGGAACCGTCATCGAGAATTGTATTATTGGCAACAATGTCAATATTTCTCAGGATTGCCAGTTGATGCTTTCGGTAGTTGGCGATGGGACCTTCCTGCCTTTCCGTGCTGCGCTTTTCATGACCACGATCATGGACAACAGCATGATTGCCCAGAACACCTGTTTACAGATGTGCGTAATTGGCCGCAATACCTTTATCGGGTCAGGTTCCACTTTTACTGATTACAATCTGATTCCGACCCCGATCCGTTCCCTGAATGGCACAGGTGAATTACAGATTTCTAATCGACCTGTCATGGGCGGCTGCGTGGGGCATAATTGTCGGCTTGGTTCTGGTATGATCATCTATCCGGCGCGAACCATCGAATCAGACGTGGTGCTGGTGGCTTCGTCTGGGCAGCGGATAATTACCAAGGACGTCCGCTACGAGGATAGCGCTCATCATACAATGCGGGTCGGGCACTTACATCGCAGGCTTTATCCACGCCCAGGTGAAGCGGAGGTGGAATCCTGGTAGCCCATGAATACCTTCGCCTTTATCATTCACCCGATCGACCCCAAACGGGATGTCAGTCGTAAGTATCCATTCCTCGGGCGGCTCCTCAGCGAACGCCAGATCGATTTTTTCTCTACTTATTTCCCGCCAGTTTACATTTCCAAGATCGAGGGGATTCGATCGGTTTCTTCCGGCCAAGAGATCGAGGGTTGGTTTATTGCCTGCCCCTTTACTCCAAGACGAATGCTGGAGTTGCCAGAAAAGACAGTTTATCGTAAGATTATTCAAACGGGCCGGCTTGCCGAGCGGCTGGGTGCGGATATCCTTGGCCTGGGAGCCTTTACTTCCGTGGTTGGGGATGCCGGTTTGACCATCGCCCGGTCGCTGGATGTGCCGGTCACAACCGGCGACTCGTACACTGTTTATATTGCTGTCCAGGCTGTTCGCAAAGCAGCTGAATTGATGGACATCCCGCTTAAACAAGCGACAGCAGCAGTGGTAGGAGCGACTGGTTCGATTGGCCAGGTCTGTGCTGAGTTGCTGGCAGATGAGCTGGGGCGACTCTTTCTGATCGGCCGGAACGAGGAGAAACTACGGGAAATTCGAGATCGGCTGGCGGGGAGCACCCGAGCCGAATTGATCCCGAGTACCCATATGGATGTCCTGTCCCAGGCACAGTTGATCCTGACGGTCACCAGTTCCTTGCATGACGTCATTCACCCAGAGCACTTGCAGCCCGGGAGTGTAGTGTGTGACGTAGCGCGGCCCCGTGATGTTTCTGCAATGGTTGCAGCCGCAAGAAATGATATATTAGTAATTGACGGCGGTATGGTTGATGTACCCGGCCCCGTTGATTTTCATTTTAACTTTGGTTTTCCGCCTGCCAAGGCTTATGCCTGCATGGCTGAAACCATGGCATTGGCCTTGGATGGCCGCCTGGAGGATTACACTCTGGGTAAGCACATTACGCGTAAACGAGTAGAGGAGATTGCTGCGATTGCCGAAAGACATGGGTTTGGCTTGAGCGGATTTCGCTCGTTTGAAAGAGAAGTAACGCCCGAACATATCGAAGCCGTGCGCCAGCGTGCCCGTATGGCGAACAGGCGCCTTTAATCATGGGAGGCTTGTATGGGAAAATCCCGCCTTTTGGTTGTTGAGGACGACATCGATATCGCCAATATGCTCAAGATCTATTTCACTGGCTTGGAATTCGACGTTGACGTTGCCGTGCGTGGATCGGAAGCTTTGGAGAAAACACATCATGTGTTGCCTCATCTGATTGTGTTGGACATTATGTTGCCGGATATTGACGGTTACGAGGTTTGCCGCACGTTGCGCACCAACACGCGTACCAGTCATATCCCGGTCATTTTCCTGACTCAAAAAGACGAGCGCAGCGACAAGCTCCAGGGTTTGGAATTGGGAGCGGATGATTACATCACAAAGCCGTTCGATATCGAAGAGCTAAAGCTGCGCGTAATGGGCGCTATACGCCGCTCGGAACGAGAAAGCCTTACGGATCCTCGCTCCGGTCTGCCTGCCGGGCGTTTGATCGAAGAGCAGCTCCGGCGCGTGATTCGGGAAGAAGATTGGGCGATGATCGATATCCGTATCAATCATTTCGGCCAGTTCAATGATGTGTATGGCTTTGTAGCGGGTGATGACGTACTGCGTTTCGCGGCCATGATGATAAACGAAGTCGTAGATGAATTCGGTACCGCTGAGGATTTCATCGGCCATGCTGGCAGTGATAATTTTGCCATCATCACGCAGGAAGAATTGGCTGCAGTAATCAAGCAGAAACTCAAAGACCGTTTTGATGAAGAAGTGAAAACCCATTACAACTTCGTCGATCGTCAGCAGGGTTATATTGTCGCCCCCAATTCTGATGGACAGACCGAAAACATCCCGTTGATGAGCCTGGCAATAGGGATAGTCTCTCCTAAACAAAATCATTTTTCTGATATCCGCGAAATAACGGAACTGGCGGCTGAGGCGCGACGCCAGGATGCAGCGGGTCCTCCCGACGCTTGAGATTGATGACTGCCATGGCGCAATGGCTGGAAGTAAGTATTTGGCTGGTATTAGCCGGATTAGCAATAATCCTGCTGGTCTGGGCCATTGCGCGTGTTTTAAGTAAACTTCAGCCTGCTCTTCAAAGCGCAATTTCACAACCATCAATGCAAGCAATCGAAAACCCTGATGGCGTACTTCTAATCCAGCCTGGCGGAAGGGTTGACCACATCAACCGAATGGCGCGCGAATTATTTGGCCTCAACCTGGACGACTCGCCGGACCTGGAACGTTTGGCGCGACAGGCACGCCCCATGGATGAATTCCTGAGTCTGTGCGCCAGAGAAGGTCAGACGCGACTGACGGTCAACGGTCGTCTGACAGAAGCAATATCGTATCAAGTCGCCGGCCCTTATCCACAAATGCTTGTTTCATTGCGCCGCCCAGACCTCAATCCTGCACTTTCTGCCGATGAACCGGGTATGGCAGGTTCTGTGCTGAAAATCGTGACTGAATTTGGTCAAAGCATAGCCGCGAGTCTGAACTTGGAAGCCACCTTGCAGGCTGTCTTGGATAACGTAGCGCGCCTGATACCGGCTGACGTGCTGGAAGTTAAGGTCTCTAGCGGCGATAATGCCGAGTTGATTCCCTATCGATTTTCAAACCTGTTTGATTCGGATCGGCGTCTGGAGCAGGCGAATCCGACTCAATTTGGGGGGTATTCCGATTACCTGGTAGGCAAACGCCAACCGCTCTTTGTGCCCGATACACAGACCTTTGACGAAGTTCCATTCGACGCCAACCCAAACGCTTTCCCCGTTCGCTCCTATATCGGCATCCCCTTGCAAGCCGGCGGCGAATTGGTCGGGACATTGGAAATCGGTCAGGCCGCTGCCCAGGCTTTCCCGCAGGAAGACTTGGACCTACTTCAATTGATCGGTGGTCAGGCTGCGGTTGCCATCCGCAATGCTGTGCTCTACGAAAACGAGCAGAAGCGGACTGCCGAGATGACCGGTTTGGCAAACCTGGCACAGGCGGCTGAATCCATCCAGGATCCGAAAGACCTGTTCGGTCGCTTGGTGCAAAGTGTTGCCCCGCTGTTTGAGGTGGAAATCCTCGGTTTTCTCACTTACGATGACGACCGCGCTCTGTTGGAAGGCCAAGTGCCTTTCCATGGGTTGCCACCCCACGTGGTTCAAATTTATCACGCCACAATCGCCGCTGAAAGTCGTGCTGAAGAAATTATCCAGAGTCAAACGCCAATCATTTCGGAAGACGCCAGCCAGGATGAGCGCTGGAGCGAACTGGGCCTGGAAGATATTTCACAAGCGGCTAGCTTGCACGACACGGCCCTAATTCCCCTCCTATCGGGTGGGCGTTTCCTCGGATATATGCAATTTTCGAACCATCGCGGTGGACCAGTTCAGTTCTCGGCGGACGAGCAGCGTTTGATGAACATTGTGGCCAATCAGGCTGCAACGATTATCGATAACGCGACCCTGTTGTATCAATCCCGCAAACGTGCTTATCGTTCAGAGGCATTACGCCGTATTGCCAGCCTGGCAGCTTCTTCAGCCACTTTTGATGAAATCCTGCTTTTCTCTGTGCAGGAGTTGGCTCGTCTGTTGCAAGCTGATGCAGCGGCCATTTTCTTGTTGGATGAGAGCCAGGGCGTTCTGAACGTTCACAAGGATTCGCTGTGGGGCGATTTTGACGAAAGCCTCCTGGCATTTGAGCGCCTCCATTTTGACGATTCGCAATTCCATCAGACAGTTACCGGCAGCAAACAACCTTTCTTATCTGGAAACTTGAGTGTTGACCAACGGGTACTGCCCTTCTATCAACCGCTGGTGAAAGCGCTGGGCGTTGAGTCGGCCATTGTTGTCCCGTTGGTGGCGCGCGAACACAGTTTGGGTGAAATGTTAGTATCCAGCCGGGAGCGGGATTTCTTCGATAATTTGGATCTGCAAATCCTGGTCACTGCTGCAGGGCAAATCGCGACGGCAATTGAAGATGCCAGCCTGTATGCGCAAACGGATGAAAGTTTGCGAAAGCGGGTTAACCAGTTGACCGCACTGACGCGTGTCAGCCGCGAACTGAACATTACCTTGGATTTGAATCGCCTGTTGCAGGTAGTCTTTGATGAAGGCGTTCGCACGACTGAGGCTGATTGTGGGACGATCCGTCTATTTGATATGGAGGACGGGTCATCCCCGGATGGACCACGTGTCATCCTTAGTCTGGGCTGCCCGGTTGGCGATGAACTGTCTAAATTCGAGTTGACTGCCATCCAGCGTGGCGAATCGATCTCGATAACCGACTTTGATGCCGATGAAACTCAGCCTTCTCATGAAGGTGTGCGTTCGGCCTTGGTAGTCCCGATTGCTTATCAAGGCAAAACAGCTGGTTTGATCCATTTGCACTCTTCACAGCCAGGTCATTTTGACGAGGCTGCCATGGATATCACCCAAATCCTGGCTGTACAGGCTGCAATTGCACTTGGGAACGCCCATCGCTTCCAGGATCAGATGCATCGCGGGGAATTATTGCGTCGGCGTGCGGATACCCTCACCAAACTGATCGAGACCACTACAACCCTGGGCCCGGAACGGCCGCTCACTGAATCCCTGGAGGAGATTGCTAATGGCATCCAGCAATCAACGCCCTTCCAGGTAGTCCTGATCAGCATTTACGAAGCCAGCAGCGGCCAACTCCATCGGGAAGTTGGCGTGGGCTTACCACCTGAAATTCTGGAAGAATTGAAATCCCGCAGCCAACCGTTAACGAGCGTCCAACAGTTGATGAAGCCGGAGTTCCGTATCAGCCGTTCGTATTACATTCCGGCTGACGAGACTCCGCTTGTCCCGGCTGACGTGCATATGGTGACCTTGAATGCCGAGGATGTCAAGCAGGCACCTAATGCCTGGGACCCGAACGATTTCCTGTTAATTCCCTTGGAAGATACGGAGGGGAATCCCCTCGGGTTGATCAGCTTGGACGCACCCAACGACGGTCTGCGACCAGATCTGGCGACGATTGAATCGGTCGAGATCTTCGCGGCGGAGGCGGCACTGGTCATTTCGACCTACAACCATCAGTATGCTCTGCGTGACCGCATTGATGCATTGTCATCAGGGATCCAGCGACAACAGCAGTTGATCAGTGTCAGCCAGAACGACCTGCCGATTTTGTTGCGTAAAGATCTCGAGCAGACCATTTCCATTCACAACCTGGAGCGCCGCGGGCAGCGCGTCCGTGCTGGACTGGCAATCACAGAATCGGTCAGTCGTCAGTTGGATGCGACTTCCGCTTTGCAGGCTCTGGGCCGGGAAATTTTGACCCAGTTGGCCATGTCGACTGCGCTGGTTGCTGAAGATAACCCTGAAGGTCCTCGCCTGCTGCACGTGATGGGCAGTGTGCCTCAGGCCACCAATCCCGAAGCATTATTTGGACAGCGCAACCCGCTACGCGCCTGCCTGCAGACTGGCGAAATCATGCTGGTTATGAATCTGGATGAGAACGATGAATGGCGCGAGACCTCATTATTGAGCAGTTTGCGAGCGAAGGCCTTTATCTGTCTGCCCATCATCGTGGAAAACAAACCGATTGCTGCGGTGATGGCTGTCAGCCCTGAAGTGTTACCGACTCTAACAGAAGAGGATCAGCAGGTCTATCATCAGATCAGCCGCCAAACATCGGTCATTTTACAAAACATCCGTTTGCTGAATGAAACCCGTCGCCGCCTGCAGGAAGTCGACCTGCTGCTTGACTTCAGCCGTCAGCTGAGCAGGCTTGATCCGACCGGTATCGTAAAAACGCTCCTGGACAGCGCCCGGTATGTGCTCCCCAAAACCGCTCATGCAGGTATGGTCTTGCTCTGGGACGAACGCGAGAAATTACTCAAACCATATGCCGTTTCCGGTTATGCCGACAACGATAGTATGCAATTGATCAATTATAAAAGCGGGGAGGCCCTGCCCGGTATTGTCTTTGCAAAGCGACAGGCGCGAGTCGTGGATGAAGTCAATTTTACGCGCGATTATACTCTTTCCGCAGCCAACCTGCTTCACTATCGAGAGGCTACCGGTGGACGTCTGCCTGTCTCCAGCTTAGTTATTCCAGTCCAGACCGGCGAACGGTGCCTTGGCATTCTGACGCTCGATAATTTCAACACCATCGCTGCTTTCACGGCCGAAGACGAATCCTTGCTGCTATCGCTGTCCCAGCAGGTGGCGCTCTCGCTGGAAAATGTGCGCTTGGTCGAAGCCACCCAGGAACGCGCCGGGCAGCTCGAGGCCTTAACCGATGTGACGGCCGTAATTACTTCCAGTTTGCAGCATGAAGAATTAGTGGTTTCATTATTGGATCAATTGACCCAGTTGGTTTCCTATGATACGGCCACCCTCTGGTTGCGTGAGAAAGACCGTCTGACCGTCGCGGCTGCCCGTGGCTTTGAAGACACAGAAGAGCGGATTGGCCTGTCGGTGGATGTGGATGACAGTGTCTTATTCAAAGAAATGATCCGCACGGGTCAGGCTATTCAGGTTAGCGATGTAAGCCAGGATGAGCGCTTCTTGGCTCTGGTCGAAGCAAAGTATCTTTCCTGGCTCGGAATTCCGCTGATCTCAAAGAGCGAGGTGATGGGGGTTATCGCTTTAGAAAAGAGCGAAGCAAATTTCTTTACCCGCGAGCATATTCAAGTGGTAACGACCTTTACCGGTCAGGCGGCGGTGGCACTTGAGAACGCTACTTTGTATGAGGACAGCCTCAACCGCGCAGCCGAGCTGGATCAACGTTCGCAGCGCTTGACCTTGCTCAATCGCTTCTCGTCTGATCTGAGCAGCCTGCTCGACGCGGAGGAAGTGCTACGCCTGACTGCCCGCGAGTTACGTCAGGCGGTCGGCGCCTATCAAGCCTCTGTGGTCGTTTTCGAGCGCGGACAAGCTTTGTTGAAATACGTACTGCCAGAACCCAAGAAGATGCCTGAAACGGTATTGCCACAAACCCCGCTCTTTGAGTACCTGGCCGATTCGCTTGGCATTTTTACAACTGATGATGCTCACCGAGAACCTGACTTGCAGCCGCTGGCTGAATTTCTAGGCAAGGATACCAGGGCATTGATGGTCCTGCCACTCATCAGCGGGTCCTCATTACATTCGCTGATATTCCTCCACATGCAGGGTGAAACTCGCTTCGGCCTGACAGAAATCGAACTGACCCGTACCATTGGAAACCAAGCCTCCATCGCGCTGGAGAGCGCACGCCTGTATCAATCCACACGTTCGACCGCTGAGCGCCTGGCAACCCTGAACCAGGTCAGCTATGAGATTGGTGCATCCTTGGATCCCGAGACGATTTATGCAGCTGTGCACCAGGCTACCCAGCGTCTGATGCCGGTTGAGTCTTTCGTGATTGCTTTGCTGGACGAAGAGAATCAGGTCATTGAGGGCGTTTACCTGATGGACAAGGATAAGCGCTCAGAGAACCAGCGTTTAGAACTCGGCCAGGGAATCAGTGGACAAGTCATTAATTCCGGTCAACCTTTGCTCATCCATGGAGGGGAAGAAACGAATGATCTGGCTGGGGTGTCGTTTGGGGAGCTTGGCACACCCCAGTCCATTTTGGCTGTGCCGATGACTTTAGGTGGTAGGGTGCTGGGTATGTTGTCGGTTCAAAGTTACCAACCCAAAATGTATTCAGAAGATGACCAGCAAATATTAAGTACCTTTGCCAACCAGGCCATTGTGGCTATTCAAAACGCTCGCCTCTTTGCCGAGACCCAGCGTCTGGCTGAAGAGCTCGAGGAACGCGTAATCGAGCGCACGGCCCAGTTGGAACAGGAGCAGCGCAATACTGAAACCCTGTTGCGCATCCTGACCGAGGTCTCAGCCAGCCTTGACCTTGACCGGGCACTCAACCGTACCCTGTCATTGCTAAACGATGCGATTGGTGCCGAACAAGGTACGGTCATGCTCTTATACCCCGAAGACAATCTTTTACACTATCGGGCAGGATACGGCTATCTCTCTGAAACGAGGGATGAAAATAATAGCCTTACCCTGCGGGTGGGTGAAGGTCTGGCGGGATGGGTGGTTGAAAATCGCGAATCCGCTATGGTTGAGGATCTGGACGACGATTCGCGTTGGGTAAAAGTCGCTTCCAATGAGCAGCGCCACCGCAGTGCAGTCGTTGCCCCGCTTGTTGTGGGCGAAGACGTAATTGGTGTATTGATGGTATTTCACAGAAAGGTGGGCTTCTTTAGCCCTGAGCAGGCTAACCTGGTGCGTGCGATCGCTGGCCAGGTGGCTGTTGCGATCAATAACGCCAATTTGTACGAGTTAATCCGCGATCAGGCAGAACGCTTGGGGAGTATGCTGCGCCGCGAGCAGGAGGAAGCCAGCCGCTCACAGGCTATCCTTGAAGCTGTCGCTGACGGTGTCTTGGTCACTGATGCAGACAATACGATCAGTTTTATCAACGACTCTACCCAGCGGATCCTTGACCTGGATGCAAATTCCATCATGGGACAATTGCTCGAGGATTTTGGTGGCCTGTTTGGCAAGGCGGCCGGCACCTGGATGCAAACCATCCGAACCTGGTCAGAAGACCCATCATCGTACGAAGCCGGTGATACGTATGCCGAGCAGTTAGAACTCGACAATGGGAACGTCATTCTGGTGCATCTGGCCCCGGTGATGCTGCACAATGATTT
>Ga0315540_10000988_pt1 | contig 16358 bp, 13 predicted proteins | sample SalMarSW160110MG_FD_203677 | JGI IMG/M metagenome (GOLD analysis project Ga0315540, IMG submission 203677) | Salt marsh sediment microbial communities from the Plum Island Ecosystem LTER, Massachusetts, United States - Salt Marsh Sediment SW1601-10 ...
CCGGAATCTCGACATCGACATTAAAATTCGATCTGACATCTCAGGCAAAATATTTTCACATGGTAGGATTTCTGATCAATTGCAAACCATATTTAATTAAATTCAATCTCGGATCTGTCAGACTTATCCCAGGTTTCTGAGACGAATGATATCCTGGGAGTCCTAAAAGCTATCTCAAACCTGTCTGGTGAAAAATCAATCTCATAGCTATGAATACCCTTTCGATATCTAAGGCATTTTCCTTCCAGCCGCACTTAGCTATTCAACCTTGTCAACTGCGTCCTGCAGCACATGTGCCCTTTAATTGCTTGCGCCACTTACCTCTGTGTATTTCCATATAACCTATTGCCCTTGGCGCGTTCAGAGTTCAATTTCCTTGACTTCCATGGATAGTTTAATTAAAAGAAATAATTAAATAAAATATACTTCAAGGTTATATGAATTATCATTAATCACAATAGGTGGGAATAAAAATGGGTGACATTAATAGCAGACCCTGTTTCTCTGATCGAGAGCAAGGTTTTCTGATTTTCTTCAAAAATGAGCGAGTCTATTCTGCCATACAATAAGAGAATCCAGAAAGGCGGAGCCCTTCTGGAAGACATGCGGATGCTGGTGCGCTCTTGGGAGGAGGTGTGGACCACCAGCAATGGCGTGGTATCATCGGCCTATCATCTGAGTTAAGAATTATTCCTTCCCAAACTTCTCCCTTAATACTGCTAACGCGGCAAAGTTTGAGCATAATAACAATGCCGTCGTGGATTCCAGCACAACCTCGATCAAAACAGAAAAAGAAGAAATTTTTTTGCCATGGCCAGTGTGGTGCCGAATCGAAGAAAGACACAATACATCAGTACATTAATAATGATAATAAAAACAACTGCAGCAATATGCAGCGTTTTTTTCACCGTGTCATTATAGCGCAGCACACCCTGCAGCATACCGGACAGGACTATGATGCCCCTTATGCAACATGTAAACACAAGGGGGCTCAGCACAAACACGAACCGTGTGACACTGGTCCACACCGCTGAAAAGGTTATCAGGCCGGCAAGCAGTAGGGCGCTGAAGGCAACAACGTTATCCTGCTTTTTGAAAAATTCAACAAGCCCGAATACAGCAAAAAAAAGTGAAACAGAAAACGCTCCGACCAGGGCCCGCATGAACCCTACCGGCCCCAGCGTTAAAGGAGCGTTTGCAGATAACTCACGCACTTTTATCGCCTTGTCAAAAATGGTGTAGTCAAATAACCAGTATACGCCTGCCTGAATAACAAGTACCGGCACCGAGAAACTGGCACAGATGAGAAACAGGCTGTAGAAAAACCTGCTCCAGGATTCTCGCTGAAGCCTGGAAAATGCATAAAAGAACAGGATGAACAGGAAAGAGACCAGCACCATCTCCGTTATTAACGTGCCGACCCCGCAGAAAAACGACAGCACAAAAAAGGTCCGTGGCGTGAGCTTCCCGGAATTATCAGCGTCCAGCACAATGCTGCCGACCAAGACAAAGAGTACCCAGCTGGCCATATCCACCGTGACGTTGATTCCACGGTAGTAGACGGGAAATGCAAACAGCAGCAGTGCGGTTGCATATAGCGCCTGGGTGTCATCCTTCAACAGGAGTGTTGCCATCACGTAAAAGAGCCCTGTCAGCAGGATGAACAACAGCGCATTGACGACTAAATAAGATATTTTCGGCTCTACAATGTAGGTAAGCGGAATTGCTAGGATCGGCACAAGGGGGCGCGAGACCCTGAATTTATTCAGCTCCACATCCCTGCCCATGAAATATTCAGTGATATTAATATAGCCCTTTCCGTCAGGGCTTATCGTTCCTTCTGGAAAATTGCAGATAATGAGAAACGATACAAACAGCGTAGCGGCAAGTGCTGCAGCGGCAAGTGCTCCTATAAGATAGTTTGTGTTGAGCTGATCGCGTAACGCCACAAAACAGTGACTCCTTCCAAAATTCTATATGTTTCTCTATTTCTTTTGCAGTGGCTTTAGGGAGCTCACCCTATCCCCAGAATATTAAAATCGTATTCGAATAATTTATAGGATAACGGCCAATTTTACAATGTGATTAAAAGGGTGCATTGGTCTTGAAAGGATAATTCAACGACTTTCAAGATGTGAAATTAACAAAACGATAGTGCGTATATCTGCATGCCATCAATGCTTCCTGAAAATCGGTTTCGGTTGTGACTTGAAATAGATATCGTTAGAATTTAGGTATAGCTCTGAGTAACGATTACGATACGATATTGTTAAAACATACATCGAACATTTCATCGAAGTCCTAACAGCATAAAAACAAGCTGTCAGGTTGTGATTAATTGAGATAACCACATGAAAATCGAGATTGTCAAAACTTGTGTTTACTTGCCATTCTAGCAAGTTCGAGCATATCCATTTTAAGTTCATATATCCTATTTCTTACAAAATTGCAAACCCTTGAAAAAGGATTTCCGTTTTTGAAATTTGCACATATGCAATCAGGGCCAAGATGTCAGACATATTCAAGGTTTTTAATGCGGATGATATTTTTATCTTATTAGAAGCCATCTCAAAATAAAGATTTTGGTTCAAAATCAATGCGGGGCCGAGTTTTAACCCACAGACATACTCAAGTATGATGGACGTCGGTTTAGGGATAGCGGAATACTTCTCAAATGGTCGTTTTTGTTTTACATCAACAATCTTATTTCATGACGCACAACATGCTGTATTCTTATTCGTATTAACACGCTATCACTGTACTGGCGTACGCGGAGGCGTAAAAAGCAAACTCCTATTAATTAATGAACATCCGTGATCACGATACGAACCTTGCCGCTTTCTTCCGCGGGGATGGAAGAAACGATCTTGACCTGCACCGAAACGCGAGGGAGCAAATCTTCAAGGATTGACTTGAGTCTTGAGCGGACGTCATCATTAAACATGGCGTCGGGAATTACATTAACCCATACCGTATCCGTGCGAATCTGATGAATTTGGTATTGCTTCATCCCCTCCAGGTTTTCGATGGCACATGTCATTGTGTATGGGGAAACCAGCGCCCCATCAGGTAGAGTGAAATAATCAACACTTCTTCCATGCAGCGGTTCCATGAGGGGGAGCCCCCTTCCGCAAGAACAGTTATGGTTTAGCAGGCGGCCGGTGTCTCCCACCGCATAGCGGATCAAGGGCATGGCGTAGTTGTAAAGTGAGGTCACCAAAATTTCACCTTGTTGTCCTGATCGGCCTCCCTCCAAGAATTCGACGAAAAACCAATCACTGTTGATGTGATAGCCCTCACGGCGTGGACATTCCCAGGCGATTTCTTTTAATTCAGTACTGCCGTAGACATCATACACCGGAGATCCGAAATAGTTTTCAATTTTTCGCCTGGTCTTGATATCGACTATTTCAGACGAAGTGAAGATCAATCTCGGCAACAGGTTGACCTTGCTATCCACCAAGAGACTGAAAAAAGACGGGAATCCGTACAGAACCGACGGGTGATAGTCCTCCAACGGTTTTATCAGCGTCTCTAACGGATGCGGGGCACAGAAGGATCGATGGCGTAATAGAAGCGATTTGATGAAATTGTGATGATGGTCAGCTTCAGTGCAAAGGGCCACACGGTCCCAGGGGCGCAGTCCGCATGCTAGGCGAGCGCGATACTTCAAAAGATGTTTTCCAGTCAGCCATGCGCTTGAATCAAAATAGGTGGTCGTCCTTTCCCCAGTGGATCCGGAAGTAGTCGAACGCTTAAGGTAGGAACTTGCAAAACCGCTCGCTATCATTTCGGTCGGATTGCGTAGATCTTCCCGGTGGGTAACCGGCAGACATCCGATATCCTCTCGGTTGCGAATCTCTACAGGGTGTATTCCTGCTGCTTTCAGTCGTTTGTGATAGAACGGGCTGTTGTGATAGGCATGCGTCAAAATAAGACGAAAGCGCTGCCATTGAAGGTTTTCCATGCGTTCCCGGGGTAACCACTGGTCCCTTTGAATGCGACCGGCCCGGGTAATAAAACCCGTAAGGGAAGTCATTCTGCCTCGCATTTTGGTGGTGAAAACGTTGCACGACCCATCATACCAATATCCTCTTAGAGCGGCAATTGCAAATTAATCATCCTTTTCAGGAAGTAGTCACAAACCATGAAGCTATCCATATGTTTCGTCTGGTTTAATCGCAAGCGGTCGGCTTATCTTTTGTATCTCTAGCCATGGCCGCAATACGGCTGTCGGGAAAAAACCGTCGGTGTGGTCCCGGCGACCGGGTTGGAACCAATCCCCATCGTCCGGACACCGTCATTCGATGACCGCCACGGTTGCGCACTTTGTCTATCCATCGATCACTTGGCCCTGGTTACACCAAACGCCTTGCGGAAGATACCGCTGCGCTTTTCAACCCCCAAAATCAATAGCAGCATATAGATTAAGTATAGCAGCGAACGGATCAGATTGCCAAATACCGGATGAAGACCGAAGTGGATGGCATCCAGTAGAACCAGTCCAGTCAAGGCATAGATAAAAGGCGAATAGATTTTGAACAGGAAAGCATGGATTTCCCGTCGGTCCTTTCCCAGGCAGACCAGCACATAAGCATTGGCGGCCAATGCAATGAGTGCAAAGATCAACAAGGATGCCATGGCCACGCCCTCGATCCCCAAGCCGACTTTAATAACACCGATATCCGCTGTGGTTCCAAGGGCGAGAAAAAAAAGAACCATAACCAGCGTCTGCCGCTGTTTGCCAAAGGCAATAAGGAGGTTTCGGGGTGTCCCCCATACGGTGAAGAAAAAAAGGCCCAATATAAATATCTTTAACACTGCGATCGCAGGAATATATTTGGGTAGTATGTAAATAATGGCCAGATCGATATTGAGATAAAAAACGCCAATCATCACCGGCATCGTACAAGCTACCAGCAACACCGGTGCTGTGTAGTATTTCTCGATTTCTTGGCGGTCATTGGATTGTCCGAGGGTGTGCATGATGCGGGGAAAGAGAACCACGTTGATAGCGCCGGGAATATAGCCGATGACTTGGGATAGAAATGATGCCAACCCAAAATAGCCAATGTATATATTTCCTAACATACCGAAGATGATCAATTTATCAATACTCTGCAGCAAGAGGAAGGTGGTCGACAGTACCATAATGGGAGAGCCGATGCGCATCAATGCCAAGAGGACCCTGAAATCCAGTGAGAGCCGCAGGGAGAGATGCCGGTAGGCGATGGTGACAACCAGCACCACCAGATTGGCCGTTAGCATACCGACCAATACGCCGGTTATCCCCCAAAAGAACACCAGGCTGATGCCCATTAGAGCGTTGACGGCCGCATAAACCAGATTGAGTTTACTGACAAGGTAGATCTTACGCTCGCTGATAAGTTTGGGATTGATAAACATGCGCAAAGCGCAGCATACGAAAAGAAGACAGGCCAGCCGGATTTCCCAAAGATACGGGCTGAAATCGATCCAGAAGGTCAATAGGAAACATATCAGGGCCACGATGCTGCTGCTTAACAGGAACCATGTGAGGCAGGTTTGGATCAATAGAACATTATCTTCCGGTTTACCGCGCCCCTGGTTTAGGGGTACCTGCCGGAGCATCCCGCTGGTGGACCCAAGGCTTAGCAGATCGACGTGTCTGAATATGGCATTGAGGATGCTCCAGAATCCATACAGGCTCGGTCCGAGCACTTTGGCAATGACGAGTCCTCTTACCGCGGCAATCCCCTGGAAAGCATAGTTGGAGCCGGCCAGAGCTTTCGTTTCTCCGATGATGTCGGCTTTTTCGGTTTGTTGCCCCTGTCCATTCATCATGCCATCCGATCTTTTGCCAATGTTTTGAACTCAAGGAATTTGCCAGATTTTTCGCGCTCGATATGCGTTACCTTCTCGACCCTAACCGCAGCGTGGGGGAACATCTCTTGAAAAATGGCGATGATCCGGCGTTCGGTACCTTGGTTGAAATATTGGGTCGGCACCACACGTACATAGAATAAATCTTCCTTGCGCTGAATGACCTGGTACTGGAATAGATAATGCGCCAGAGGTTGCAGTTTACCTGAAATGACAATGGTGGAAATCTGCCGGCCGTCGGTGGTTTGGATGAACTCGTGACTGCGCCCCATGATACTTTCCATCAGAGGAAAACTGCGGCCGCAGGAGCAAAAGCCACTCCGATAGGTCCCAATATCGTGCAGATTGTACCGGATAAACGGCGATGTCAAATTATCCAGCACGGTGCACACGATCTCGCCTTCCTCTCCGGGACCGACCGCCTGTCCGTCCTTTAAGAATTCCATTATCACGCAATCCGCGGCAATGTGATAGCCTTCATGCTTGAGGCACTCATAGGCTATATTTTCGGTTTCCAACGAGCCGTATACGTCAATGACCGGAGCCTTGAACACTTTTTCGATCATTTGCCGCAAGGATGGGGTAAGCGTTTCCGAGTCGGTGAAAACGCACTTGATGGGCGGTGGGGTGATTTCGTCCAGCATCAGCCGCCGGGCCAGAAGCGAAATCGCCGAGCCGTATCCTCGAAGGATGTCAGGTCGATAGGATAAAAAGGCCTGATATAGGACCGAAAGCCTTTCGTCGGCATTCATTTGCAGCTCCGGCAGGAGCCCTAGTTTTCGAAACCATTGCTGCGGGGTTATGGGATACGATCGGATCCAGAACACCCTGTTCCATGGGCGCTGCCCATTGGTTAAATAGGGCCTTAGAAATTGGGCCTTGCGGAACTGGTCATGGCTTCGGTTTATCCAAAATTCCAGCATCACGCCACTGGAACCGGAGGTTTGAATCGTAATTCGCTCCTTATGATGAAGGGTGTACGAACCGCTCCTTTCCTTCGGAGTGCATTGATGCAGGTCCTGCTTGTCGATCACGGGCAGTTTTTGAAGGTCGGCGACAGTGTTGATATCTGCGGGATGGACACCGGCCAACTGCCAGCGTTCACGATACAGAGCGAAATGCCGGTAGGCATAGTCAACCAGACGGCGGAGTTTTTTTTCTTGCAGGCGGCGCAACGCTTCCGCCGACCGCCATTCATTGCGCATCAAACACGCCAGGCTGAGAAATTTGTTTTCAAATGGCTTTCGATCCGGATTACCCATCGCGCAAACCGCCTTTATGGAAATGATCAATGAATTGCGAATGCCACAATTGTACTCCCAGCACGAGCATCAAAGGACGGGAATAGTTACCCGCACCGCTGCGGTGGCGACGTAACATGCTCTTTACGGTATCCGGGTTGAAATATCCGGTCCGACGAATCTGGGGTGCAGAAAACATTTCGGGTACAAATTCAGGGAGGTTGTTTCTGAGCCAGGTAGCGTTAGGCGCTCTCAGGCCGAATTTTTTTCTATGGACGATTTCGGCGGGCAATTGTTTAGCCATGGCGTGGCGAAAGATATATTTTTCCTTCAATCCTTGCATTTTCAGCGCCGGTGGTATCTGGCAGGCGAGTTCCACAAGCTCGTGGTCAAGAAAGGGTACCCTGGCTTCCAGTGACTTGGACATACTGGCACGGTCCAGATCTTTCAGTATCCAGTCCAGCAAACGTGTTTTCATTTCCACGTACTGAATGCGGTGGAAGCGATGCAGTTGGTGAATTTCAGCCTCCGTCTTGAGATGGGCGGGCCTGGTCGGCTTTGGCCGCAAGGCACTCTGCAGGGACGGAGAAAGCAACTCCTGTGCGTTCACGGCAGAACCTGCTCCGATGAGTTCGGCGTAGCTGTCCAGGCCGATGGGCCGCTTCGCCAGGAACACCTGGCTGGCCCATGGCTTCCATCTTGAGACGAGAGAACCCAATAGCAGAAACCGTCGGACAGTGTGCGGTATCCAGCCAAAGGGGTGGGATAATTTATCAAACCGGTACCAGGGATAGCCGCCGAAGATTTCGTCAGCGCCTTCACCGGTCAACACGACCGGCGCTTTCTGGACCGTTCTTTGGGCCAACAGCATTTGAAGAACATTGATGCCGGAGGTATCCGGGCTTTCTGTGTGCCAGATGCTTGCCGGGTAATCATGGAGCCGGTGGTTGGAACACTGCAATTGTTCGTTGGGAAATTCAAATCCTGGAAAATGATTCAGGATGCGACGCCCGGATAACTCGTCGCAGGCATCGTCTTCGAATTTCAGTGAAAAGGTGGTGATCGGGGTATTGGCGTGCCGCTGCATGTAGGCCACGACAGCACTGGAGTCAATACCGCTGCTCAGCCATCCGCTCACGGGCACATCGCTGCGTAAATGGAGCTTGATGGTTTCGTCAAATTTAGCTTCCAAGGCCGTTGACCATTCCTCCAGGGATCGTTTCGTAGTGAGGGGAGCGGTTTCGGGAAACACCAGGTCCCAATATTGCTCGATGGTCACGGTCCCTTTTTCATAGCAGAGGAGATGTCCAGGCGGTATCTGGCTGATGCCTTTGAAAAGGGTTTGGGGGGTTAGCTCGAAACCGAAGTGGATAATGTTCCTCAAAGCCTCGGGTTCAAGGGCGGCAACAACGGCGCCTGATGCGAGAATAGATTTGATTTCGGAGCCAAAATAGAGCGCCCGGTCGTTTAGGATCGCCCAGTACAGGGGCTTGATGCCCAGGCGGTCCCTGGCCAGCAGGAGTCGTTTTTGAGGGGCGTCCCACAAGGCAAAGGCAAACATGCCCCGCAGCATTTCCAGGCAGCGTTCGCCGTGATCCTCGTATAGATGGACAATCACCTCGACATCGGAGTGTGTTTGGAAATGATGGCCCTGCTGTTGGAGCATTTTACGCAATTCGATGTAATTGTAAATCTCCCCGTTGCAGACGATCGAGATAGTGCGCGATTCATTGTGGATGGGCTGCTGGCCGGTGACAAGGTCGATGATACTCAGTCGACGCATACCGATTCCGATCCCAGGCGCACGAAAAAAACCCTCCCCGTCAGGCCCCCTATGACGAATAATATCCGTCATCGCCTGAAGCGTGGACTGCTCAGGGATCCGCAGGCCATCGCTAAAAGCTATGCCGCTAATACCGCACATCGATGGCGCTCCTATCCCCCGTTGGTCGGTATCGTGTCATGGCTTTGGCCATCAAAGCCGGCCAGTCCCGCCATTGCCCATGGTTGGTAAAGAGTTTGCCTTTCAGATCCGTCCGGACGCGCTTCAGCACACGGTGAGGGGCCCGGTGGTGAACCATCTCCTGCCAGACTGCTTTCAGGTAGCCGGGCACCTCAATGTATTTCGCGCCGACGGTATATTCCTGCGCTTGGTGATAGACAGGGGCTTTCGTCTCCATCAATCTGCAAATCATGCGGGGGAAATCGAGACCACATTGTATCAGAAACCCGATGTATCGGGGAAACCGGGGATTGATTTCAATTATTTTGGCCTGACCGTCCCGAGCGTCGATCTTTAACTCCACTTCTGCCGGCCCCTGCCATTTCCAGCGTTTGAAGAGAGGCAAAGCCTTAGCCACAAGTTCCTCGTCCCGGGTGCTTACCCCTAAAACGGTGACACCGCCCGTAACCGGCCACTGCCGAAGTTTGGTCATCGTGAAGGAGGCTACCGGCAAGCTATTGCGGTCAAAGAGCAGATTCACGGTGCGCATGGCACCGCGCCCGGGGATATATTCCTGGAAAAAGGCCGGTCCGTAAACGGCTTCCACCTCCCGGCGCACGGCTTCTGCGGACCCGCCATTATGGATGAAGCGAAGCCCCCGGGCTCCGCCCACATCCGCCCGTGGCTTTAATACCGCCAGCGCTGCCGTCGTTTCACGGGCCTCCCCCTGCATTTTCAAAACTTCATCCATCGTCAGGATTCGTGGAGCGGCGATGCCCAGCCGGCGACATTCCAGCACGGTGTGCAAATTGTCATAAGCCGCTTCATAGCTGGGCCATTCGGGCACGAGCATGGGCACCATTGAGAAGAGCTCCCGCCTGGAACGGCAGATGACACGCGAATTATTGACCGGCAGGAGTATATCCGGCTTTTCGGTTCGGATAACATGCATCAAGGCGGAAATATAGGTCTTTTCCTGCTGGGGAAGGCAGTAACTGCGGTGCACAAAACGGGATTGGATCCTGAAAGCCAGTTTGCGGGTGTCGACGCCAATAATTTGGTGGCCTGCTCTTGCCAGGCTATGCACCACGGCAAGGCCGGCGCTCCAGGTCACCCCGGTCACCAGCACTTTCATGCCCCCTCCTGCTGCCTGGGGTTGGAACGACGGTGTGAAGCCTTATTTCGAGCGTATTCCTGGGCAAACTTTCGCCGGTAGCGATGGTTCAACAGCCTCAGCCACAGCGTCATCCAGGCGCGGTTTTTCCAAACCTTGATATACATGTACTGCGGCACCAAACGACAGCCGCGACTCTCCTTGACCGTGTAGGCCATTTGGTTGAAATTCACATATGGGGCCTTCCGCACGATCATTTCCCGGATGGTGTGGTAGTAGAGAAGATTGAAGTAAGCGCGACTGGAGTGGACTTTCTCAAAATCCAGACCCATGGCGTAGGTGTTGATCAGCCGGTCCTTTTCAAAATGGGTGAGGCAGCCAATGGGGGCGTCGCCGGTCGATACCGCATAATGCTTTCGGTAGGGCCGCATGTGATGAAAGCAGGTCTCCAGGGACCATTTCGAAAAATCCCTCTGGATGGAGGGGTAACGGCGGTCGATGTTGCCGACCAGTTGCATCATGGTATCGAGATGATGTCCGTCTCCAGTCCATGTATCGATCAAACCGTTGCATTTGCGAAAGGCGCGAAGATCTCCTTTGACCGTTTTCCGATTACGCGGTGAAAGGCGCTTCAAGTAGTCGTCAAAGGTTGAATAGTGATTGGTAATAATGCCCACCGAGTTGAGATAAACGCGATGATATCCCCGCTGCTTGAGCAGCCGGGTCCATTCCGATTCGTTTTCTTTGATACACAGAAATGCCACCTCGCTATTACCGCCTTGAATGGCCGCATCTTCGAGGGCGGTAACCATCTCTTGCAGGACATCTTCCGGGTATCGATTGTCCGATAGCAAATAAGCCCCACCGGCATGGGGTGCGTAGCAAACCAAGGGCCGACGCCGGAAAGGGCGCAGTTTGAGCAGTCGATCCCTGAACCGGCCCATCAGGTAATTTCCATAGGTATTCATATGGGTCTTCGGTATAAACGCCGGCAAAACAGCCGTGAGCCTTCCATTCAATCGGCGGGTGAGATAGCGGGGCTGGAGTTCGCCCTCTGTCATGGCTTCGACAAATCGAAACCACTCGTGGCTGAAATAGGGCCCTTTGGTGGCCTGGTTCCATTCACGGGTGTCGACCTTATCGACGCTGTCGACCATATTCATCTTGCAGGTCATGGTGATGCGTTCCTGGTTAGAGGATGGTAGGGCTGAACCGAAAAACTTCGATGCTTGCGCATAAACCACGTGCGGTGAACGTGAAACCACATTCCCACCAGGCGATTCATTCCAGGCCGGAAAGATTTGTAAAAAATATAGCAATTGCTGATCTTGCAGCCCCTCCGCTGTTTGAGATGATACTGGGCATTGCCGAAATAGATCCGCTTCAGGCCCTTTTCGATGGCATTTTGAATGGGTTGATAGCAACCCAGATTGAAATAGGTGGCATCCGGACCAGCGAATGCATGATCCACACCGACCATCGGGATGTGGGCTATGGCACCGCGGTGGAGAGTGACGCTGACGCCGGTAAGGCGGTCCTTTTTTCGCGCAACGGTTATTTCGACATCATCACCAAGGTTATCCAACAGCCTCTGGAAGTACGTCCGTTTGAACGGAAAGGCACCCGGATTGTATTTTTGATAGTTTATATTCATCAGTTCCCAGAGCCGGTTCGCCTTCTCTCCCACGTCGGGCAACGTTTCCATGACAACGCCCTCGCGGCGGTTGCGGTTAATCTCCTTGGTAATGTTCCTCACCATGTTTCGGCTGCGGCGTCGGATAAAGTCTTTATAGCCCTTAAAGTCGGACCACTCGATATCGAGATAGTTCAGGGGATAGTCCCATGTCATTTGATAGCCCCTTCGGAACAGCAGATTCCATAGCTCCTCCTCCGGTTGCATGACATGCAGAAAACAAGGTGAGGCTTGATGTCGGGCGGCTTCGGCTTCTATGCCATCGAGCAAGGCTTCGCTCACGCGTTGTCGGGCGGATGTGTCCAGATGTTCGGCCAGGAAGATATGCTTCCCATAGGCGCGAAAAGGATAGCATTCCAGGGCCGGCAGAAAAGAAAATCCCAATTTTTGCGCCTGGTGCATCATACGACCGAAGAATATGGTGTTCAAATTGTGGTCGTCACTCGAATTTCCGGTGAAATAAGAAACCGATGCACCCAATGGAACCCCGTTTCCCTTGACCAGGTAATAGGTTGGGGCGGTATGGCCGACTTGCGTTTCTTCGATGGTCTTGAGCCAACCATAGCTGCTCATCACATCTCGACCAGCCAGACGTTCCCAGTCGCCTTTGGGGATATTGCGGATATTCGGCCAAGTTTCGGTTGTTAGCATGCGCTCTTCGCTTGTTCGTCCCCCTGGGTTATTCCGGGTAGGTTTTTAGAAGATATTGACAGGGCCAGCGTTTGAAAAAAGTGATCACCAGACGAAGTTCTATCAATTTTGCTTTGAGTTTCTTCTTGAAGCGAAGTGAGGGTGTGTTGAAATAATCGCTGACGCTGTAGATTCGGCTGTACCCCATGCGTTCAAGCACTTTGTAGGAATGGTAGCGTATATACGGCGCAAGGCCCTTTCCCCGAAAGTCCATGTTCGTATACATATCGTAGAGGCACACTTCATTTTTTTTTAATTTAAACCGGTGCCGGTCAAATTTAAACTGTTCGAAATCAAACCAGTTGAAAGCCACGGGGGTCCCGTTGAATTTTGCTCCGAAGCAGCGTTGCCCCTTTGCGAGTCTTTCCCTTAATGCTTCCAATGATATATGTCGGCCAGGCATGCTCTCAATGGCAGGCATATCCGTATCGTTCAGATAGCCAATATCATAGCCCGCCAAAGGTTTTTCAAAAGCGGCGATGGTCTCTCCGAATAAACCTTCCAAAACGAGATAGTAAGGGGTAACTCGCAACCCGATCTTGGACAAGGCATCGAACACGAGGCGTAATGGATGGCTGTATTTGGCCTTGATTTTTATCTTTCGGAGATAAGTGAAATCACTCATATGCTATTCTCCGTGAACATCAGTTGTTGGGCGTTGGTGAAGCGTATGATCCGCAAAGCAGCGACCGTGCCTCCTGGTGGGTATAGGGACGGCGCCCCAAGGCCTCGGCAACCACCAGAGCCCGGCTCACCAGTTCCTTGTTGCGGGCCAGTCGCGTCCGTCCATGGTCATAATAGATGTTGTCTTCCAGCCCGATACGAATCCCCCCCCCGGCCACCAGGGCCATGGCATTCATTTTGAGCTGCCAGTCCCCGATACCTGCGGCACTCCAGATCGATCCTTCCGGAAGATCTTTCACCATCAAGCCCAGACTGAGCAAGTCCGCTTGGGCACAGGCAATATTGCCCAGAATTAAATTGAAATAGTACGGCGGTTGAATAAGCCTCTTTTTTATCAGGTATTTGGCATAATTGATCATCCCCAGGTCGAAGGCTTCCAGTTCCGGACGAATACCATTGTCGAGCATTTTACGCGCCAAATTCTGAATCATTTTTGGAGAGCTAACACTGGCCTGTCTGTTAAAATTGATGGAACTCAGGGTCAAGCTGCCAAAATCCGGCTTTAGATCTCCCTCAAGTTCCAGACATTCCGAGCGCTTCTCGAATTCCGAAAAATTACGGCCACTGGTGGATACCCCAAGCAGAAGATCTTTTTGGTATTTGCGAATGCCGGCAATGATCTCGGCATAAATCGTCTTTTTGTAACTGGGTTCACCATTTTCGCTGTCACGGGCATGCAGATGCACCATGTTGACGCCCATCTCAGCCACTTCCAGGACTTGCTCAATGATTTCATTGATATGAATAGGGACATACGGTGTCATTTGCCGTGTGGGGATCATGCCCGTCGGGGTGAAATTCAGGATAAATTTTTCATTAAATTCGTCAATCATGTGGATATCCTCCTTGATTTGTTCGCGGGCTGTCGATCGTGAACGCATTTCCATTAATACACCGATATATCTCAAGATAAGATCTGGCCACACGATGCCAGTCAAATTTTTGCAGTACTTTCTCTCGGTTGTCCACCGCCATGACAGCCCGCCCCTCACAATCATCATACATCTTGACGATGGCGTCCCGAATAGCGGCCACATCTCCGGGGGGCACCAGTAAGCCGTTGCGTTCAGAGACAATGGAGGGCACACCGCCGGTGCGGCCCCCAATGATTGGCAAACCACAGGCCATGGCTTCGAGAAAAGCCATGCCGAAAGATTCCCTCAAGGACGGCAGAATGAACACATCCGCCGCATTATAGAGCTCGACCAACTGCTCACTGGTGCAATAACCACGAAAACACACCACCTCATCCAACTCGAGCTTTCGGCAGAGGGACTTGAGCTGGCCTTCATAGTTCCCCGTCCCTGCAATGGACAAGGTGATGCGTCTATCGCGAATTTGGGCCATGGCCGCCAGTATGTGCTGAATACCTTTGCGTTCCACAAGCCGCGCAACGGAAATGAGCTTGAGTGTTTGCATCGCATCGGTTTTTTGGTTTCTGTCCACCAAGGGCCGAAAAAATTGTGCATCAATACCGTTTGGGATAACATCAATGGACTGGCGGGCATTGGTTAGGTGAGCGGTGTCGCGCAGACTGTGACTCAAAGCGACAACTCGGCTGGCCCTGCGCCAAATTAATCGGTTAATGGGTTTGAACAGCTTGTGGGCTATTTCCAGCGGCCGATTAAAGGGATCGTAATGGGGAACGTCGGAGCCCCGCAGGGAAACGACGCTTGGAGAATAACGATGTCTCCCGGGAAGAAATGTCAGCAGTCCCGTTGGCAGACTGAAAAAGTAATGCAGCACATCATAGTTGTTTTCCCTGGAAAGCTTGATAAACCGCGCTATGGAAAAAAGCACAAAAGAAATGGCGCCACCAAAACCACAATCATGAATATTTTTGCGAAAGCTTATTGCCCGGTGAACCGTAAAACCATTCAGGCTCTCACATACCTTTTCCCCAGGCATCCTTGAAGTGAGCACTTCGACATGATGACCCAATCGGATCAACTCACCGGCAATGTGGTAAGTGGCCCGTCCGGCACCTCCTCCCACAGGTGGGAATTCATAGTTTACAAGAAGAATTTTCACAATCGCATCGGTTCTCCGTGCAAAAAATAAAGATAAGAAGTTGCTTTTTTCACGCGACAAAGTATGCCAATCCAACGCTTGTGTGTCAATCTGATTGTCGATACAGCATGTTGGGCAGGGTAAAATGGGCCAGGCGGGCACAGAGCCCTCATTGTATTGAATTGATAAGAATTTCCTTTTGGGAACAAAATCAGGGGAAATTTAAAATTGTGTGATGCAACAGCGTTTACTCCAATATTTAATATGGTTAGATTTTACCCTTCAAGCAGCATACCGAACATCCACAGATAGAATTTGTATGACAGATAACGGTCATTATGTCAAGAGGAGATTTTTGGCAAACATGCTGAAATGCCTTCAAATTTGGACACAGGAAAACGGTCTTCTCCAGGCTTTGGCCTTTGCTTTCAGCTAAGTCCCAACAAGCCTGTAAGCTTAAGTTCTTGGCGGCTAAAAATAGGCTTCCACCGGGTAATCAGGTTCAGCCGTCGCAGCCGCAGGCCACTATGGCGAAGTCTGCATCGGTAAGACAGTCGTCGGCGGTGGGTGCCGGCGACGGGTCATATGCCGGAAATACATCAATTGGCGGAGAGTTTGCTGTCGGGCGCGGCCTGCGCCTCACATCCCACAGGGCCAGGTGCTTGAGGATCTTTTTGATCACATCCTCATTTTCTATGAAAACGATGATCCGCATGCACCACCGGCACTTTGGCCGGATCTGTCAAAAGAAAGCGGCATATCGTAGATAACTCAAAGAATTTTGAGTAATAAAAACGTGTTATATCTTACCTTAAGCGAAACCCGCCAAACTGACATATATCAAATTCAAACTGTAAATATCAAGTCGAGACTATTTTTAAGATATCGTTTTCTGATTGGGAAACCGCTCTTCTTTGAGTTATCTTCCACAGATCACAGCTGCAATCAAACCACCGATAAGAGAATAATATTAAACATCGCCGGAAGAATCCAAAAGTGACCAGATTTTGTCGGGTTTGCGGGATTTGTACTTTTTCAGCAAAGAAACATAACGGTCTTTATCAAATGGTGTCTTATTTTCCAATGTACCATATATCGGGGGAACCAAAATGGCGCCGATCA
>Ga0315540_10000989_pt1 | contig 16349 bp, 27 predicted proteins | sample SalMarSW160110MG_FD_203677 | JGI IMG/M metagenome (GOLD analysis project Ga0315540, IMG submission 203677) | Salt marsh sediment microbial communities from the Plum Island Ecosystem LTER, Massachusetts, United States - Salt Marsh Sediment SW1601-10 ...
ACCCGCAAGGGAGTCCGCCGCCCGGATGGTTCCCTGATCCGTTTCGACGGCAATGCCGCGGTGCTGCTGAACAACCAGCTGCAGCCGATCGGCACGCGTATCTTCGGACCGGTAACCCGCGAACTGCGTAGTGAGCGGTTCATGAAGATCATTTCACTGGCGCCTGAAGTGCTGTAGGAGCGGATCATGAACAGGATCAGAAAGGGTGACGAGGTGATCGTCATCGCCGGCAAGGACAAGGGCAAGCGCGGCAGCGTGCTGCGCGTGATGGTGGACGGCAGCGTGGTGGTCACGGACGTGAACATGGTCAAGCGGCACACCAAGCCGAATCCCAATCGCGGCGTCAGCGGCGGCATCGTCGAGAAGGAAATGCCGGTCGACGCCTCCAACGTGATGCTGTACAACCCGCAGACCAGCAAGGGCGACCGGATCGGCTTCCGGGAGCTGGAGGACGGACGCAAGGTGCGGTTTTTCAAGTCCACGAAAGAAGTCGTGGACATCTGAATCTGACAGGTTACTGAAATGGCCAGGCTGAAAGAATACTACACGACAACTGTGGCGCCGGAACTGAAGAAGCAGTTCGGCTACAAGAACCCGATGGAAATTCCGCGCATCACCAAGATTACCCTGAACATGGGGGTGGGTGAGGCGGTTGCCGACCGCAAGGTGATGGAGCATGCCGTCGCGGACATGTCCCTGATCAGCGGGCAGAAGCCGGTCGTCACCAAAGCGCGCAAGTCGGTGGCCGGTTTCAAGGTGCGCGAAGGCTGGCCGGTCGGCTGCAAGGTGACCCTGCGCAGCGAGCGCATGTACGAGTTCCTGGACCGCCTGATCAACATCGCGATCCCGCGTATCCGTGACTTCCGTGGCATGAGCCCGCGTGCCTTCGACGGCCGTGGCAATTACAACATGGGCGTGAAGGAACAGATCATTTTCCCGGAGATCGATTACGACAAGATCGACGTCCTGCGTGGGATGGACATTACTTTCACGACAACTGCGAAGACGGACGAGGAAGCGCGCGCCCTGCTGGCCGCTTTCAATTTCCCGTTCCGTCACTGAGGTTCCGGATATGGCGAAGAAATCCATGATTGCCCGTGAGGAAAAGCGTGCCCAGGCCGTGCGCCGTGCGGCAGCGAAGCGCGCAGCCCTGAAGGCGATCATCAACAGCAAGACGGCTTCGTACGAGGAACGCTACGCGGCCCAGATGAAGCTGCAGGACCTGCCACGCGACACCAGTGCGGTGCGCGGGCGCAACCGTTGCCGTGTGACCGGAAGGCCGCATGGCTACTATCGTAAATTTGGACTGTGCCGGAACAAGCTGCGCGAGGCCGCGATGCGCGGCGACGTGCCCGGCCTGGTCAAGGCAAGCTGGTAACCGACCATGATGACCGATCCGATTGCAGATTTTCTCACCCGTATCCGTAACGGGCAGTCCGCCAGCAAGGTGGCCGTGTCGATGCCGTCATCGCGGCAGAAATGCGCCATTGCCCAGGTGTTGCTCGACGAGGGATATATCAGTGGTTTTGCCACGGCGGACAACGACGGCAAGCCGGTGCTGACCATCGAGCTGAAGTACCACGACGGCAGGCCGGTGATCGAGCACATCCAGCGCTACAGCCGCCCCGGTCTGCGCCAGTACAAGGACAAGGACTCGATTCCCAGGATACAGAACGGCCTTGGCGTGGCGATCGTGTCCACCTCCCAGGGTGTGATGAGCGACCGCAAGGCCCGCGCAGCCGGGCAGGGCGGGGAAGTGCTCTGCGTCGTGAGCTAAGCCAGGCGGAAACAGACATGTCGAGAGTTGCAAAAAATCCGATTCACCTGCCCAAAGGTGTGGAAGTCACCACCGACGGGCAGCGTACCTCCGTGAAAGGGCCGCAGGGCGCCATGGAACACACCATCCACGAACTGGTCGAAATGGTGCGCGACGGCGACAGCCTGACCTTCCGGCCGCGTGATGCCTCGACGCAGGCCAACGCGCTGGCGGGTACCTCGCGTGCGCTGGTCAACAACCTGGTGACCGGGGTCAGCCAGGGCTTCGAGCGCAAGCTGGAACTGGTCGGCGTCGGTTACCGCGCCCAGGCCAGGGGCAAGGTGCTCAACCTGACCCTGGGCTTCTCGCACCCGGTGGATTACGCACTGCCGGAAGGCGTTACGGCCGAGACCCCGAGCCAGACCGAGATCCTGCTCAAGGGCTGTGACAAGCAGAAGGTCGGACAGGTGGCCGCCGAGATCCGTGCGTATCGCCCGCCGGAACCCTACAAGGGCAAGGGCGTGCGCTACGCGGATGAAGTGGTGGTTCGCAAAGAAGCGAAGAAGAAATAGGCATTCATTTACAGGCACCGGATATGGACAAGAAGCAAACACGTTTGCGGCGCGCGCGTCGCACCCGCTCCCACATCAGGACGCTGGGGGTCAGCCGTCTGTGCATCCATCGGACACCCCGGCATATCTACGCGCAGGTCATTGCCCCGGAAGGCGGGCGGGTACTGGCCAGTGCCTCCACGCTCGACAAGGAGGTGCGCGGCGGTATCGAGAAGACGGGTGGCGCCGCCGCCGCCGGCGTGGTGGGCAAGGCGATCGCGGAGCGTGCGAAAGCCGCCGGCATCAGCCGGGTGGCCTTCGACCGTTCCGGTTTCAAATACCATGGCCGCGTCAAGGCGCTGGCGGATGCTGCCCGTGAGGGCGGCCTCGAATTCTGAGCAAGGGCGGACTTATGGCAAGGGTAGAATCACAGGTACAGGGTGACGGTCTGCTGGAGAAGCTGGTCACCGTCAATCGTGTTGCGAAGGTGGTCAAGGGTGGCCGCCAGTTCGGCTTCACCGCGCTGACCGTGGTCGGAGACGGAGAAGGGCGCGTGGGCTTCGGGTACGGCAAGGCCCGCGAGGTGCCGGCCGCGATCCAGAAGGCAATGGAGTCCGCCCGCAAGAACATGATCAGCGTCAATATCAAGGACGGTACCCTGCAGTACCCGCTGTCCGCGCGCCACGGCGCCGCCAAGGTCTACATGCAGCCCGCCTCCGAGGGTACCGGCATCATTGCCGGTGGCGCGATGCGTGCCGTATTCGAGGTGGTTGGCGTACACAACGTGCTGGCCAAGTGCATCGGTTCCAACAACCCGATCAACGTGTTGCGTGCCACCATCCGCGGCCTGGAAATGATGCGTTCCCCGCAAGAGGTCGCCAGCAAGCGCGGCAAGACCGTCAAGGAAATCCTGGAGTAAGTCATGTCCAAGACCATCAAGGTGACCCAGATCCGCAGCGTGCACGGCCGCCTGCAGCGCCACAAGGATACCGCGCGCGGGCTGGGGCTGCGCCGCATGCACCAGACCGTCGAGGTGCAGGATACCCCGGAAATTCGCGGCATGATCAACCGCATTGCCTACCTGCTGAAGATCGAGGGCTGAACATGAAGCTGAATACCATCAAGCCGGGTCCCGGCAGCAAGCATTCCGCCAGGCGCGTGGGCCGCGGTATCGGCTCCGGCCTGGGCAAGACCTGCGGTCGTGGCCACAAGGGCCAGAAAGAGCGCTCCGGCGGCTTCCACAAGGTGGGCTTCGAAGGCGGCCAGATGCCGTTGCAGCGGCGTCTGCCGAAGGTCGGTTTTACCACGGCCAAATCCCGCGTGACCGGCGCAATCCGCCTGCACGAGCTGGCCGCGGTCGGCGCCGGGGTGATCGACCTGGATGCCCTCAAGCAGGCCAACCTGGTCCCGCGCGGTATCACGCGTGTCAAGGTGTTTGCTTCCGGCCGGCTCGACCGGGCAGTGACTGTCAGGGGCATCAAGGTGACACGTGGCGCACGTGCCGCCATTGAGGCGGCCGGGGGCAAGGTCGAGGAGTAATGGCCATCGGTTCCTCCATGACCGGCGCTGCTGCGGGGATCGGGCAGTTCAAGGAGCTGCGCCAGCGGCTCTTTTTCCTCGCTGGGGCCATCATCGTGTTCCGCATCGGGTCCTTCATCCCGTTGCCGGGCATTGATCCGCACGTGCTGGCGGCACTGGTCGAGCAGCAGAGAGGCACCATCCTGGAAATGTTCAACATGTTTTCCGGTGGCGCACTCAAGCGCCTGTCGCTGTTTGCGCTCGGGGTCATGCCGTACATCTCGGCTTCCATCATCATGAACCTGCTGACCGTGACGATCCCTTCGCTCGAGCAGCTCAAAAAGGAAGGTGGCGAGGCCGCCCGCCGCAAGATGACCCAGTACACCCGTTACGGGACGGTAGGTCTGGCCACCATGCAGGCGTTCGGTATTTCCACCGCGCTGGAATCGCAGTCGATGGGTGGCAGCAGCCTGGTCATGAATCCCGGACCGAGTTTCATCCTGACCGCGGTGGTCACGCTGGTCACCGGGACCATCTTCCTGATGTGGCTGGGTGAGCAGGTTACCGAGCGCGGTGTGGGTAATGGCATCTCCATGATCATCTTCTCCGGTATCGTGGCCGGACTGCCTGCGGCCATCGGCAGCACGCTGGAACTGGTGCGTACCGGTGAAATGAACATCATCACCATCCTGGTGCTGTTCTCCATCGCGCTGGGCGTGACCGGGTTCGTGGTGTTCGTGGAACGCGCGCAACGCCGGATTACCGTCAATTACGCCAAGCGCCAGCAGGGCCGCAAGGTTTATGCCGCCCAGAGCACGCATCTGCCGCTGAAGATCAACATGTCGGGCGTGATTCCGCCGATCTTTGCCTCCAGTATCATCCTGTTTCCGGCCACACTGGGCAGCTGGGTGGGGCAGCACGAGGGCATGGGCTGGCTGCGTGACATCGCTTCCACCCTGTCGCCCGGGCAGCCGCTGTATGTGATCTGCTACACGCTGGCGATCGTGTTCTTCTGCTTCTTCTACACGGCGCTGGTGTTCAATTCCCGCGAGACGGCGGAGAACCTGAAGAAATCCGGAGCCTTCATTCCGGGGATTCGCCCCGGCGAGCAGACCGCCAATTACATCGATCGCGTCATGACCCGTCTTACCGCGGTTGGCGCGGTGTACATCACGCTGGTTTGCCTGATGCCGGAATTCCTGATTCTGTACTGGAACGTGCCGTTCTACTTTGGCGGCACCTCGTTGCTGATTATCGTCGTGGTGACCATGGATTTCATGGCGCAGGTTCAGACCCACCTGGTGTCGCACCAGTACAGCGGTCTGATGAAGAAGGCCAATCTCAAGGGCCACGGCAGGGCCGGCCTGCTGCGCTAGCAGCGGGCCAATGACAGGTGGAATGAGATGAAAGTGCGAGCTTCGGTCAAGTGTATCTGCCGCAACTGCAAGATCATCCGGCGCAAGGGTGTGGTAAGGGTCATCTGCAAGGATGGCCGCCACAAGCAGCGTCAGGGCTAGGCAGTCGCGGTCTGTATGCAAGACATTGTAAATAATAGATTTATTGATACATCCTGCGCATGCGGTGCGGTGCCGGCGGGGTGGCTGGTATTTGATTTGGCGGCGTATTAGGGGTATTCTGTCGCGCTTTTCGCGCGGCCTGCCCGACGCCGCTTCCTGGAGAGGTTCACATGGCACGTATTGCCGGAATTAACATTGCTGACCACAAACATGCGGTGATCGCCCTGACCGGGATCTACGGTATCGGCCGGGTGACCGCACACAGGATCTGCGCCACCACCGGGGTAAAGCCGGACATGAAGATCAAGGACCTCAGCGAGCCCGAGATTGAGTCGCTGCGCAACGAGATAACCCGCTACACGGTCGAGGGTGACCTGCGCCGCACCGTGTCGATGAACATCAAGCGGCTGATGGACCTCGGTTGCTACCGCGGCATCCGGCATCGCCGCGGCCTGCCGCTCCGTGGCCAGCAGACACAGACGAATGCACGTACCCGCAAGGGGCCGCGCCGTCCGATTCGCAAGTAATCAACCCTAAAGATCTGGAACTGGAAAACGGGAATGGCTAAAGCACCTGCACGCAAGAAAGTGAAGAAGGATGTCGCCGACGGCATCGCTCACATTCACGCCTCCTTCAACAATACGATCATCATGATCACCGACCGCCAGGGCAACGCACTGGCCTGGGCGACGGCCGGCGGTTCCGGCTTCCGCGGCTCGCGCAAGAGCACGCCGTTCGCCGCGCAGGTGGCCGCCGAGAAGGCCGGCGAGAAGGTGAAGGAATTCGGGATGAAGAATCTCGAGGTCGAGGTGAAGGGACCGGGGCCGGGTCGCGAGTCCGCGGTGCGTGCGCTGAACAACTGTGGTTTCCAGATCACCAACATCACCGACGTGACGCCGATCCCGCACAACGGCTGCCGCCCGCCCAAGAAGCGTCGCGTCTAGCAAGGACCGAGAGACATGGCCAAGTACACCGAATCCAAATGCCGTCAGTGCCGCCGCGAGGGCGGCAAGCTGTTCCTGAAGGGCGAGAAGTGCTATACCGCCAAGTGCGCGGTCGAGAGCCGCCCGTTTCCGCCCGGCCAGCATGGCCAGCGCCGCGCGCGCCTGTCTGACTATGCCACCCAGCTGCGTGAGAAGCAGAAGGTGCGGCGTATCTACGGCGTGCTGGAGCGCCAGTTCCGCAACTACTACAAGCAGGCCGCCGCGACCAAGGGCTCCACGGGCGAGAACCTGCTGCAGCTGCTGGAAGGCCGGCTGGACAACGTCGTCTACCGCATGGGTTTTTCCGCGTCACGCAGCGAGTCGCGCCAGCTGGTCCGTCACAACGGCATCAGCGTGAACGGGGCACGGGTGAACATTCCGTCCTACCAGGTCCGGCCGAACGACGTGATCAGAGTGAACGAGAAGTGCCGCGAACAGCTGCGCATCCAGTCCGCCATGGACCTGGCACAGCAGCGCGGCGTGGCTGACTGGATCGACGTGGATACCAAGAACATGCAGGGCGTCTACAAGGCGCGTCCGGAACGCAGTGAAATGCCGGCCGACATCAACGAGCACCTGATCGTCGAATTGTATTCCAAGTAATCGCTGAGGGACCTGTACATGCTGGGTAAAGTCAACGAATTCCTGAAACCGCGTATCGTGGATGTCCAGGCCGTCAACGACAAGCATGCCAGGGTGACCCTGGAACCGCTGGAGCGGGGTTTCGGGCATACACTCGGCAATGCATTGCGGCGTATCCTGCTGTCTTCAATGCCGGGCACCGCCATCGTCAACGTCGAGATCGACGGCGTGTTGCACGAGTACTCCACCATCGAGGGAGTGCAGGAAGATGTCATCGATATCCTGCTCAACCTCAAGAAGGTCGCGCTGCGCATGCATAACCGTGACGAGGCCACGCTGACCCTGGCCAAGAAGGGGCCGGGTCCGGTTACCGCCGGTGATATCCAGGTGGATCACGACATCGAGATCATCAATCCGGACTTCGTGATCGCCAATCTGACACGTGCCGGTGAGCTGAACATGCGCGTGAAGGTCGCCAAGGGACGTGGCTACCAGCCGGCCACCCGCCGGGATGGCGAGGAAGACGAGAGCCGTCCGATCGGCACCTTGCAGCTGGATGCCTCGTTCAGCCCGATCAACCGCGTTTCCTACAACGTGGACCGTGCGCGCGTCGAGCAGCGCACCGACCTGGACAAGCTGATCATCGATATCGAGACCAACGGCACGGTGGACCCGGAAGAGGCCATCCGGCACGCCGCGACCATCCTGCAGGACCAGCTCTCGGCGTTTGTCGATCTGCAGGCCAGTGCCCAGGAGGCTACACATGCGCCGGAGACCGATATCGACCCGATCCTGCTGCGTCCCGTGGACGATCTGGAGCTCACCGTGCGTTCGGCCAACTGCCTCAAGGCGGAGAGCATTTACTACATCGGCGACCTGATCCAGCGTACCGAGGTCGAGCTGCTGAAGACCCCGAACCTGGGCAAGAAGTCCCTGACCGAAATCAAGGACGTGCTGGCCACCAAGGGACTGTCACTGGGCATGCGCCTGGAGAACTGGCCGCCGGCCCGTCTCGCCAAGAAAACCGAGGCCGTCAGCGGCTGATCCAGGACACAGGAACTCATCATGCGTCATCGTAATTCAGGCCGTCATCTCAGTCGCACCAGCACACACCGCAAGGCCATGTTGCAGAACATGGCCTGTTCCCTCCTGCGCCACGAGGCGATCCGGACCACCCTGCCGAAGGCCAAGGAACTGCGCCGGGTGGCCGAGCCGTTCATCACCCTGGCCAAGGCCGATTCGGTGCATCACCGGCGCCTGGCCTTCAATCGCCTGCGTGATCGCGAGGTGGTGACCAAGCTGTTCAACGAACTCGGTCCGCGCTATCGCAACCGTCCCGGCGGTTACCTGCGCATCCTGAAGATGGGATTCCGCAGCGGCGACAAGGCCCCGATGGCGTATGTCGAGCTGGTGGACCGCCCGCAGGGCGAGACCGCCGCCGAGTAGCCGGGACGGATACCGCACCAGCAAGCCGGGCAATGTCCGGCTTTTTTGTGCAGGCGTGGTGGCTGAATATTCAGGGATAGGGGTGCGCCGTGCACACCACGACTCGCCCGCGATCCAGCCGGTACGTAGTAGCTCATTCGTGGTGTCCGGTAGATCCATGTGTCAGGCGAACAGGATCGCCGGACTGGCCTGGTGCGAGGAGACGGTGATGCAAAGACCCCGCACAGCCTAGTCCATTTGTATTAATTACATGCAATGGAGTGTCTGATACCATCTGCTGCCACAGTCAGGAGTCAATCAGAAGATTCTGGCTGGAAAAACAACAACTGCATATACGGAGATCTCGCATGAAAAGCCTGACCAGGATTCTGGCGCTCGTCGGATGTTTTTGCTTCGCCGCTTTACCCCTGAATGCAGCTGCAACCTACGTGATCGATTTTGGCACCGGGCTCGCCGGTTCCGGGGGGACGCTTACCGTTACCAGCACCACCACCGGTACAACCATTGCAGGTACGGACATACCCATCGGGTCCATGGAGGTGCAGGGAACCGCATCGGGCGATGGCACCTACGTGGTGGACGCACTTCTCAATTTCGATACCGGTGCGGACACCATCTCCATCGTCGGCGATATCGCGGCACTGGGAATTTCCGGTGACATGCTGCTTTCGGGGTCATTTGCCAGTTCCAGCTATGACGTCTATCCGGGGCCGACCGGGGTCTTCAGTGCGAACGGACCCGATGCCAAAAGCAATACCCTGCTTGGCTCACTGGGGATCCCGCTGAACACCCAGTTTGGTTACTTCGGATTCTCGATTCAATCCGCCAATGGAACGGTAATCAGTACTGACATCACCAATACGGCTTTGGTACCGGTACCTGCCACATTCTGGCTGCTTGGCTCCGGCCTGTTGGGTCTGGCAGGGCTTGCAAGACGTAAACCGGCCGCGTAGCGGCATACGGTACGGATAACAGCGGCGGCCCATATGGTACGGATAACCTCCTCGGGCCCTATACCGGGAGTAGCCAGAGTGTCTATTCCTTACCGGGTTTGACCCCGGTGCATTCCAGGCGCTGGGCCAGCCGGCCGGCGCGGTTTCCGTGGATCTGTACGGGTATGGCACGGTCAACGATGCTGCCGCTGAACATCTACGGGCTGAACGATGCCGTGACCACGGGCTGGTCGGAAAATACCATCGACTGGAACAATGCTCCCGGGAAAACGGCGAATTCCATCGACCCCGCTGCAACGACACTGCTGTTCTCGGGATCGGTCAGCTACACCAGCAACGGGCAGATCGGCTTTTCCGGCAGCGCGTTCACGGATTTCCTCGGCAGCGACACGGACGGGTCGTTTACCTTCATTCTCACGCAGGGTGACGCAAACAAAGTACCAACCATGCCTTCAGCTGCAAGGAGTCGGCGGGCAACCCGGCGAACGGCAATCCGGGAGATCATGCACCGGAGCTGAGTGTTGCCACGGTACCCCTGCCGGGCGCGAGCCGGCTGTTGACCAGCGGGCTGCCGGGACTGCCCGGGAGCGTCCGGCGCTGCCGCACCGCAACCGCGTAACGAACGACCGGTTGACGGCGGTCCACTGGCCGCCTGCGGCTATCTCCCGGTCAGGCCGTCCGGCCGCTGACCTGCGTGCTCCAGGTCCGGGCGCGTACCCCGCCAGCAGCCACTGCCATTGGTACCTGCGTGACGCGCTACAGGAAATCCTCGATGAACCACGCCGCGAAGGCATGCCGGCCGTCGACGCCGGCCTTGCGGTAGATGCTCGATGCCTGCGCGCGCACGGTCTTTTCCCGGGTCTGGCGCAGGGCGGCGATCTCCTTGAAACTCAGTCCCTTGAGCAGCAGCAGGCCGACCGCCTGCTCGCTGTCGGTCAGCTCCCAGGCCCGGAACTGCGACCGGATGAGTCCGCCCAGCTGGTGACGTGCCGCCGCGGTTTCCGCGGGGAGTGCCCGGGCGGGTACCTGCAGGCCGGCAAGCTCTGTACGGAGCTGCTCGAGTTCGCGCTGCTGGCGGCGTAGATCGACCAGCAGCCAGGCGATCAGCAGTGTGGACACCAGGATCACGGTACATTCACCCAGCAGGTGCAGCAGCGGCGCGCCCTCCGAGGTATCGGTGACAAGGTCGTACAGGTTGCCCAGCAGGAGGATGGACAACGCGCCGATCAGCAGGATTTCCTTCAGAAAGAACATGGCTGATGTGCTATCGCCTTGATTTATCGGGAATGGGTCATGCGGCATTTGCCCCAGAACCGGGCGCGCGGGACATATGCCGGATGCGGGCGCCCCGCCTGCCCTGCATACTGCCCGCCTGCTGGTCCATTATACGGAGATGCGTCATGACTGATCACGAGGTGCGGGTGTGGGACCCGCTGGTGCGGGTATTCCACTGGTCACTGGTGGCCACGTTCGCCATTGCCTGGCTGAGTGGCGACGAAGAAAGCCTGGTCCACGCCTACGCCGGCTATGTCATCATCGGCCTGCTGGCGTTCCGCCTGCTGTGGGGGTTCATCGGGAGTCGTTACGCCCGGTTCAGCGACTTTCTCTACTCGCCGCGCCGGACCCTGCAGTACCTGAAATCCCTGCGGACCGGTACGCCGGAGGCCTTTCTGGGCCATAACCCGGCCGGTGGCTGGATGATCGTCCTGTTGCTGGTGTCACTGGCACTGGCGAGTTATACCGGGCTGAAGGCCTATGGCGTCGAGGGGCACGGTCCGCTGGCCGGTGCCGACGGGATTGCGCTGGTATCACCGGCGCGGGCCGACGAGGAGGAGCACGAGCGTGGCGGCCGGGCGGGACTCCGGGGTGAGGGCCATGAAGGAGGCGAGGAGTTCTGGGAAGAACTCCACGAGTTCTTCGCCAACCTGGCCTTATTGCTCGTGGTCATCCACGTGGCGGGCGTGGTGGTTGCCAGCCGGCTGCACGGCGAGAACCTCGTGCGCGCCATGATCACCGGTAACAAGCACGGGCACTGAGCGTCCCCCGCCCGGTCTGCCGGTGGCCGGGCGGGCGCAATGCATCGTTACAGGCGTTTGCCGGCCAGCGTGGGCACCTTGTCGGTACGGGTTTCCAGCTTCAGGTAACTGATCAGGCGCGCGCTGCCGGCCGCGTGCATGGATTCGTGGATCTGCTGCACGGCGGACAGGATCGCATCGAGTTCTCCCTCGATGTTGGTGCCGGCCGCGTGGGTCTCGAGAATGAAATCGTGCTGTCCCAGCAGCTCGACGATGCGCCTGACCTCCTTGCGCACTGAAACCCCTGCACCGAGCGGGATAACCTGTAATTCTGCCGTGGCTTTCATGGTCCTCAACTCACCTCGTGGTCACCTGTGCTTACAGTGTAGCCGGTGTCGCGCTATTGTCTCAATTGGAGCGCGCCGGGAACCGGTGCGCCACCGTGGCGGCCGGCACCGGGCGCAGTTGCGACAGGAGACCTCCATGCATTGCAGAAGATGGCTGCTCATGCTGGCGTTGCTGTGGTTCGGCCCGGGAGCCCGTGCACTGGAGCTGGACAGCGGAACCGGCCAGGTGACGCTGCTGGAACTCTACACCTCCCAGGGCTGCAGCAGTTGTCCGCCGGCCGAGCACTGGCTGAATGAGTACCTCGATTCGCCGGCGCTCTGGCGTGCAGTGGTACCGGTGGCCTGGCATGTCGATTACTGGGATGACCTCGGCTGGAAGGATCCTTACGCCACGGCAGAGGGCGGTGCACGCCAGCGCGCGTACGCGCGTGCCGGCCGGGCACGGTCGGTCTACACGCCGGGCTTCTTCCTCAACGGCCGGGAATGGCGCGGCTGGGTGCTGCGCTTGCCGCCCCGTCCTTCCGGTCGGGCGGCCGGGGCCCTCGCGGCCCGTATCGAACACGGCGTGATCACGGCGCACTACCCGCCGGCAACGGGTGCGCTGGACCTGCACGTGGCCGTACTCGGCTGCGGGATCCGCACGCGTGTCCGGCGTGGAGAAAATCGCAACCGGACCCTGCCGCAGGAGTTTGTCCTGCTGGCCCACACGGTGCATTCCGCGGCCGACGGCCACTGGCGGGTGCCATTGCCAGCGGTCGTCGATGCCGGCGCCTCCCGCTACGGCGTGGCACTCTGGGTCAGCGCCGCGGGCAGCCAGCCGCCCCTGCAGGCCACCGGTGGCTGGCTCGACCGGTAAGCCAGCTCTCCGCGCACGGGCCGGTACGCTCCGGTCTCCTAAACTGGTAGCATTCCGGCCTGTATCTTTCGAGAGATCTTCCGCATGCGTGTCGCCATACCTGCCGTGGTACTGATGAGCGTGGTGGTGTCCGGTTGCGCGGCCGCCCTGGTCTATGACCGTGACCGTCCCCCCGGCAATTGCCGTGACCAGTCACAGGACTGCCTGCGCAGCGGGCAGCCGGCGCTGCATCCCGGCCCGTTCACCGTTTCGAGCCCCCCCGGGAAATCATATAAAACATCAGTGTAATGATAAGGACAGAAGCCGTCAGGCCGGTCAGTGTCAGCGCATCCCAGGACATGGTTCAATGCTCCAGTTGATTGAAATCAAGTTAATTAGCAAATACTGATATACTAGCGGCTGCCGGATGACGGTCTTGAGGGGATACACAGACATCAACTTCCGGAATTGTGACCCCGGTCAAGCGCGAGGTTGCCCGGCGCGCACCGGGGGGGGCTGCGCATGATCATTCTGTTCACTGACTTCGGGTTGTCCGGGCCCTATACCGGGCAGGTCCAGGCGGTGCTCCATCAGCAGGCCCCCGGGATCCCGGTGGTGAGCCTGTTTGCAGACCTGCCACCGTTCGATATCGAGGCCGCAGCCTGCCTGTTGCCGGCCTACGCGGCCGGGTTTCCGCCCGCGTCCGTGTTTCTCTGCGTGGTGGACCCCGGCGTGGGCGGTGACCGGCCGGCCGTGGTGGTACAGGCGGACGGCCGCTGGTACGTGGGACCGAATGAAGGCATCTTCGCCTTGCTGGCACGCCGGGCCAGGCAGGTCCAGTGCTGGCAACTCGAGATACCCGCCGGCGCTGCACCGACCTTCCATGGGCGCGACGTGTTTGCGCCGGCCGCAGCGCGCCTGGCGCGCGGGGGCAGTGTCCCGGGCACGCCCTTCGATGCCACGGCCCTGGATCAGCCGCACTGGGCCGATGACTGCTGGCGCGTGGTCTATGTCGATCGCTACGGGAATGCCGTCACCGGGCTGCGTGCCGACCAGCTCGAACCGGACGCGGTCCTGGTGGTGAACAGTTTCCTGGTGCGATCCGCCCGCACGTTCCGTGACATGCGCGACGGGCAGGTGCACTGGTACCGGAATGCCAACGGCCTGGTGGAGTTTGCGTACAATCGCGGGCGCGCAGACCTGGTGCTGGGCATCCAGGTCGGTACCCCGTTCTGCCGGGAGTCGTGCCGGCAGGAATGAGCATGCGCGGGCGGCAACCAGCACGCCCTGTTACAAACCCTCCGGTCACGACACAAAGCCACCGCTCTGGCGGATGAACACCGGGGCACAATCCGAAATCCGGTATCGGGAGTTCGGGTGATTAGCATTCACCGCTACGGGTTTCAGGGAGCGATATTCCTGCAAGCGGCGGATGAGGGCCTGGTCACTGGTCCATTTGTAGTCGTCCGCAGGGAGACAAGGTCGGCCCTTCCTTGTGGACGGGTGCGCAGATTTGTAGGTTGTGTCGCGGTCTGCTAGGTTGTTGGTGCAGGTGCGGAACTCACCGAGAGGCTCCGGCTGCACAAACAACAACACAGAATCCGGGGGGCATCATGAATACACCGTATCGGACGGGCGCCGTCAGCGCACTGCTGCTTGCCGCAAGCGTATTCCCGGCGCCGGCATCCGCCACAATCTACCAGTTTGACTTTACCGGACAGTTCACCCTGCTTGACCCCGGCGGGGGTTTCATCGATCAGCAGCCGATCAGTTCGATGCTGACCTACGATGACGGTGCGGGCACGGGCTTTTCTGCCAGCCTGCTGATCGACAATTTCATCACCTTTGGAGCCACGGCCACGATTTACGATGTATCGCTGCGGCGCGTCACCGGCAGCAGTCTGATCCTCGGTAACATGCTCGCGGACTGGAATGGCAATGACGGTGTACCGCTGTCCATGGTCTGGGACGCTTCCGGCCTGTTCAATGCAATCGGTGACGGCCTGCAGGTGGGAGACGTCATCAGCGGTACCGACCTGAGCCGTGGCGGCAGCGTGATCGCCGATGTGGGCAGCGCACTCCCTGCGTCGGACAGCCTGGGACTGGGCCAGGGCCCGGCACCGCTGGCGGTGACCGCCCTCAATACCTCTACCCTGTGCACGCCCGGCCTGGATTGCCTGGGCAATGCACTATCGGGCGGCGCGCCGTTCTCCGATGACGGCATCGGTGGTTCACCCATGGTGGACGGCCCGTTCCCCGGATTGAACGTCAACTTCGATATCGGCAGCGGCCACAGCCTGACGGTGAGCAGCATTATTCCCGCTCCGGTGCCAGCCGCGTTCTGGTCGTTCGGCTCCGGCCTGCTGGGCCTGGCCGGTATCGCAGGAAGACGACGGACGGGCTGACCGGTGGTGGTACGGGGGCACGGTTCGATCGGGCTGGCCGGCAAGATGGGCATTGGTGGCAAGGGCGGTGCCGCGGGCAATGGTGGCGGCGGCACCGGGCTGCCCTGCAGCACTGCCCGCCGGACCGGTCGGTGTCATTCCCATGGGAATCCCGCATCCGCGGGGTTCTCCGAGTGCGGGATTGTCCACGCCGGGCCGGTATTCGTGTCAATCATTCCGACACCGGCCGGGCGGCCTGGAATTCCCGGATAATCATTCCCCCACAATGGCTTGCCGGCAATGCATCCTGAAGGGGCTGTCAGCAATGTTTACACATTGTTCGTGTGCCCAGGTGTCGGGATAGTGCCGGAAAGAACAGTACTGCAGGGAAATCAGGAAACTGGAGGGCCATATCACGTAGCGGAACGATTCTTGCAATAAATGCAGTACACGGACCGGGCAGATCCGGCGCAGACCGGTGGTCCGCAGAACCACGGACATGGATTACCGGGGGAGGGTCTGCCAGGGGGCGTCACGCCGGTCCGGTGCGCTTCTTGCCTGCCTGATCCCCGCAACGTTGGGGGGCTCATCATGCGACGTACCCATCTGATTGTCTTTTCAGTGTTGTTTATTGCCTCCATTCCCGGCCTTGCCGCCTCGGTTACACCGGGTCCCGCGGTATTCGGAAACCTGATGACGATCGATGATTATCTCACCAGGGTCTACGATACGGGCCAGTTGATCTACCCGCAGCCATCGCTCCTGCAGCAGGCATATTCGACCGGCGGTGGCGGTAACGTAGGCGTGAGTTCCCAGTCCTCCGTGGCGGCGACCGGCGCACCCTTTGTCAAGGCACAGGTCGATGCCGACTACCTCGGGTCCTATGGGGTTACCGGCCGGTCATCCGCCTCGCTGTCGTACCAGGTGGTGATCACCGGGGGGACCCCCGGCACAATGACCCCGGTGAACTTTGGTACCTTTGGTGAACTGACCAACAGCTCTACCTGTTCGAATTGCCCGGTCAGCGGCTGGTGGTCGGCGTCCGCGTTGCTGCAGATCGTGGACCCGGCCACGGACACGAGTTACTTTCAGCTCGACGGGACGACCGATACGTTGTACCAATCGGGGTCGGGCACAACGCCGATTGCCATTTTCACTACGCTGGATCTGCCCATTGATGTCCCACTGGACGTCATCCTGGGCGTGACTGCATACGCGTATACCCAGGAGAAGTGGCTCAACCAGCTGATCGGGCCGGTAACGTCGCTGGCCTATCTGGATCCCGTCTTCGAACCGCTGGAAGCCGGTATCTCGGTGCTCCAGTCCAGCAACCTGGTCGCGCCGACGAATGTCCCGCTGCCGGCTTCGGTGGACTTGTTGATTGCAGGCCTGCTTGTGCTCGTAGTGGCCAGGTCGCGCGGCAGGGCGCTGCAGTCGCGGCCGATCCACCGGTAACCGTGGT
>Ga0315540_10000990_pt1 | contig 16337 bp, 18 predicted proteins | sample SalMarSW160110MG_FD_203677 | JGI IMG/M metagenome (GOLD analysis project Ga0315540, IMG submission 203677) | Salt marsh sediment microbial communities from the Plum Island Ecosystem LTER, Massachusetts, United States - Salt Marsh Sediment SW1601-10 ...
GCGCTACCACCTCGAGCGTGCCGAGCTGGACGCCCGCTATCGGGATTTGCAGCGGCGCGTGCACCCGGACCGGTTTGCCAGTGCGGGTGACCAGGAGCGGCGTGTGTCCATGCAGCAGGCCGCGCAGATCAACGAGGCTTTCGAGACCTTGAAGGATCCGCTGCGGCGTGGGCGTTACCTGCTCGAGCTGCGTGGTGCGCCCGCCGAAGAGCAGCAGGGCAGTCACCAGGACCCGGAGTTTCTCATGCAGCAGATCGAGCTGCGCGAGGCGCTGGTCGAGGTGCGCGGCCAGCCCGACCCGCTGGCTGCGCTGGACCGCTTGTCGCGGGATATCCGCGCGCAGTACCAGGCGCTGGAATCGGCTCTGGAGACCGCCCTGGATGACAGCGCCGATATACAGGCAGCGCTTACATTTGTACTGAGAATGCAGTACTTTACGCGCCTGCAAAATGAAGTGCAGGAACTGGAAGCTGACCTCGAAGACGAGATGTTCTGAATGAAGCATCGATACGGCCGACGCTGTTGCAGCACCGCCCCGGCCGCGTCGATGGCAATCCGATAGTCATATGGCACTACTACAGATATCCGAACCCGGCGAGAGCACCGCGCCGCACGAGCACCGGCTTGCCGCGGGCATAGACCTCGGCACCACCAACTCCCTGGTCGCAAGCGTGCGTAGTGGCGCCGCGCAAACCCTGCCCGACGCCGCAGGCGGACACCTGTTGCCCTCGGCGGTGCGCTACCTGGAAAACGGTGACCACATTGTCGGTGCCGAGGCCAGGGCGCAGGCCGCTGTCGACCCCTCGAATACCATCGTTTCCGTGAAGCGCTTCATGGGCCGTGGTGTTGCGGACGTCAAACGCCTTGGCGCCTCACTGCCCTATGATTTTGTCGCCGGCGAGTCCGGCATGCCCTTGATTCGCACCGTTGCCGGTGACCGCAGCCCGGTGCAGGTATCGGCCGACATACTGAGCGAACTCAAGCAGCGCGCCGAACAAACGCTGGGCGGTGAGCTTGCCGGCGTGGTTATCACCGTGCCCGCTTATTTCGACGATGCCCAGCGCCAGGCTACCAAGGATGCGGCGACGCTGGCGGGCCTGAAAGTGCTGCGCCTGTTGAACGAGCCCACCGCGGCTGCGGTCGCCTACGGACTGGATCGTGCTTCCGACGGCGTTATTGCTGTCTACGATCTGGGTGGCGGTACCTTCGACATTTCCATCCTGCGGCTCAATCGCGGCGTGTTTGAGGTCATGGCCACGGCCGGCGACACGGCGCTGGGCGGTGACGACATGGATCACCGGGTTGCCGAATGGATCATGGCGCAGGCGGGTATCGGGGAGGATCCGGGCCGCCACCTGCAGCGTCGTTTGATGCATGCGGCCTGTGCGGCCAAGGAAACGCTGACCGCGCAGGCCTCGGTCGACATCGCCATCGACCTGGACGATGGCAGTCGCTGGCAGGGCGTGCTCACCCGCGAGCTGATGGATAGCCTGATCGAGCCGCTGATAAGAAAGACGCTGGCGCCGTGCCGGCGGGTGCTGCGCGATGCCGGTATCTCGGTTGACGACGTGCACGACATCGTCATGGTCGGCGGTTCCACGCGGGTGCCGAAGGTGCGCGCCATGGTGGGCGAGTTTTTCGGCCGCCAGCCGCTGGTCGACATCGACCCCGACAAGGTAGTGGCGGTCGGCGCCGCGGTGCAGGCCGACATACTCGCGGGCAACAAGCCGGAAGACGAAATGCTGCTGCTCGATGTGATTCCCCTGTCGCTGGGCATCGAGACCATGGGCGGCCTGAGCGAAAAGATTATCCCGCGCAACACCACCATTCCGGTGGCGCGCGCCCAGGAGTTCACCACCTTCAAGGACGGACAGACCGCGATGGCACTGCACGTGGTGCAGGGCGAACGCGAACTGGTCGAGGCCTGTCGGTCGCTGGCGCGTTTCGAACTGCGCGATATTCCTCCCATGGCGGCGGGAGCGGCGCGCATCCGGGTGACTTGCCAGGTGGATGCCGACGGCCTGCTGAGCGTGACGGCCGAAGAGCGCACCAGCGGCGTACAGGCACACATAGTAGTCAAACCGTCTTATGGCCTGACGGACAACGAAATCGAATCGATGCTGCAGGCCTCCATGGAGCACGCCCAGGGTGACATGCAGGCGCGGCGTCTGCGCGAGCAGCAGGTGGAGGCCGACCGCGTGCTGGAGGCACTGCAGGCGGCGCTGCAACAGGATGCCGATCAGTTTCTCGATGCCCAAGAGCGCGGAGCCATCGATGCGGCGGCCGGGACACTGGCGCGCGCGCGCGCCGGCGATGACCACAAGGCCATCAAGGCGGCGATCGAGCAACTGGAAGCGGCCAGCGCCGTCTACGTTGACCGGCGCATGAATGCCAATATCCAGAAAGCCATGACCGGCCACGCCGTGGATGAATTCAAATAGGTTAAAGCAGCATGCCGCAGATTATTTTCCTGCCCCACGAAGAAATCTGTCCCGAAGGGGCAGTGATACAGGCCGAGCCCGGTACCACAATCTGTGATGCCGCGCTGGCCAACGGTATCGAGATCGAACACGCCTGCGAGAAGTCCTGTGCCTGTACTACCTGCCATGTCTACGTGCGCGAAGGACTCGAGTCACTCGAGGAATCCGACGAGGGCGAAGACGATATGCTCGACAAGGCCTGGGGGCTGGAGCCCGATTCGCGCCTGAGCTGCCAGGCGAAGGTCACCGAACGGGACCTGGTGGTCGAGATTCCGAAATACACCATCAACATGGTCAGTGAAAATCATTAGGAGGTGCGGCCGTGGGACTGAAGTGGGTGGATTCGCTGGACATCGCCATCGAACTCGACGAGGCGCATCCGGACGTCGATCCGACGCAGGTGCGTTTTACCGAGTTGCGTGACTGGGTGCTGGCGCTCGACGAATTTGACGACGACCCGGAGCATAGCGGCGAAAAAATACTCGAAGCCATCCAGATGGCGTGGATCGAGGAGCGCAGCTAGCACTGGTGCCGCTGCCCGCCGGCGCCCGGTCCCTTGTCGGACGGGGCGATGCCGGACTTCCCGGTGGCGGGTAAAATACTGGTTTTCCGTTGGTCATCGATCCGTCATGTTTCCGGGGTAGTCTGGCGACGCCTATAAAGAGACAGGACGAGAAGATGTATCACGCCACAGCCGTTCAGAACCAGGCCGGGGAAGACTGGCAGCAGCAATTGCTGGAAGAAATCGCGACCCTGGAGTGCCGTCTGGAAGACATGGGCATGGATGGGGACTGCGCCTACGAGCGCGCCATGAGCCGCTTGTACACCACCATGGTCGAAGACCGAAGACGCCAGCTGGCGGCACTGCGGCACGCGCGGCCTGCCTGAACAGCCTTCCCGGCGCCGGCGTGTGCGCCTGGCGGCCGGGTGACGATGGCGCCACGAGCCGGTCTGCCTGGCGTGGCGGCTTCGCGGGTTTTTTTGGCCGGTCCTGCCCGGGATCGGCTCCCGCCCCGAACATATTTGAATTCCATACTGAAATCATAAGCCTGGCGTGTAAGCGCCAACAATCCGCAGTGCTCCGGGGCGGGCATAAAGTTGTCATGGGGGGTGGATTGCCAATTGCCTGTATACACCTCGAGAAGGTACACTAGGCAATTAAACTTTCCTGGCAAAGTTTCTGATTTTTCGGGGATTTAGTCGTCGTCCGCCGACAGAGTCCGGCATCCCGCGACAAACCGACAACGAAGCTGTACGTGGCACAAGACAGACCTATGCAGAATCTGCTCGACTTCGATCGTCCGGCGCTGACGGAATGGTTCCGTGCGTGCGGTGAAAAGCCGTTTCGGGCCCAGCAGGTGCTTAAGTGGATTCACCAGCAGGGCTGCGATGATTTCGATGCCATGAGCAACCTCGGCAAGTCGTTGCGCGAGGCGCTGAAAAGCGTGGCCTGCATCCGGGGTCCGGGGGTTGCCGCCGATCAGCGCTCCACCGACGGTTCGCGCAAGTGGCTGTTCGAACTTGCCGACGGCAACCGCGTCGAGTGCGTCTATATTCCCGAGCCGGACCGCGCCACGCTGTGCGTTTCCTCGCAGGTCGGTTGCGCACTGAACTGCAGTTTCTGCTCCACGGCGCAGCAGGGGTTCAATCGTAACCTCGTCACATCCGAGATTATCGGCCAGTTGTGGATGGCCAATCGGCTGCTCGCCGCCGAGGGTGAACAGGCGGTGTCCAACGTTGTCTTTATGGGGATGGGAGAACCGCTGCTCAATCTCGACAATGTGCTGCCCGCCGTGCACCTGATGCAGGATGACTTCGCCTATGCCCTGTCCAAGCGCCGCGTCACGCTGAGTACGGCGGGCGTGGTGCCGGGGCTTGAAAGGCTGGCCGCGGAAACCGACATCAGCCTGGCCCTGTCGTTGCACGCGCCCGACAACGCCCTGCGCGACGAGCTGGTGCCGCTGAACAGGAAATACCGGATTGCCGAGGTCTTGCAGGCCTGCAAGGACTATGTCGGCGAAGGCCGGCGGCGGGTCACCATCGAATACGTTATGCTCGACGGCGTCAACGACAGCGACCGGCAGGCAAGGGCGCTGGCGGGTGTCCTGAAGCATGTGCCGTCCAAGGTCAACCTGATTCCATTCAACCCGTTTCCGAACACCCGTTACCGTCGCAGCAGCGCGCAGCGTATCGACCGCTTTCGCGACATCCTGCATCGCGCGGGTATCGTGACCATCACCCGCAAAACGCGTGGTGACGATATTGACGCCGCCTGCGGCCAGCTGGCCGGTGATTTTCAGGACCGGACACGGCGTCGCCAACGAATTTCCATAGAAGTAAGCGGAGGCGCAGCATGATGCGCGGTGTGATTGCAGGGAGCCTGCTGTTGCTGATACTGGCGGGCTGTACGTCTTCTGGCGGCCGGCATTACGACAGCGGCGATGAAAAAGGAAGTCCCGCGGATGTTAACGCCCACCTGGGAATCGAGTACATGCGCAAGGGTATGTATGATTCCTCGCTGGAGTCGCTCAACAAGGCGGTTCGCCAGGATCCGAACATGCAGCTCGCCCAGGTCTCGCTGGCCATTCTCTATGAGCGCCTGGGTGAAGATGACCTTGCTGAGGAACATTACAAGAAAGCCTACAGCATTAACCGCAAGGATCCCGTTACGCTGAATGCCTACGGGCAGTATCTGTGCCGGCGCGGCGAACTCGAAAAGGCCGATGAAATGTTTCGCACCGCGGTCAAGGATCCGCTCTACCAGATGCCGGAGCTGGTCTATACCAATGCCGGCATCTGCGCGCGCAAGCGGCCCGATTTGGAGCTGGCGGAGAAATATTTTCGCTCTGCCCTGCAGCGCAATCCCAAGTACCAGCCGGCGTTGCAGGAAATGGCACGCACCAGCTTTGCTCGCGAGCAATACCTCGCCACACGAGCCTATCTCCAGCGCCTGGCGGGAAGTGCATCGCTGACGCCGGAGTTTCTCTGGATCGGCGTGCGCACGGAAGCGGCGCTGGGTGACAAGAATGCCATGGCCAGCTATGCGCTGCTGTTGAAAAATCGTTTCCCGGAGGCCGAGGAAACCCAGGCACTGATCGAGTGGGAGCGCAAGTCGGGTGAGCGTTGAGGAGACAGGGGGAGCGCAGAACCCGCAGCAAGGCGGTGGACTGGAAGCGATTGGCGAACGCCTGGCAAGCGCACGGCGTGAGCGGAAGCTCGAGTTGGGCGCGGTCGCCTCACAGATGCACCTGAGCCGCGAGGTGGTCGCTGCGCTGGAAGCCGGAGATGCATCAACCTTGCCCGCCATGACCTTTGTTCGCGGGTACATCAAAACCTATGCGCGTCTGCTGGGGCTTGACGAGAAGGAAATTTTTGCGTTGCTGCCGGTTACCGAGGGTTTTCGGCCGGCACCGTTGAAGGCGGTCGGCATGCGCGGCCCGCGCCGGCGCCAGCCGCTCGGCAAATGGCTGCTGTGGCCGATCGCGGCGTTCCTCGCCTTTGCCGTAATCGCCTACGGTGTCCCGCTGATGGAACGCCTGTGGAACAAGGCCACGCGCACGCAGCAGGACGAAGAGAGCCCGAACGTCCTGCAGCTGCCGCTGGGCGATGAACAGGGCAACGAGGAACAGCCCGTGCCCGAGCCGGATCAGGGCGTAGAGCCGCTGCCGGAAGAAACCGCGCCACAGGAGTCGACGGTAACGCCCGAGTCGGAGTTTGAAACCGGTGGTGAAGTTGCGGCCGCGGCCGCCGAGACGCCGCTGGAAAAGCCCGCCAAGCCGACGGCTGCACCGGTTGCCGAAACCTCCGGTCCCGCCATGATCACCTTGCGTTTCAGCCAGAACAGCTGGGTGGAAATGGAAAGCCACGGCCGCAAGCTGGTGGTCGGCATCCAGAGTGCGGGCAGCGAACGCAGCGTCCGGGCCGAGCCGCCGGTGCAGTTGTTGCTGGGTAACGCGCCCGGCGTGGAACTCGAATACCGCGGCAAGCCCGTGGACCTGACCCGCTATCGTCGTGGCAAGGTCGCGCGCCTGGTGCTGGAAGACTGAGCATGTCGAGTACCCTGCAGGCCATCCGGGGCATGAACGATATCCTGCCGCAGGAGTCGCGCGCCTGGCAGTTTGTCGAGGACAGCGTGCGCAGCGTGCTCGAGTCCTATGGCTACCGGGAAATCCGCATGCCGATCGTTGAGAAGACCGAGCTGTTCAAGCGGTCTATCGGTGAAGTTACCGATATCGTCGAAAAGGAAATGTATACCTTCGTCGATCGCAACGGGGACAGTCTCACCCTGCGACCCGAGGGTACCGCGGGTTGTGTTCGCGCCTGTATCCAGCATGGCCTGTTGCACAACCAGGTGCAGCGGCTCTGGTACACCGGCCCGATGTTCCGCCACGAGCGTCCGCAAAAGGGCCGTTACCGCCAGTTCCACCAGGTCGGTGTCGAGGTCTTCGGCCTGGAAGGGCCGGATATCGACGCCGAACTGCTGATGCTCACGGCGCGCCTGTGGCAGCGGCTTGGCCTGCAGCAGGTCACGCTGCAGCTGAATTCACTGGGTACTACGGCGGCGCGCGCGGCCTTCCGCGATGCCCTGGTCGAGTATCTGCGGGTGCACCATACGCGGTTGGACGAGGACAGCAGGCGGCGCCTCGATTCCAACCCCCTGCGTATTCTCGACAGCAAGAACCCCGAGGTACAGGCGCTGTTGGCGGATGCGCCGGTGTTGTCCGATTATATCGACGCACAGTCGCGCGAGCATTTCGAACGCCTGTGCAGCCTGCTCGACGCCGCCGGTATCGGCTACGAAATCAATCCGCGCCTGGTGCGCGGCCTCGATTACTATGGCCGTACCGTGTTCGAGTGGGTGACGGTGCAGCTTGGTGCGCAGGGGACGGTGTGCGCCGGCGGTCGTTACGACGCGCTGGTGGAATACCTGGGCGGCAGCGCCACGCCCGCGGTGGGTTTCGCCCTTGGCCTGGAACGGATTATTGCGCTGCTGGAGCAGCAGCAGACGGCTATCCCGGACAACGACCCGCACCTGTATATCGTCACCGTGGGTGAGCAGGCGCAGCGGCACGGTCTGCTGCTGTCGGAGCAGTTACGCGAAGCGCTGCCGGCGCTGCGTGTCATGACGCACTGTGGCGGCGGCAGTTTCAAAAGCCAGTTCAAAAAGGCCGACCGCAGCGGGGCACGTTTTGCGCTGGTGCTGGGCGACGACGAAGTGGCCAAACGCCAGGCCGGCCTCAAGGCGCTGCGCGAAGAGCTTGAACAACAGACAGTCGGCTTCGAGGCGTTGCCGGGCCGGCTGGCGGAATTATTCGACAACTAGATAATCAGGAGATTCTCCGATGGACGTACACGCCTCGGAAAAAGAGCAGGTCGAAGCCCTCAGAAAGTGGTGGAAAGACAACGGCAGTTCGGTGGTCACCGGTGTGCTGCTGGGTGTGTCGATCCTGCTGGGCGGCAAGGCCTGGTTCAGCTACCAGCATAATGAGGCGCTGAGCGCGTCCAATATCTATGCCCAGATGATGGGGGCGGCGCGCGCCGATGACATTGAAAAGGTCAAGGCCGCAGCCAACGAACTGATCAGCAATTACAGTCGTTTGAGTTATGCGCCGCTGGCGGCGCTGGAGCTCGCCAAACAGGCCGTCGCCGGCGGCGAGCTGGCCGCGGCCGAAGCACAGTTGCGTTGGGCGCTGGAGCACGCCGACTCCGACGGTGTCCGGGAGACGGCGCGCACACGCCTGATCCGGGTGCTGATCGACCAGCAGAAATATGCCGACGCGGACAAGATGCTTGCGGCGGCCCCGGCCGGCGCCTACACCTATGTGTACAGCGAACTGAAGGGCGATCTCGCGCTTGCCCAGGGACAGCAGGCACAGGCGATGGCGGCTTACAAGCAGGCACTGGAAGAGATGCCGGCGGGTACTCCCAGCAAGCCCCTGCTCACGGCCAAGTATGAAAACGTCGGCGGCGGTGAAACCCCCTGATGATCCGCCAGCTGTTTGTCCTGCTGCTGGCCGCGAGTCTGATCAGTGGCTGTTCGCTGTTCGGCAGCAAAGATAATGCCGAGCCGCCGGCCGCGCTGAAGGCGTTCAAGAAACGCGCCGAGCTGCGTGAACTGTGGAGCTACAGTACCGGTGACGGTACCGACGGCCAGTTTCTCAAACTGGTGCCGACGGTCGTGGGCGAACGCGTGTATGTGGGTGACCGCAACGGTTCGGTCGCGGCCCTGGAGCTGGAAAGCGGCAAGCTGATCTGGCGCAGTAAAACCGGTATCGCCATCTCCGCAGGCGTGGGCGTCGGCGGTGGTCTGGTGCTGGCGGGCAGCAGCGAAGGCCGGCTGGTGGCGCTGGACGCGGAAACCGGCAAGCAGCGCTGGCAGGCCGAAGTTCCCAGCGAAGTGCTGTCCGTGCCGCAGGTCTACGAGGGTGTCGTGGTTGTGCAGACCGTCGACGGCAGCATCTCCGCGCTGGATGCCGAGAACGCTGAACGCCTGTGGATCTACGATCGTTCGGTGCCGGTGCTGACATTGCGCGGTACCAGCACCCCGCTGGTTGACGGCGGTGTGGTCATTGCCGGTTTTGCCAGTGGTAAAATGGTTGCACTGGATGCCCGCAGTGGACGCGAAGTCTGGAACGCCCCGGTTGCCGTTCCGCATGGCCGCACAGAACTGCAGCGTATCGTCGATGTCGACGCCGACCCGGTGATCAACCGCGGCATCCTGTATGCCGCCAGTTACCAGGGCCAGCTGGTAGCGGTCTCCCTGCAGGATGGCCGCGTGCTGTGGAAGCGGGATATGTCGACCTATGCCGGCATTGCCGTGGATGACACCCAGGTGCTTGTCAGCGATGCCGACAGCGATGTCTGGGCGATCGAACGCAGCACCGGCAGATCGCTGTGGAAACAGTCCGAGTTGCGCCGCCGCGCCCTGACCGGGCCGGCAGTGATCGCTGACTACATCGCCGTCGGTGACTTCGAAGGCTATGTGCACCTGCTGATGCCCCGCGACGGGTCCATTGGCGGTCGCATCAGGGTTGACAGTGACGGCATACAGGCGACACCGGTCACGGTGTCCGGCGATCGACTGCTGGTGCTCGGCGCCGGCGGCAAGCTGGTCCTGTACCAGCTCGCAGCGCTCTAGTCACCCGTCACTGAGCTCACTATGCTTCCCGTTATTGCATTGATAGGCCGACCGAATGTCGGCAAGTCGACGCTGTTCAACCAGTTGACCCGCAGTCGCGATGCCCTGGTGGCCGATTTCCCGGGCCTGACACGTGACCGCCAGTACGGTCAGGGCAAGGTCGGGGGGCGCCCCTACCTGGTGGTGGATACCGGCGGGCTGGTCGGTGACGAGCGCGGGCTGGATGGCCTCATGGCCGATCAGGTGTGGGTCGCGGTGGAAGAATCCGACGCGGTCGTGCTGATGCTGGATGCGCGCGACGGTATCAACCTCAGCGATGAACAGATCGCCACCCGCCTGCGGCGCAGCGGCAAGCGGGTGTTTCTGACCCTGAACAAGGTCGATGGCGTCGACGTGGCGCCGGTGCTGACCGATGCGTTCGCCCTGGGATTGGGTGAACCCCTGCAGATTGCCGCGGCGCACGGGCGGGGTGTCGTCAGCCTGATCGACCGGGTGCTGGCCGTGTTGCCCGAAGATACCGGCGGCGGCGAAGGGGAAACACCCGGCGAAACCCAGGGTATCCGCATTGCGGTGGTCGGGCGCCCCAACGTCGGCAAGTCGACGCTGATCAACCGCATGCTGGGTGAGCAGCGGGTGCTGGCGTTTGACCAGCCGGGCACGACCCGCGACAGTATCCATATCCCCTTCGAGCGTGACGGCGAGCGCTATACCCTGATCGATACGGCCGGTGTCCGGCGCCGCAGCAAGGTCAGTGAGGCGGTCGAAAAGTTCAGTATTATCAAAACACTGCAGGCGATCAACGACGCCAACGTGGCGCTTCTGGTACTCGACGCCCAAGCCGGCGAGGTGACGGAACAAGACGCCACGCTTGCCGGTCATATCATGGAAAGCGGTACCGCGCTGGTGCTGGCGATCAACAAGTGGGACGGCCTGGATGATGAGCAGCGCCAGTGGTTGCGTGAGCAGCTGGACCGGCGCCTGCCATTCCTGGATTTCGCCGAGCGCTATTTCATATCAGCGCTGCACGGCAGCGGGGTGGGTAAACTGTTCGAGGCCGTACAGTTGGCATACCGCGCCGCGACAATCAAGGTGCCGACACCCGATCTGACGCGGCTGCTGGAGCGTGCGGTGTACGCGCACCAGCCTCCGCTGGTTCAGGGGCGGCGTATCAAGCTGCGCTACGCCCACCAGGGCGGCCAGAATCCGCCGGTGATCGTTGTCCACGGCAATCAGACCGCGCGCCTGCCGCAGAGCTACAAGCGCTATCTGAACAATTTCTTCCGCCAGGCGCTGAAACTGGTGGGAACACCGATCCGCATGGAGTTCAAAACCGGCGAAAACCCTTACCAGGGAAAACGCAACCAGCTGACGGCTCGACAACAACAGCGTCGGAAACGTATGATCCGTCACGTTAAAAAGTAAGCCATCAAAGAGAATAGCAACGCTATGAGGGCACACGCGAAATTATTCACATGGACTGGAGGGCTGGTATTGCTGTGCGCGGGATGTGCAACGCGTCCACCCTATGAAGCGGCAAGCGATCCACTGGAACCGGTGAATCGGGCGATCTACACCTTCAACGACTATTTCGATCGCGGCATATTGAAGCCGGTAGCGAAAGGCTATGAGAAGGTCGTGCCGAACGCGGCCCGCACCGGCGTGCGCAATTTCTTCAACAATCTGCTGGAACCCATGACCATCGTAAACGATGTCCTCCAGGGCAAAGGGGGGCAGGCCGCCGGTGACACCATGCGCTTTGGTTTCAACAGCACTTTCGGTTTGCTGGGGCTTATCGATGTGTCTACCGGCTGGGGTCTGGAACATCACAGTGAGGACTTCGGTCAGACATTCGCCGTATGGGGTTTTGGCGAAGGCTGGTACCTCGTGCTGCCGTTCCTCGGGCCCAGCGATGTGCGTGACGCAATCGGTCTGATACCGGCCTGGAAGATGCAGCCGGTAGCGTACGTCACGGATGACACCACCCTCCGGTACGGGCTCTACGGCCTGTATTTCGTCAGCAAGCGCGCCGACCTGCTGTCGGCCTCCCAGGTGCTGGATACGGCCGCGCTGGATCCCTATCTGCAGGTGCGTGAAGCCTATCGGCAGAACCGCTGGAACGCGGTTCACGACGGCAATCCACCGGAGCCGGATTTCTTCGACAAGGAACTGTTCAAGGATTGAGAGCTGTGCCCCGCAGCGGCGAACCCCTGCCGCCGGCGGCCTGGAGCGGCGACGCGGGCGTGTTCGACAGCTACCTCGCCGACAGCGGACAGGACTATGTGCTCGTCGGCACGCCGCAGCAGGAGCGGGCGCGGGTACGTTTCTCCGGTCGCTTCCAGGGGCAGCCGGTAGTCTGGGACTGTGAGTTTGTCACGCTCGCCGCGGAATACGCCGAGCGGCGCAAGCATCGCCCGGGCACGGTCGAGCGCGTGCGCAACTTTATCGAAATCGGCGAGGCGCAGAGCCATGGGGTGCCACTGCGCGTGGGGCTCGGCGTGGCGTGTACCGACCGGCCCGCCATCGAAAAAATGATTATCATGATCCGCAACTACAAGCGCCTGCATCCGGGCCGTCACCAGTATGGCGAACCGTGGGTGCCGCTCAGTCCCGAATAGTCGCACCGCAGCGTTCCAGGTACACCAGCACCAGTTCGCGGTGCGTTTGTCCGCACTGTCGCAGCAATTCCAGGAAGACCTTCCGGTGTATGACCACTGCCGACCGGGTGGGGCCCGGTGGCTGGTTGCTACGCGATGGCACGGGATGTTGGGCGGTTTCCCGGCCGTCGAGCAGTACCGGCACGCTGGTTTCCAGGGCGCGGGAGATACGCTCGATGTTGTCCAGGCCGATATTGTGCTCCGCGCGTTCGACTGCGCCGATGTAGCTGCGGTTCAAACCGCTGAGTTCGGCGAGGACTTCCTGTGACCAGCCGCGGTTGGTGCGCAGCAGCCGCACCCGTCGCGCAAGTTGCTTCCGTGCATTCGCTTTCATGAATTCGCATTACAGAGAAGTTTTACCGTCCGGTCGACAGACTATGAGTAGCAAAATGCCTGATATCGGCTGCAAGACGACGTTGCAGTGGCGTTGTAGCGGTCGGCCGGTTCGCGGACGGCATCCTCCCGGGGGGCGGCGATGTCGAGCAGGGCATACACCGGTATGTGCAACGCGTTGGCGAGGCGCTCCAGATTGTCCAGGCTGACGTTGCGTTCGCCGCGCTCGATCGCGCCGATATAGGTGCGGTGCAGACCGCAGCGCTCCGCGAGTTGTTCCTGGCTCCACCCCAGCGAATGGCGCAGACGTCGCAGGTTGACGGCGAGCAGGCCGCGGCTGAGCCTGCTCATGAGGCCCGTCCGGTGCGCGCCCGCGGGCGGCTATTGACGCGCGACAGGGGCGGGCGGCTGCTCATTGAGAAACAGGCGCGGGTCCACGCGCGCGTCGTTGAGGCTGACGCTCCAGTGCAGGTGGGGGCCGGTGACGCGGCCGGTTTTGCCCACCGCGCCGATGACCTCGCCGGCCTGTACCTCCTGCCCCGGTTTTACGTCGATTCGCGACAGGTGACAGTACATGGTTACCAGTCCCTGGCCATGGTCGATGAACACGGTGTTGCCATTGAAGAAAAAATTGCCCGTGTCACTGATGCGGCCCGCGGCGGGCGCGTGCACCGGTGTGCCGGCCGCCGCTGCGAGGTCCAGGCCGCTGTGCGGCTTGCGCGGCTGCTCGTTGAAGAATCGCCGCAAGCCGAACGGGCTGCTCACCGGCGCCTTGACAGGCAGCCCGAAGCGCAGACTGTCCGGGCTGTGCGGGTCCCAGTGGGCCAGCGCCTTGCGGATGCGCTGCTGTTCGCGTCCGATGCGCTGCAGGTCGCGCTTTTCGGGGTTGACCTTGCGTTTGTCCTTGATAGTGATGTGCTGCGCTTCGTACTGCTTGTCGGTGACCTGGAAACTCAGCGTGGCGGTGTCGCCGTCGGCACTGCGCACGGTGAGTTTGTGCGTGCCGGGCCTGGTCGACAGCGGCAGGCCGATAACCGCGGTCCAGTGCTCGCCGGTCGCCGCGAGCAACACGGGTTTGTCGTTGAAGCGCGCTTGTGTGGGATGGCTGTCGGCGGGCAGCGCCACCAGGGCAACGCCGCCGGGTACCGAGGCCGCCTCGGGCAGCCCGGTCACCGGCGCTGCGCGGGCCGTGAGCAGGCCGCTACAGGCGATAGCGCATACAAGTTGCAGTCGTGTCATGAATTCTTGACCTCGCTTACCTGGCTCAGAATATGTCCGCTCGCCAGACAGGTTTCCAGTATATCACCCACAGCGGCTTCGCCGGTGCTGCGCACGACCCGGCCAGTGGCCGCGGCGAGCGTGATGGAATAGCCGCGCTGCAATGTCGCCAGCGGGCTGATGGCGTCCAGCGCCCGCGACACGACGGCGAGTTTTTCACGCTGTGCCGATAGCTGTATGTTTATACAGTATTCGAGCCGTTGTGCCAACCGCGCGCTGAAAGCATCCAGCCGCTGCAGCTGTTGTTGCGGGCTGTGATGCCTGAGGCGTGCCTGCAGGCTCTCGAGCCGCGACTGCCGGCGCGCACCGGTGTGCGACCAGGCGCGCACCAGGCGCTGTTGCAGTTCATCCAGCCGCTGATTCTGCTGCTGCAGGCGTCGCCCCGGGTCGCACTGGCGCAGGCGGCGCGCCAGCCACGCCAGGCGTTCGCGGGTGCGGCCCAGCGCCTGGCGCAGGCGGGCGTCGAGGTGCTGGCGCAACTGGTCGAGGCGGGCCAGCAGCTGGTTGCGGTCGGGGCTCAGCAACTCCGCGGCGGCCGACGGGGTGGCGGCGCGCTGGTCGGCGACAAAATCGGTAATGACCACGTCGATTTCGTGGCCCACGGCGGAGACCACCGGCAGGCCGCAGGCGTGCACGGCGCGCGCCACGCTTTCCTCGTTGAACGGCCACAGGTCTTCCAGCGAACCGCCGCCGCGTGTCAGCAACAGGACGTCGCATTCGGCGCGCCGCTCGGCGGTCTGCAGCGCGGCGACGATCTGGCGGGCGGCGTTCTCCCCCTGCACCAGGGTCGGGTAAAGGATCACCGGGATGGCGGGAAAACGGCGTTTCAGCACCGTCAGCACGTCACGAACAGCCGCGCCGGTCGGTGAGGTGATGACCCCGATACAACGTGGCCAGAGCGGCAGGGCGCGTTTGTGCGCCGGGTCGAACAGCCCTTCGCCGTACAGGCGTTGTTTGAGCTGCTCGAAGGCGCGCCGCAGGGCGCCGTCGCCGGCTTCCTCCATGTGGTTGACGATCAGCTGGTAGTTGCCGCGTGCCTCGTACAGGCTGACCGCTGCCTGGACCAGTACGTGCGCGCCGTTTTCCACCTGGAAAGCCAGGCGGGTGGCGCGGTTGCGAAACAGGGCGCAGCTGACCTGCGCGCCGCTGTCTTTGAGCGTGAAGTACAGGTGCCCGGACGGTGGGCGCGCGAGGTTGGAGATTTCGCCCTCAACCCACAGGTTGCGGAAGCCCGATTCCAGCAGTTCCCTGACCGCGCGGTTGAGTTGCGCGACGCTGTAGATTTCGCGTTGTTGCGAGCCGCCTGATTCCGGTTTCATTGCGCCCAGTTTACCGGATTGGGTGAGCGGACGCGCAGAAAAAGCGCTGATTGCCGCGCTGTGGTGGAAAAGCGGTGACAAACGCTTGCGTCTGGAACTAACATTAATTCACAGTAGCACGATGCTGTCGCGGCCGCCGATCCGGCGCGTGCCGCTGAACTGGCGCAAATGCCCCTCAGGATACAGGTTGGATCAATGAAGATCGCGATACTGTCACGCAAGAAATCGTATTACTCAACAGCGCGCCTGGTGGAAGCCGCCGAGCAGCGTGGTCATCAGGCGCTGGTCATCGACACCCCGCGCGCGTACATGAACATCGCCTCGCACCGGCCGGAGATTCACTACAGCGGAAAAGCCCTGACCGGCTTCGACGCGGTGATACCGCGTATCGGCGCCTCCATTACGTTTTACGGGGCTGCGGTGTTGCGGCAGTTCGAAATTATGGGGGTCTATCCCCTCAACGAGTCGGTGGCGATCAGCCGTTCACGCGACAAACTGCGTTCCCTGCAATTGCTGGCGCGCAAGGGCATCGGCCTGCCGGTAACCGGTTTCGCTCACTCGCCGGACGATATCCAGGACCTGATCACCATGGTCGGCGGTGCGCCCATGGTGATCAAGCTGCTGGAGGGCACGCAGGGGATAGGCGTGGTGCTTGCGGAAACGCCCAAGGCGGCCGAAAGCGTCATCGAGGCGTTCCTGGGGCTGCAGGTCAACATCCTTGTGCAGGAATACATCAAGGAAGCCGGCGGCGCGGATATCCGTTGCTTCGTCATCGGTGACAAGGTCGTGGCATCCATGAAGCGCCAGGCGGTGGCGGGCGAATTCCGTTCCAACCTGCACCGCGGCGGCACCGCCAGCGTGATCAAGATCACGCCCGAGGAACGCTCCACGGCAGTGCGCGCGGCCAACATCATGGGCTTGAACGTGGCGGGCGTGGACATCCTGCGCTCCAACCACGGCCCGGTGGTTATGGAGGTGAATTCGTCGCCCGGCCTTGAAGGCATCGAGGCCGCCACCGGCAAGGACATCGCCAGCCTGGTCATCGAGTTCATTGAACGCAACGCCCGACCCAACCGTACCAGGACCAAGGGCAGAGGCTGAACCTTGAAGCACAGCGGCGTCGATATCAGCGGGA
>Ga0315540_10000992_pt1 | contig 16306 bp, 10 predicted proteins | sample SalMarSW160110MG_FD_203677 | JGI IMG/M metagenome (GOLD analysis project Ga0315540, IMG submission 203677) | Salt marsh sediment microbial communities from the Plum Island Ecosystem LTER, Massachusetts, United States - Salt Marsh Sediment SW1601-10 ...
CTGGCGATAGGATTCGAACCTACGACCGGCTGATTACAAATCAGCTGCTCTACCAACTGAGCTACGCCAGCTATGTTGGAAACGCCCCGAGCTTATCTACAGGCTCTGCGATGGCGTCGATATTGCGTATATTTCCCTTCCTGAGGTATTCCTGCTCCCCGGATGCCGGTCAAAAACTAACTAGCCCAGATGCGCGATCCAGAGAGCACAGCTCCGGGGGTGCGAGCTATCAACTGGACCTCGGAGCCGGGAAACAGGGCTCAATTCTATATGGAACGCCGAAGGCTGCACAACGAGGAGGCCGACAAGGGAGACGACACTGCGGGTCCGCTTTACGGACACGAATGAGTCGTCGCTCGTGCTTCGTGTTTTCCAATTGACGGTGGCTCAGCCTCCTCCCTTAGATGGCCGGAATCGGGGAAATAGAGGCTAGAGCTCGGGGGAAACGGCTCCGCCCTCAGGCGAGCAGGGCCAAGCCCTGGAGGACGAGATCGGGTCTTTGTTGGACGAGAATTCCGAGGGCCGGGATGAGTCGATCCGCGTCTCCCCCCGTAAGGATGCAAGTGGGTGTGGAGCCGGCCTGGCGGGCTAGCCGCTCGAGCAGTCGCTCTGCCAAGGCCGTCGGGGCTTGGATGGAGCCTGCGGCGATCGCATCTCCGGTATCCGCCGCCCAGGGGTCGGCAAGCTCCGTCGGCTCGACCCGTGGGATATGGGTGCCTGCCAGGAGTCCGTCGCGCATCGTTTCGATCCCGGGCAGGATGAGTCCACCCAGATGGCGTCCATTTCCAAGCATCAGGTCGTAGGTTATGGCGGTGCCTGCGTCGACAATGAGCACCGGGCCTTCGCAGGTCCGATGGGCGGCCAAGAGGACGAGCCAACGGTCGACGCCGAGCCGCTCCGGTCTTTCGTAGGCGATGGTAACGCCGTGGGCGCTGTGCTCGGTTGCAGCGAATATCGGCTCCCTTTCCCAGTAGGCTCGGCAGGCGTTCTTCACGGCTTCCCCCATCCGGGTGCCGCCGACGTTGCTGACTAGAATTCGCCGTGGTCGCTTCAGCTGCTCCCAGGCCGCGTGCAGGTCGATCGGCAGGCCCCTTCCGTGACGAAGGGTCTGCATTTCACTCAGAACGCCGGATTCACCGATTGCCCACTTGAGGCTGGTGTTTCCGATATCGACGAGGAGGTTGGGGATGGCTGACATACTGGGGCGCCTGTATCGGATTGCGATTACGCAATCGCTCCCTGATCCCGTGCTGGTCTCAGGCTGACCTCGCCGGCCTGAAAGACGCGGATGTCGCCGTTCATATCGAGACGCAGCGCGCCCTCTGCGGTGACCCCGGCGTGGATGCCCGAGTAGACCCGATCCCCCATGTGGATGTCCACCTGCTCCCCTCGGTGGCGATCGAAACGCTCCCATTCCGGAAGGAAGGGGCCGAGTCCCTCGGCCCCGAATGTCTCCATCGCGGCGGTGAGTCGCTCCGCAAGGCGAGCCGCGAGTCGGTTGCGGCTCATGGATGCCTGTCCGGAAATGGATTCCAGATCCACGAAGGGCTGATCGATCGCCGCCCCTTGGGTCGGGTCGAGTCGGGTGTTCACACCGAGCCCGACAATCACCAGGCTCGGACCTTGCGCCTCTCCCGCCACCTCCAGGAGCAGACCCGCGAGCTTGCGCCGTTGCCACAGGATATCGTTCGGCCACTTGAGGGCTACATCGGGAACGCCTTCCGCCTTCAGGGCGGCGGCGACCGCGGTGCCCGCGGCGAGGCTCAAGCCGCCGAGGCTCCCAGGACCGAAGGGATAGCGCCACAGCAGGGAGAGATAGAGGTTGGTGCCGAACGGGGACACCCAGGTCCTGCCGCGCCGGCCGCGTCCGGCGCTCTGGTGCTCGGCGAGGCAAAGGGTCCCGGACGGCGTCCCCTTCTCGGCCTCGCGCATCAGGTGGCTGTTGGTGGAGTCGATGTCCTCGTGGATCTCGACCTGAGCAATGCGATGTCGGGCCTGCTCGGGGATTGCGTCCAGGATGCGCTCGGGGTCGAGTAGCTCGAGGGGCTCGGCCAGGCAGTAGCCGCGGCCGCGAACCCGCCGCACCTCCAGACTCAGGGTCTCGCCGGCCTTGTGCAGCGCCTTCCACACAGCCGCCCGGCTGATGCCGAGCGCCTGGGCGAGCGCCTCGCCGGAATGGAGCTCGCCGTCGGCGAGCTGGCGGATGACCTTCAGGTGGGTTTCCATCGTTGAAGTGTGGTCACTGCTCACGTCAGGCCGGAAGTCCCAGCCATTCGGCGCGCCGGCGGGCGGTCTCCGGTGGTGCCTTGGTCTGTATGCGCAGCTCGCAGGTGTCCGCGGGCGCCGGCCGCGGGCGTACGCGAAACTGCATGAGCTCGTCTTGGCGGAATACGTGGACGTCGACCTCGGCTCCCTCGGGCACCTTCGCGATCACGTCATCGAGCTGGTCGCGCTGGATACGGAGCCCGTCGAGCGCGACCAGGGTGTCGCCGGGGGCCAGTCCCCCTTGCTGGGCCGGGCTGTCGGTGAGAACGATGCCGATGACCGGGTCGGCAACGCCTTGCTGGAGGCGGATCCCGAGATCCGCCCGTGGGGGCCCTTGCTTCACGTCGTCGATCACGCCTCCCAGGTCCTTCGGTCCGCGGGAGGGTCGCATCCGCAGCTCGATACCCATGGTCGCGAGCAGCTCGCCCAGGTCCGGGTCCCGGGTCGAATCGAGCGCCTGCTCGAAGAATCCGCCCAGATCGAGTCCGGTCACATCCCCGGCGAGGGCCTCGACTCCACGCTCGGGTACCCCTTTTCCAGTCTTTCCGTAATGCTCCCAGAGGGCACGCATGAGGTCGTCCAGGGAGTTGGCGTCGTCCGTGTCGCGGCGGATGGTCAGGTCGAGGGCCAGGGCGACCAGAGCACCCTTCCCGTAATAGCTGACAATGGCGTTGGGGGCGTTCTCGTCCTGCTTGTAGAACTTGGTCCAGGCATCGAAGCTGGATTCGGCCAGGGTTTGCTCGTGGCGTCCGGGTGTGCGCATGACTCGGGTGAGGCTCTGGGCGAGCAGCTCCAAATAGCTCATCTCATCGATGCAGCCGCTGCGGACCAGAGCCAGATCATCATAGTAGGAAGTGATGCCCTCGAAGGCCCAGAGCAGCCGCGTGTGCACCTCACGGCTGAGGTCCTCTTCCACGAAGACTTGCGGGCGGATGCGCTTGACGTTCCAGAGATGGAAGTACTCGTGGCTGCACAGACCCAGGAACCGTCGATAGCCCTCCGAAGGCTTGTCCATCCCGGCGCCCGGCAGCTCGTCGCGGCTGCATAGGAGGCTGCTGGAGAAGCGATGCTCAAGGCCGCCGTAGCCGTCCCCCAGCGCCCTGGTCAGGAAGAGGTAGCGGTCGATGGGAAGCTCGCCGAAGAGGGCGGCATGGGTCTCGCAGATGCGGGTGAGATCGCGTTGCAGGCGTGCCTCGTCGGCCCGGTGGCGACCGCTGAGGGCCATCTGGTGCGGGATCTCACGGACCTCAAAGGGGATCAACGTGAAGGTCCCCATCTGGACCGGGTGGTCGATGAGGTCTTCGTAGCTGTCGGCTCGGTAGGATCCGAAGCCCCAGGGCTCGGCGTCGAGGCGGGGGAGGCTGGTGGCGACCCGCCAATCCTCGTAGCCGTCACCGGGCGGCGGCTCGAGCTCGATCCCGCAGGGCACTGTGTCCAACCCCTGGACGCGCAGGAACAGGCTCGGGCCGTTGAAGTAGGCGTGTGTGGTGTCGAGATGGGCGGCACGTACCGTCATCTCCCAGGCGTAGATCCGGTAGCGCAGAGTCACCCGGTCGCCCGATGCGGTCAGCCGCCAGGTCTGCTTGTCGAGCTTCTCGAGCTGGATGGGGCCTTGGTCGCTCGCCGCCGAGATGGACACCAGGTTCCTGGCGAAATCCCGGATCATGTAGCTGCCCGGGATCCATGCCGGCATCGAGAAGATCAGCTCCCCAGATGGGATGCTGGGGATCCGGAGCTCGACGGCGAAGAGGTGAGCATCGGGCCGCTCGGGGCAAACGACATAAACGGGATGGTTTTCGATGTTGGTGGACCGCTCGGAGATTGACATATGTCAGTGAACCGGGAGGCTAGATAACATAGATTAATAACTTCCTTTGCGTCAAAGCCGGTTTTGGACTGTCCAACTGGCTTTGTAGCAAAAGGACCAATTTTAATAAAGTCCGGGCCGCCGTGATGCCTGGACAAAATCAACTCGAAGGAGGATTCCGTCATGGGGTGGAAGCTACCACGCCTGTCTCGCCGTGCGTTTCTGAAAACCACCGGCTATGGAACCGCCGGTCTCAGCCTGCTCTCTCCGGTCGGTGGAATGGTGGGAAAGGCCATCGCCGAGGAAGAGGAGAGCGAGGAGATCTCCTACAGTATCTGCAACTTCTGCTCGTCCCTGTGCAACCTGCGCGTTACCAGCCGCACCAAGAACGGCGACAAGCGCATCGTCAAGCTCGATGGTAATCCCAACTCCACGCTCAACCGCGGCAAGATCTGCGCCCGCGGTCAGTCGGGCCTGCGCCAGACCTACGACACGGACCGTATCAAGACGCCCCTGATTCGGGTGGAGGGCAGCAAGCGCGGCGAGTACAAGTTCCGCGCGGCGACCTGGGAGGAGGTCTGGAAATATATCGCCGAGAAGCAGCAGGCGGCCAAGATCAACCCCTGGGAATGGACCATGGTGGGCGGCTGGACCTCCTGCGTCTTCTACATGAACTGGGCGGTGCCCTTCGCGATGTCGAACCAGGTGCCCAATATCGTCGCCTCACCCATGCAGCACTGCGTGACCACCGGACATCTGGGCACGGACATGGTCACCGGAAATTTCAACATCCATGACGAGGTCTTGCCGGACTTCGACAACGCCAAGTACATCCTCTTCGTAGCCAACAACGCATCCATCGGTGCGGTATCCACCTGTCGCATGGTGCGCTTCGCCCAGGGCCGCAAGAACGGCGCCAAGGTGGTCACGCTCGATCCACGCCGCTCGGAGACCGCGGCCAAGGCGGACGAGTGGATCCAGATTCGTCCGGGAACCGATCTGGCCTTCATGCTCGCCCTGATGAAGATCATGATGGAGGAGGACCTCTACGATTCGCTCTTTCTTCAACGCCACACTAACATGCCCTTCCTCGCGTACAAGGATGACGCGGGCGATCTGCGACTGGTCGCGGACGAGCAAGGCCGCCCCATGGTGGTCGAAGAAGGTACGGCCAACGTCCGCGTGTTGGAAAAGTTCAGTAATGACAACTTCAAGGACGCCGACGGTGGGACCTTCCTTCCCGCCCTGAAGCTGTCCGAGACGATCCTGGTCGATGGCAAGCCGGTCAAGACGGTGTTCGAGGCCCAGCTCGAAGAGCTGACCGAGTTCACCCCCGAGTGGGCGGCAGAGATCACCAGCGTGCCCGCCGAGACCATCACCCGCATCTCCCGCGAGTTCGGCAACACCCGCCCGGCCATCGTCGACCCGGGCTGGCACGGCGCACGCTTCGGTAACGTCCTCATGCTGCGGCGGGTACAGGCCATGGTGCAGGCACTCACCGGTGGCCTCGATGCCGTAGGCGGCTGGATGAATTCCGGTGAGCTGCACCACAAGGCAGCCCACATGTACGAGGCCATGGCCCAGGGTCACGAGATGGGTGCACCCCTGGCGAGCATGGCCGGGTTCGGTTTCGCCAAGCTGGTCATCAACGTCGTTTCGAACAAAGACGGCCAGTTTTTCAAGCACGGCAAGCCCGGCTGGGCCTGGGCCTTCAGCGAGCAGGAGAAGAAGGCCGGTCGTTTCAACGTGGCCCTGCCGGTAATGGTCGACACAGGACTGCGCGAGTCGGTGGAGGGGAAGCTCCAGTTCAACGGCGAGTCCTATCGCACCCGCGCTGTCATCATCAACGCCGCCAACCCGGTCCGTCACTATTATCCGGATACTTATTGGAAGGACATTCTCAGTCACGAGAATATGGAGCTGGTCATCGCGATCGATGTGCTGCCGTCGGATACCACGCCCTATGCGGACGTGATTCTCCCCAACAGCAGCTACCTGGAGCGAGACGAGCCCACCCTCTACGGCAACGGGGTCAATCAGGACTTGGCGCTGACCACCCGCTACGCGGCCATCCGCTCCATGTATGACACCGAGGAGATGCCGGACATCCTGCTCGAGATGACGAAGATCATCAGCGGAAATACGGAAGGCTTCCTCCAGACGATCGGCCAGCTCACGGGGATCAAGGCGGATCTCATCAAAAAGGCCTACGCTGAGACTCAAAGAACCCACGCGAAGGGGGCCTTCTCGGCAGCTTGCCGGAAGGCGTCATTCGAGGTGGCTGCCGATCGGCTGGAGGTAACGCCGGAGCGCATCGACGCTGAGCTGCGCGACAAGGGTGTCTATCACGAGGAGGACAAGCATGAGCTCCTCTCCCGCTGGGCCATGCCGCGCAAGATGCCGGTGCCGACCGACAGCGGCCGGGTGGAGTTCTACAGCAGCCTGATGCGCTCACTGCGCGACGGTGGCCATACCGAGGACAATTTCAGCGTGCTGGCCAGCTGGATCGCCCCCCGGTGCCGGGAGGGCAAGACCGTGGCCGATCCCTTGGCAGTGAACGAGTTCTATTTCACCTACGGCAAGGTACCGACCGTCTCCCACGCTTCGACGAACAATAACAACCCTGTGACTGCAGGCATCAACAAATTCAAACAGAACATCTACGAGGGGGTTTGGATTCACCCGGAGCGGGCCGAGAAATTGGGTATCGCCGATGGTGACTCGATCAAGCTCACCAACAACATATCCGGTCAAGAGACCAGCGGCTTTGCCCACCTTACCCGCCTCGTGGAGAAGGACACCTTGTTCATGTCCTCGTCTTTCGGTGTAGAGAACAAGGCGCTCACCAAGGCGGTGGGGGTGGGAACCGCCATCAACAAGCTGATCCCTTATCAGGTGGAGCCCGTGGTGGCCGGGTTCCGATCCCAAGAATTCACTGTCAACGTAGCCCGCGCCTGAGTTGAGGAGGAAACGACATGACGAAATACGCAATGGTCATCGACCTCAACACCTGCGTCGGGTGCAATGCCTGCATGGCTGCCTGTGCCATGGAGAACCAGACCCCCGTCTGGGATACCAAGGCATGGCGCACCTATGTCCACGACGAGGAGATCGGTGTGGGGGACGATGTACACCGCCGTTTCTTCCCGCGCCTGTGCAACCACTGCGACAACCCGCCCTGCATGACCGTCTGTCCCACCGGGGCGACCACCAAGAAGGCCAATGGCATCGTGGTGGTCGATCAGGATCTCTGCATGGGCTGTCTGGCCTGCGCCATGGCCTGTCCCTATCACGCACGGGTGGAGGTCACCTACGGGGATGTCAGGAAGGGCAAGGAGTTCTACGGCTCGGACTACCGCCGCACCAGACCCAGCGTGGACAAGTGCTCCTTCTGTGATCACCGTGTCGAGCAGGGCCTGAAGCCGGCTTGCGTGGAGACCTGCGTGGGCTCATCGCGGATGTTCGGCGACCTGGACGACCCCAACGATCCGGTCGCGCAGATGGTGGCGAGCGGGGTGGCTCAACCCCTGATGCCCCACATCGGCACACGACCGAATGTCTATTACATCAACGATCTGAAGTGGAGGGGCTGAGATGGAAGTCAACGTCACCTATGCGACCCAGGACTTCTGGACTTGGTGGTTCGCCGTCTACCTGTACACGGGCGGACTCGGTGCTGCCACCTTGGCGGTGACCTTTCTTACCGATATGTATCTCAAGGCACACCGTAATCTCGTCCTGTGGGGGGCCGGTGCCGGGGTCGTGTTGCTGTCCCTCGGCTCCCTCATGTTGTTCCTCCATTTGCTCGATCATCTGGCGGCTATCCACGTGCTCAACCCCTTGGCTATGATCAACCAGCCTACCGCCTGGATCGCCTGGGGTACTCAGTTCATTCTCTGGATGATGGTTTGGGGGGTGGTCTACGCGCTGCCCTACGCGCGTGTGACCCCTCTTTTCCAGAACATGCAGCTGGTAGGAAAGGCGCTGGAATGGGAATTCGTGGTGAAGCTGAGTCAGCTGGTCGAGCGTTTCCGTAAGGTCATCGGCTGGCTGGCGGTGGTCAACGGAGTGGGGGTTGCCGTCTATACGGGCTTGGTGCTGCAGTCCTTTCCCGCTGTGGCCCTGTGGGCGAATCCAGGTGTTCCTCTGTTGTTCACCGTGTCCGCCTTTTCTACCGCCATGGCCTTCCTGCTCCTCATCATGTACACCATTCTGCACGAGGCAGAGGATGAGCACATCCGGGTGCTTTATGAGCGTATCGACCTGGTGTTGATCTCTGCGGAACTGGTGATCATCTTCTCCTTTTTCTTCTACCTGCAGCGCGGATCCGAGTCCGCCGTCCATTCCTGGAATCTGCTCTTCCACGACATGGGCTGGCTGATCGGGTTCATCGGATTCGGATTGATCGTACCCTTCTTCCTGGAGCTCAAGGGGGTTATCAAGGGTTGGGCCAGCCATTTTCCCATTATCGCCGCGTCGGTTTTTGTTCTGGTCGGCGGTTATCTGCTGCGGCACTACTTCATGTACGCGGGGGTTTATTCCTATCCCTGGTAGATGGGGCTACCGCAAAGCAATAGGTAGGAGCAGATGCGGAGAAGGGGCGCGTAAGTGCCCCTTCTCTTCGTTTCCATGTGCTACCTGAAAATGGGCCCTTGTCCGAGCTTGTTTGCCTTTCTCGAATCAGGCTATACTCCAATACCTTGTGAGTCATCAGAGGCGGTTTCCCGTCCGTGCGGAACCGCCTTTTGCTTTTTGGGGAGCGGCTTCACTTCATGAACCAGCCCTTGATGGCCACCTACAATCGGCTTCCGGTCGCCTTTGCCCGCGGCGAGGGCGTCTGGCTGTGGGATACCGCAGGCAGACGCTATCTCGATGCGCTGTCCGGAATCGCCGTCTGTGGCCTGGGACACGCCCATCCCGCCGTAAGCCTGGCTCTGTGCGACCAAGCGGGACTCCTGGTCCACACGTCGAATCTGTACCGGGTCGATGCTCAAGAGACCTTGGGAGAGACCTTGACGACGCTGTCGGGTATGGATAGCGCATTCTTCTGCAACTCCGGCGCGGAGGCGAACGAAGCGGCGATCAAGATCGCCCGACTTCATGCCCACCGCCAAGGCCGCGAGCAACCCGCGGTACTAGTAATGGAATCGGGCTTCCACGGGCGGACACTGGCCACCCTGAGTGCGACCGCCAACCGCAAGGTGCAAGCAGGCTTCGAGCCCTTGGTGCAGGGCTTCGTCCGCGTGCCCTACGATGACTTGGAAGCAGCGGAGACGGCAGCCGCCCACCGACCCGATATCACCGCTATCCTTGTGGAGCCCATTCAGGGCGAAGGGGGAATCAACGTCCCTTCCGAAGACTATCTTGGCCGGCTGCGCGAGCTCTGCGACCGCCGCGGCTGGCTGCTGATGCTCGATGAGATCCAGACCGGTATGGGTCGGACCGGAGCTCTCTTCTCCTACCAGAGCAACGGCATTCTTCCGGACGTCGTTACCTTGGCAAAGGGGCTCGGTAATGGTTTTCCGATCGGCGCTTGCCTGGCGCGCGGCGAGGCTGCGCGGGTGCTTGGTCCCGGCACTCACGGCAGCACCTTCGGTGGTAGCCCGCTGGCCAGCCGAGTCGCGCTCGCGGTGATCGAGACCTTGCAGGGGGAGCGTCTGGCGGAGCGGGCCTCTCGGATGGGCACCTATCTCCTCGGCGAGCTTGCACAGGCACTGGGCGATATCGAAGGCGTGGTCGAAGTACGGGGGCGGGGGCTCATGATCGGCATAGAGCTCGACCGGCCCTGCGGCGATCTGGTCGTCCGGGCCCTGGAGGAGGGATTGCTCATCAACGTGACCGCCGAGCGCGTCGTTCGCCTGCTGCCGCCACTGATCCTCGAGCAGGCAGAGGCGGATCTGCTGCTCGCCCAGCTCACGGGGCTGATTCGCGGCTTTTTGGAAGCCCCCAGAGGCGCGATCTCGCCAGGAAGCTGACACCATGGATTCAGTCGGTAAGCCGCTCCGGCATTTTCTGACCCTGTTGGACCTGTCTCCCGCCGAGGCCCGTGGACTGCTGAAGCGGGCCGCTGAGCTCAAGCAGCTGCTGCGTGAAGGGACGATTTACGAGCCTTTTAGAAACAAGACGTTGGCCATGCTTTTCGAGAAGTCCTCGACCAGGACCCGGGTCTCTTTCGAGGTCGGCATGTCCCAGCTCGGTGGCCATGCCCTGTTTCTTTCGGTTCGCGACACGCAGCTCGGGCGCGGCGAGCCCATCGAGGACAGCGCCCGCGTGCTCTCCCGGATGGTCGACGCGGTGATGATCCGCACCTTCGAGCAAGAGAAGCTGGAGCTTTTCGCGCGCCACTCGGCGGTACCCGTTATCAACGGCCTGACCGATCGTTTCCATCCCTGCCAGCTCCTTGCGGATATGATGACCTATCAGGAGCACCGCGGAGATATCCGCGGGCGGAGAGTGGCCTGGATCGGTGACGGCCACAATATGTGCCATTCCTATGTGAATGCGGCCCGGCTCTTCGACTTCGAGCTGCGTATTGCCTGCCCGGAGGGCTTCGGGCCAGACCCCGACATTATCGCTGGGGCGGCAGATCGTTGCAGGCTCTTGGAAGATGCCGTGGAGGCGACCCGCAATGCGGATCTCGTGGTCACCGATGTTTGGGCCAGCATGGGCCAGGAGCAGGAGAAAAAGGAGCGTGCGAGGGTATTCGCTCCCTTTCAGGTCGACGAAGCCCTGATGAGCAATGCCGCAGCCGACGCCCTCTTCATGCATTGTCTCCCGGCCTATCGGGGCGAGGAGGTCAGCTCGGCGGTCATCGAGGGTCCGCACTCGGTGGTCTGGGACGAGGCGGAAAATCGGTTGCATGCGCAAAAGGCACTGCTGGAGCTCCTGCTGGCGGCCTGACCTCTGTGCTCGAAATCCCTGATGCCGAGGTCGCGGTCTTATCCGGTTACAGAGATCATTCGTGAACCGTCTTCTCTTTCTGTTGTTGCTCTGCCTTTACGGAATCGGTCAGGCTTGGGCCGTGACCAATTATGTGACCGATCAATCCGAGATCACTATGCGGCGTGGCGAAAGCACGGATTACAAGATCGAGCGCATGCTGCCGAGCGGTGAGCCGGTGGACGTGCTCTCGACAAATAAGGCCACTGGTTACTCGCGGATTCGGACCCAGGACGGGACCACCGGCTACGTGCTGACACGGCAGTTGGTGGACGAGCCGACGGCCCGCGACCGACTCGCCGCAATGGAGACCCGCCTGGCGGAGCTCCAACAGGCGCCCGATCAGCTGGCGGCAAAGCTTGCCGAGCTGCAGTCCGAGCATCAAGCGCTCGTGAAGAACTGTACGGAGCTGAAGGGTGAAAAAGAGCGACTTCAGCTACAGCTCGCCTCCATCGATCAGGCCACAGCCGAGGCCGTGAGCATCAACCAGAGGCGCCTGGAGCTCCAGGACGAGAACACCAAGCTCGAGGGAGAGCTCGAGCGGCTGAAGGGGGCAATCAAGGAAGCGGAGAATCAGACTCAGCAGCGCTGGTTTCTCATCGGTGCCGGCGTAGCCGGGGCCGGAATCCTCATCGGTCTGATCTTGCCCCACTTGCGCTTTCGTCGCCGCAAGAGCTCCTGGGGGTCGCTCTAAGCACCATCAAGCACCATCAAGCACCATCGTCCCGGAAACGCGGATCGCGAAGCTGCGAGAGGTCTCTGACTGCGCCCCGAGCAGCGCTCGTCGTGAGGGCCGCGTAGGCCTTCAATGCCGTGGTAACCGGGCGTTCCCGGTGGGCGGGGCGCCATGCCGTCGCGCCTTTGGCGTCCAGGCTTCGCCGTCGTTGCGCAAGCTCCTCGTCCGGGACCAGTAGGCTGATCCTGCGGTGGGGGATGTCGATCTCGATCCGGTCGCCCTCCTGCACCAGGCCGATCGCTCCACCCTCGGCGGCCTCCGGCGACACATGGCCGATGGATAGTCCCGAGGTCCCGCCCGAGAAGCGCCCGTCGGTGACCAGGGCGCAAGCCTTGCCCAGCCCCTTCGATTTGAGATAGCTCGTGGGATAGAGCATCTCCTGCATTCCGGGGCCGCCTTTGGGACCTTCGTAGCGGATGATCACCACGTCGCCTGCCGCGACCCGGTCGCCGAGGATGGCCTCCACCGCCGCCTCCTGACTCTCGTAGACTCTGGCAAGGCCGGAAAAGGCGAGGTTCGAGGGGTCTACCCCGGCCGTCTTCACGATACACCCCTGCTCCGCGAGGTTGCCGTAGAGGACGGCCAGACCGCCGTCACGGCTGTAGGCGTGTGCCAGATCACGGATGCAGCCGTTTGCCCGGTCCAGGTCCAGGTCCGGCCAGCGGCTGTCCTGGCTGAAGGCGGTTTGGGTCGGACGCCCGCCGGGGGCAGCGAGGTACCGGCTTCCGGCCTTTTCGATGCCGGTTCGCACGACGTCCCACTCGTCCAGTGCCGTCCCGAGGGAGCTGCTGTGGACGGTCAGCGAATCGCGGTGGATCAGGCCCGCCCGGTCGAGCTCACCCAGGATACCCATGACGCCTCCGGCCCGGTGCACATCCTCCATATGGTACTGCTGGGTAGCCGGCGCCACCTTGCACAGGTTCGGGACCTTGCGGCTCAGGCGGTCGATGTCCGCCATGGTGAAATCGACATCGGCCTCGTGGGCGGCGGCGAGCAGGTGCAGCACCGTGTTGGTGGAGCCGCCCATGGCGATGTCCAGGCTCATGGCGTTCTCGAAGGCATTGAAGCTCGCGATGGAGCGCGGCAGGACGCTCGAATCCTCACCTTCGTACCAGCGTTTCGCGAGATCGACGACCAGGCGCCCCGCCTCGAGAAAGAGGTCGCGACGCTCCGCATGGGTCGCCAGCAGGGAGCCGTTGCCCGGAAGGCTCAGACCCAGAGCCTCGGTCAGGCAGTTCATGGAATTGGCCGTGAACATCCCGGAGCAGGACCCGCAGGTGGGGCAGGCGGAGCGCTCGTAGATCTCCACCTCCTCGTCGCACTGGGCGGGATCCGCCGCCGCCACCATGGCGTCCACCAGGTCTAGGTGCAGCTCCTTGCCCTTCAGTAGCACCTTGCCGGCCTCCATGGGCCCCCCCGACACGAAGACGGTGGGGATGTTCAGGCGCAAGGCGGCCATCAACATGCCGGGGGTGATCTTGTCGCAGTTGGAGATGCACACCAGAGCGTCCGCGCAGTGGGCGTTGACCATGTACTCCACGGAGTCTGCGATCAGGTCCCGAGAGGGCAGGGAGTAGAGCATGCCGCCATGCCCCATGGCGATGCCGTCGTCGATGGCGATGGTATTGAGCTCCTTTGCCACGCCGCCGGCGGCCTCGATCTCGCGCGCTACCAGTTGGCCCAGATCCTTGAGGTGGACATGACCCGGAACGAACTGGGTGAAGGAGTTGGCGACGGCGACGATGGGCTTTTCGAAGTCCTCGTCCCTCATCCCGGTGGCGCGCCACAGGGAACGGGCACCGGCCATGTTGCGACCCTGAGTAGTAGTGCGGGAGCGATAAGCGGGCATCTTGGTCTCCGAGCGCAGGCAGGGGATGCGCAGTAGTCGTTACATGGGCGAGCTGAGACATCCTGAAGGACTCTATTGTACAGAATCCGTGCCTTCGGACCCCGACGGTGGTCACGGCGGATTCCTGTCCGGAAAAATCTGCTCTCCGCGTTTTGTCACAGATCGCCAGGTGTCGTAGCGGCGAGTGCACCACTTCGGGGGATCGGGAAAAGGGTGGACATTCGCGGATGATCATGGTTTTCTGAAGATCCGGCTGTCGTACTTTCGGAGCCCTCCATGGTCCGCCGTATCCTGTTCGTCTCCCTGGCTGTTCTCGTCACCCTCTGCATCGCTGCCCTGGTCTTTCTGTTCTGGTCGGCGAAGGAGGCGGAGCCGGACTATTCGGGCAAGCTGACCATGGCGGGTTTGAAGGGTCGGGTCGAGGTGCGATTCGGACCCTACGCGGTTCCCACCATTGAGGCGGAGACACTCGAGGACCTGCTGTTCGCACAAGGCTTCCTGGTGGCCTCCGAGCGTATGTGGCAGATGGATCTGATGCGCCGGCTCGCGAGGGGACGCCTGGCGGAGGTTTTCGGCGAAAAGGCCCTTCCGGCAGATCGCATGTTTCGCACCCTGGGGCTCGGGCGTGCAGCCCGGGAATCCTACGAGGCCCTGGGAGAGCCCTATGCCGGCGTGCTCCGGGCCTACGCGGCCGGCGTAAACGCCTACCGCGAGCAGGCAGCCGGTCACCTCCCGGTCGAGTATCTGATCAGCCGGTTCGAGCCCGCGCCCTGGACTCCGGAGGACAGTCTGGCGATCAGCGAGTACATGTCCTGGATGTTGTCTTTCAACGCCCGTGAGGAGCTGGTGTACTTGACGATGGCGGCTAAGCTGGGCCCGGAGCAGGCCGCTGAGCTTTTCCCGACCGACGAGGGGGTTCCCGCTCCGCAGCCTCCTGCCGAGGACCTCGCCGCTTCGACGAGCCTCATCCGGAGCATCGACCGCATCGACCGCCTTCTGGCGATGCCGGCCCGTTGGGGGCTGCCCACGCCGGGTGCGGCCAGTAACGCTTGGGCGGTCAATGGCGAGCGCACGGAGGATGGCCAGGCACTTCTGGCCAACGACCCCCATCTGGCTCCGACCATGCCGGGCATCTGGTACGAGCTGGAGATGATCGCCCCCGACTTCCACGCGACCGGCGTCGCCATTCCAGGCATTCCCTTCGTCCTGATCGGGCACAACGAGGACCTGGCATGGGGATTTACGACGGCCGTGGCGGATACCCAGGATCTGTTCGTGGAGCGGCCGACGGAGGACGGTGATTCGGTTGCCCGATCGCTCGGCGAGCCGGAGAAGATCCAGTCGCGGACCGAGGAGATCGAGGTAAGAGGGCGCGAGGCCCCGGTGCGGCTCCAGGTTCGCAGCACCAGCCGCGGGGTCATACTCAACGACATTCTCGGGACTGTGACGGGCAGCGGGATGGATCTCCCGCCGGTTAGCACCGAGAACCTACTCGCTCTGCGCACCAACCTGGAGGTCCCGGAGCACAGCATCGCCGCTTTCTACAATCTGAATCGGTCGCGTGCCCTGCACGAGGCGCGCGCCGCGATTCTCGACTTCAAGCACTGTGCTCAGAATCTGATGCTGGCCGACCGCGAAGGCGGTATCGCCTGGCAGGTGAGCGGTGCCATTCCCCGACGGGCGGAGGGTTTCGGCGCCTTTCCCTCACCGGGCTGGGATCCGGCCTACGGCTGGGAGGGATACTATCCGCCGGGCAGGAATCCAGGGCTAACCAATCCCCCCGGCTACGCCCTGGTGACGGCGAACAACCGGACCGTTCCCATCGATTATCCGGTGGGGCTGACCCGCTCATGGATGGCCCCCTACCGTGCTTACCGGATCGTGGATCTGCTCAATTCCCTATCCTTTCCGCTGAACGCGCAGGGCATGGCTCGGATACAGCTCGATCGTATCAGCGTGGAGGCCGAGCGCTTCAAAGACGCCCTGGCGCGGGTCGCCGACAAGCTGCGGTCGCTGGACCCGGAGGCCCGCCGCATCGCCGACCGCTATCTGAAACGCTGGGATGAAGATTTAGAGCCGGACAGTCGGTCGGCCGCGCTCTTCGCCCTGCTCCGCCCCGCCCTCTTCGAGCATCTGTTCGGCGACGAGCTCCAGGAGGACCTGCCTCTGCTCATGTCCATCTCCATTATCAGTTACGATGCCTTGGACGAGGCCATGTATACGGGAAAGTCGAGCTTCTGGGACGATGTGAGCACCCCCGAGCAGGAGGGAGAGGCCGAGATCTGGGCGCGTGCCCTGCGCAGCGCCAAAGAGGCGCTGGACGAGCGCATGCCCGAGCCGAGCGAGCAACGCCTGGACGGCATCCGGCACCTGACCTTCGTTCATGCCTTCGACCGCATCCCACTGCTTGGTCCTCTGTTCAGCGTCGGCCCCATCCCGGTAGGCGGCGATACGAACACGGTCAATGTCGCAAAGACGTCTCCCACGGCACCGGAGAAGGTGCTGGTCGTTCCCTCCATGCGGGTGGTCTTCACGCCGGCCGACTGGTCCAAGACCCGTGGGACCCTCAACCTGGGGCAGTCCGGTCACAGGCTTTCGCCGTACCGAACGGACCAGCTCTCGGACTGGCTCGGCGGCCGCCTGCATTCCTGGCCCTGGGGCGGACCCGATCCGAATACGGAGCTGGGAAGGCTGGTCTTGGAGCCTCCGG
>Ga0315540_10000994_pt1 | contig 16263 bp, 14 predicted proteins | sample SalMarSW160110MG_FD_203677 | JGI IMG/M metagenome (GOLD analysis project Ga0315540, IMG submission 203677) | Salt marsh sediment microbial communities from the Plum Island Ecosystem LTER, Massachusetts, United States - Salt Marsh Sediment SW1601-10 ...
CGGAGCTTTGTGAGCGTAAGGTTGCCGAGGGCAGGGGAGACGTGCCCCTCCATGATGCCGCGATACCGTTCGAGCGTCTTGGCGGCGACGCGATGTTCGGCATCGTCGAGCCATTGCTTGAGAAAGGACGCTACGGTGAGCCGCGAGGGCTCGACATAAGCGCCGGTGTTGAACTCGTTCAGGAGCCGGGCAAGCTCGCGTTCTGCGTCTCGCTTTGTGCCCTGAACGCTATGCCAGCGTTGCTGGCGCTTGCCGTTTTCGTCCCGCCCGATATCGAGCACGATCGCCCAGGAGCGCGTGCCCCGCTTGCGGATATGGCCTTTCATCGCAGTCCTCCATACTCACATACTCAAGAGGATGTTTCGTCAGCCGGTCCATTCGGCTGATCGATTTCGACGTCTCCCTGTTTGTCTTCCAGATCCGGATTCTTTACCGGCCAATTGGGCGCATAGAGCCCCGCCTTTTTCAGGGCATCGCGCATGGCCTTGCCGGCCGCCCAATGATCGGTCGCTTTCGTCTCTTCCCAGAGGTTCAGATACTTCTGGATGTCCGGCCAAATGATATCGACCTTGTCCGGATCCAGCCGTTTGCTGAACGGCAGCGAAAGAGATTCCAGAGTGTCCTGCGTGAGATCGCCGGTGAAGAAGGGATCGTGCCGATCGACAAAGTCCCTTAGCAGGTCTTCTTCGTAAGTGCGGAAGGATTTGCCTTCGAACAGGAAGGCCAGCTCCCGAACGCCGTCTGAGACATTCCAGAACTCGCGCCAGTTCTTATCGCCACTCTTCACGCCATCGGCGTATCTGACGAGCGCCGTCTCAACGACCTTCGTGATGCTCTGACCGGTGACCCGCGCCGTGAACTCCATCGCGAACCGGACGCGCGGATCCAGCCGCAGCGTCAATGTCGCCGTCTTCTTGTCCACGAATTCTTTTTTGGGTCGTCCGGTACGTGCCATGCGATGCAGCTTACCCCACGCCAAATACTATTTGCAAATATTATTATGTGCGTTCACTATGAGCGAACGACATTGGCGCTTGAGTGAGGCCAAGGTGGAAAAGTTTTGTAAAAAGAAGACGTTGACGATCCCGGAAACAGCCGAAATCCTCGGAATCGGCCGATCGTCGGCTTATGAAGCAGCTCGCCGCGGCGAGATTCCGACCATCCGGATCGGCAAACTGCTTCTCGTCCCCGCAGCCCAACTTGACCGCCTGCTCAACGGCGAAATCTCCGATACCACGGACAAATCCGAAAATTGACGCAATACTGCCGACTCGCATGGACACGATTCCGCGCGAGCGCTCAGGTGCGCGCCTAGCTCGATTTTCCTCGGATTTTCGGTTGCGGTGGTCGCAATCTGCGACAAACGGCAGAAATTGGCCAGAAAAAGACCGTGTCGGATACTCAAAGGGTACGCTCGATAGTGCCGCATTAGGCGAGATGTCGTGAGAAACTCTCGTAATGCGAAGTCAAAATCTACACTCAATCTACCGCAAAAGTACCCCGATTCCACTGTCGAATCTACTATCCGTTCTACTGTTTCCGGCTACTGTTTTGGCGAACTCCTGGCCGTAGTACGCTTCATGAAATGCGCTCCCTTAGCGTGCCGAACGGAATAAATCGGGGCGCTGGTTGCCTTCCTCGCGATCCGCGGTGTCTCAAAGAGCGCGAACAGTCCATGCGAAGAGACGACTTGGGGCTTATCGAAGCGCTGTGAGCCTCGCCAGATTCTAGTTCACCCGATCTAAACGCGAATTACCGAGTAGCTGCTCAAACTCGTTGCGAACGACGCGATGACATTAACATGCAGCATCCTGAAGTCCTGTCCGATCCAAAATCGTTATGCGTCCGCGCGCATACCATATGAGCCCTGCTCATTGCAGCGTACTCGCCACTATCGAGACGCCAGCCCGTTGTGCCTCCACGATCGACGCCAAGGATTCGTGCGTCAGCTGAAACCCGTTGGCGCATGTGAACACCGCACCTAGGCGATTGCCGAAGTCGCGGCACGGCGTCGCCATTCTGCCGGAGCCACACCGGTCCAGCGGCGAAAGGCGCGGTGGAAAGTCGACGGTTCGGAGTAGCCTAGCAGGTAGGCAACTTCGGCAATCGGCAGTTGCTGCTCACGCAGCATCTGTTCGGCGCGGCTGCGCAGCAGCCCGTTGCGCAATTGGCGGAACGAACTTTCCGCTTCGGCCAGCCGCCGGTGCAACGTGCGGACCGTGATACCCAGCCGTGCGGCCACCGCCGCCTCGTTAGCCGCATCGCTCAGCAACCCTTCCACCAGCGCCTCCCGCACACGATCGACGAACGAGGTCTCCGGCTGGAGGCGTCGCACCAACGCTGCAGCGTAGCTGCCGAACATCTCGGCTAGTTCCGGCGTGTGCTCTGGCAGCGACAGGTCGAGCACACCGCGGCGGAAGGTGAGTGCGTCGTCACCGGCGCCGAACCCAACGGGACAGCCGAAAAAAGCCCGCCACGGTGTCGCGTCGGAGGGGCCCCGCCAGCGCATGCGCACTGCCTCGGCACCAACCGCGTCGCCGACCAGGGTGCGCCCCCAGGTCAACCACTGGCCGAGGAAGAATGCGACCTCCTGCTCGCGCCGACCGAAGGGAGACGGATCCGGGTGATCGCAAGAAAGCACGACCCGCCCGTCCTGGTCGCGCATCACGAAACGTGTGTAGCGGAAGGCGACGCGAATGTAGCGTTCCGCCCGGCGCAGCATGTCGCCGTACGTAGGGCTGGAGCGTAGCAAGAAGCCCCACAGACCCGATGCCTCGGTGGGCAGCGACCGGGCAAGGTCGATACCCAACGTTTCGCGCGAATCTGCGAAGATCATATGGACTGCCGACTGATATTCCGCTGCCGGCACCAGCCGATCCGCACCCACCGACCGCCGTGTAGGCGCGATTGTGTCGATGTCGACGCGGATACCGAGCCGCGCCGCCGCTTCGACAAGCACCAGCAGGGCGCGCTCATGGACATATTTCCCGTTGCTGCCGAGCATCGCGGCGGATTGTCCGAAAACGTCAAGTGAATGTCCAGAACGGCCACTGGAGGCCGGTCCGCCGGACCCTAGCCTCGCGACTGCCACTAGGAGAGCCGATTGCGGCTCACGATGAAGGAGAAACGGTCATGTCTGTTGCAGGACGCTACAAGGTCACGGTCAACACGCCGATCGGCCCGCAGGAGGGGGCGCTTACCCTCGAGGTCGACGGCAGCACGCTCAGCGGCACCCTGGAAAACCCGAAGGGCACCACCGAGTTCTCGGGCGGCACTGTCGACGGCAACGCCGTGCATTTCGTCACCAAGATCAGGACGCCCATCGGCCGGCTGAAGGCGGACGTCTCCGGCGCGGTGGACGGCGACCGTTTCAGCGGTACCGCCAAACTGCCGCTGGGCAGCGCCGCGATCGACGGCATCAGGGCCTGAGAGAGGAGGATGAGATCAATGAACCGGCATGTCGCTATCCCCACCTATTCGCGCGCCGAACGCGACCGGCGCTGGCAGATCGCCAACCAGCTCATGGAGGAGCAGGGGGTCGACGCCCTGATTGTCTATGGCGATCGCGAGGGCGCCTTTCCCGCCTCCTTTGCGCCCGACACCTATCTCACCAACGAGCGCCCCGGTACGATCGTGCTTTTTCCCAAGGGTGGCGAGCCGATTTCCGTCGTCGTGCTTCCGACCGTGGTCGAGGACCACATCCAGGCCCGCGCCACCCACAGCCAGGGGTGGATGCAGCCGCAGAACATTTACGTCGGCAAGATGGGCTCCAACGTCGCCGAGATCCTCGAAGACCGGGGCTTGGCGAAAGCTCGCTTCGGCGTTATCGGCCTTGAGCCCTATCCACCGTTCTATTTCGACGGGCCTATGCCCTACAACACCTATCAGAACATCGTCGAGGACCTACCCGAGGCGACCTTCAAGCCGGTAGGAAACCGTTTCTTCCAGATGACTGCGGTGAAGAGCGCCGAAGAGATCGCCGTGCTCAAGCGGTCGGCCGCCATCGGCGAGGACATGTGCCAGGCAATGCTGGAGGTGACCAGGCCGGGCGTGCGCGAGGACGAGATATATGCCGCCGCTATGCGTGCCTGTGCCGACCACGGCGGATTCACCACGATCATCCTGATGGGCTCAGGGCCAGAGTTTGTCGGCTGGGGACCGCCCGCCTGGACCTACCGCCCCGAGAGGGCGCGGACGATCAAGGAGGGCGATGTCGTGCTTGCCGAGGTCTTCTCCTCCTTCGGCATGCTCGAGACGCAGCACCAGCCGGCGATCGCGGTCGGCAAGGTGCATCCCGACTTCGAGAAGGCCGCTGCGGCGGCGCGGGCTTCCTACGAGGCCGGTGTCGCCATGCTTGCCGGCGGCGAGACCTTCGGTGCAGTCGTTGAAGCGATGAAGCAGCCGATGCGCGCTGTCGACGGCTGGCAGGTACATCCGCTCGTCCACTCCATCGATCCGTTCGGGCTCATCGGCGTCGGCGACAAGATGGCAAACCTGCCTGAGGCCAGCGAGTACGCTCAGATGCTGAGCATCCCGTCGTTGGGTCTCGATACTGTGCTTGAGGCCGGCATGGTCTTCGCTATGGAGCCGAACTGCGCCTTCGGCCGGCGCGTTGTGAATCTTGGCGGCACGGCGATCGTCGGCGAGAATCGCGGCATCGAGCTCAACGACAACTCGACCCGGCTGATGCGTGCCTAGGTTCTCAAGCGACAGGCAATACGAGAGATTGGTCCGCCTTTTCCAAGGCACAACTTCCTTCAAGGAGGAACCATGCTAAAGATTCTTTCAGATTTCCCCGACAACGTGGTGGCCGTTGTGGCATCGGGCGAAGTCACTGGCCAGGAATTCCGCGACGTCCTGGTGCCGGCGGTGGAGTCCCGGCTCAAGACACACGACAAACTCAACCTCTACTACCAGTTCGATACGGATTTCTCGACCATGAGGGCGGAGGCGATGTGGGAGGACACCAAGCTCGACATTGGCCATTGGCGAGAATGGGACCGCATCGCGGTCGTCACCGACGTCGGCTGGGTCAGGAAGGGCGCGAAACTGGCCGTGATGCTTCTTCGCCGGCCGGTGCGCGTCTTCGCGAACGCGGAGGCGGAAGCGGCACGAGAATGGGTGACGGAGGGCGACACCCGACTTTCGTAAAATGCACCGCCGAACCAGAGACGCGGTGCGTTCCGGCAGATTCCTTGCGCCGTGTCTCGCCTGTTTTTGATCTGCCCCTTGCGCGATGCGGAAGCACGACCGGAGACAACGGGAGCTGACACTCACTGCGGGCATAAAGGATTTGGCGAGATTGGCTTCGAACAGAGACGTGGCGTATCCCCCTGCCAATACGCTCAAGCGCATCACCGACGGCGTGTGGATCGTCGACGGGCCAGCGATCCGGTTCGGTCCGCCACTACTGAAGTTTTCATTCCCCACACGGATGACTGTCCTGCGCCTCGCCTCGAAGGACCTGTTCATTCATTCCCCAACGCCGCTGGTCGCCTCGCTCCGGGCGGAGATCGAGGCGCTCGGCGAGCCCCGCTGGATCGTCGGGCCCAACCGCATTCATTACTGGTGGATCTCCGATTGGCACGCCGCATATCCGGGTGCGTCCGTCTACCTCGCGCCCGGCATCGAGAAGCAATCGCGAGGGCGCATCGATTTGCAATTCAAGCCGCTTGACCGTCGCAGCGGCTATCAATGGGATGACGAGATCGCAACGCTGCCGATCACGAGCAGCTACATGACCGAAGCGCCCGGAGGGATTCGAACCCCCGACCTTCAGATTCGAATTCCGATTTCGGAATGTCCGGCTTGTACTAGTCAGTGCTGAAGAGTACGGAATCATTGAGATTCCGGTCCGGCTCATCCAGTCCTGTTGTGTCTCTTAATGACGCCGTGGCTGTCAATTTGGCTGTCAGGCTGGGGCGCGCTTGTCGCCAAATGCGGTCACCTACAGGCTATTTCTTTGCGCGCTCGGGAGGCCCGCTTCGGCAACTGGCCTTGATGACCGAGAGCGCGCTTTGTCTTTGCCGTTTGCTTCAATCCGTCCGAGAAGAACTTGACCATATGGGCATAGGCATCCTCGAAATCGTCTGACTTGCAGATGCCGCCCGACAGGTGATTGATACGGCCGGTGTTGGCCATCGTCACGGTTAGAGAGCCCGACAGGAAGTGGTAGGCCCAGTAAAGATCACGGTCACCCAGGTTAGGAAGCGCTAAGCGTAGCGTCGCGATGAATTTGTCGATTAGCGCATCGTAATAGGACGTCATCATACCCACCCAGACTGGCGAGTTATTCACCAGAGCCACAAGGCGGCAGTAGTTCCGCCATCCAGGGTCACTGCTCAACTGAGCTTCGGCGATGGGCCGGAGAAACGCTTCGACAACATCTTCGATCCGCGGTGGCCGGCCACCTGATCGTTCGAGAACGGCATCCAAGGCTTCGCTTCTAGCCTGATTGAATAGCTTGGCACGTCTAAGGAAGACGGCGTCGAAAAGACCTCTTTTCGAGCCGAAATAGTAATTGGGCAGTGCCACGTCCACGTGGGCTCGCGCGGCGATCTGCCGAACCGTGACGCCATCGAATCCATGAATCGCGAACTGTTCCTCGGCGACGTCCAGCACACGTTCCCGTTTGGAAGGCGATTTGGGCTTCCTCGTCTCGCTTGGTATGGCACGCACCCTGTTGACCCTGTTCCCAGTCAGTTAGATGAACCTCAGAGTATATAGGACGAATCTCGATATCATCATCCAAAGATTCAACGAGCGTTGAATTTTTCGTTGACGCAGCCTCTTTCTTCAACATATGTTGAAGAATGGGCGGCAGCACAATTTCGCCCGCTGCCTCTCGGGGAGGGTCAAGCTATGGAATTCAGGAAACGGTTTCTCGCCGCCTCGCGAGTCGTGCCTTTAGTGTCTATTTGCATTGCCGCCGCGACGGCACTGCCCGCAATCGGGGCGGAAGTCAAACCAGCGGTCGACGCAGGGGTCACGAACGAAGTCATTGTGACGGCACGTCGGCGCGAGGAAACGATTCAAAAGGTGCCTTTGGCAATCAGTGCATTTACCGCCCAGGATCTCGACAGGACGGGCACCACGAATATCGGGGATCTCTCGGAGGTCATTCCCAGCGTCACTCTGGAGCCATCGCGCGCCACGAATTCGACGCTGACCGCGTTTATTCGCGGTGTCGGTCAGCAGGACCCCTTGGCTGGCTTCGAGCAGGGCGTCGCTCTCTATATCGACGACGTTTACATCGCTCGCCCGCAGGGAGCACTCCTCGACATTTTCGATATTGAGCGGATCGAGGTGTTGCGCGGCCCGCAAGGAACGCTTTACGGACGGAACGCGGTCGGCGGTGCGATCAAATACGTTACGCGCCGACTGGGCCCCGACCCTGAGGCGTCGGCACGGCTCTCCTACGGGTCATACAATCAGATTGACGCTGTCGGCTCGTTTTCTGCGCCTGTGAGCGATGTCCTCCGCGTCGGCGGGGCTGTTGCGACGCTCAATCACGGCGGCTACGGCAAGAATTTGACCACCGGAAAAGGCAATTACAACAAGCAGGTTTTGGCCGGTCGATTCAGCGTGGAATACTTGCCGTCGAATGCATTGTTTGTTCGCCTCACTGGCGACTACACGCTCGACGATTCTAATCCTGTCGCCGGCCACAGGGTCTTTCCGGCGGCTGTTTCAGGCACCCCGGTCCTTTCCAACGTCTATGACACCTATGCCGGTGCCAGCATCAATGCATCCACCGCCGGTATCAACGGCAAGAACCAGGTGAAGTCGAGGGGTATCCACGGGCTGATTGAATGGCATCCCACCGACATGGTGACGCTCAAATCGATCACCGCGTATCGGAAGGACGACACCAAGTCCGTGATCGATTTCGACAGCCTCGCGGTAGACGATTTCGATGCGCCGGTCACCTATAACAACAAACAATTCAGCCAGGAAGTTCAGGCGCTTTATCAAAGCAGTCGTCTGAACGGCGTGCTGGGCTTCTATTATCTGGATGCGAAGGCTGCCAACGACTTTGACGTCGTGCTGGGGCAGACCGGCCGGGTGGTCTATGGATTGCCGCTGACCGCATATACGGGCGGATCAGTGAACACCAACGCGTGGTCAATCTTCGGCGATGTCACCTACGATATAACGGACGCGTTCTCCCTGAGCCTCGGCGGCAGGTATACCAGCGACAAGCGGTCAGCGGATATCTTCCGAGCGAACTATTTTGGCGAGGGATCCCCATTCTTCGGCAACACCTCCGCTAGTCTCATAGCCGTCACCAGCGACTTCCAAGCATCGCGCAGGTTCACCAACTTCACGCCGCGAGCCGTGTTGTCCTATGAGGCGAGCGACAACGTGAATACTTACGTTTCATACAGCAAAGGTTTCAAGGCAGGCAGTTTCGACCCGCGAGGCGCCAACTTCTCGACGCCGGAGGTCGAGAACGGCTATTTGCCGGAGACTCTGGACAGCTATGAGGCGGGTATCAAGGCGACGCTGCCAAATGGCCGGGGCCACGTGAATATGGATGTCTTCTATAGCAACTATAATAACATGCAAATTCCGGGCTCGTTGCCGATTGATACGAATGGCGACGGCATCAATGATGATTTCGTTGGTGCCGTCACGAACGCCGGCAAATCCGTCATCAAGGGCATTGAGGTCGAATCTCAATTCCTCATCATCACCGGCTTGTCGGTAACCGCGAATATGAGCCTGCTGGACCCGACCATCAAGCACTGGATCGTGAACGGCGTGGATGTCGCCGATCAACGGCGCATTCAGAACACGCCGAAATTCATGGCGTTCGTCGGCGCCAACTATTCCTTTGATCTGGCCTCGGGCATGATGAATCTCAACGGCGGTTGGTCTCACAAGAGCTCGACCGTGCAGTTTGAGACTCCGGTCCCCGAAATCGATCAGAAGGCCTACGACCTCTTCAACGCATCGGTCGTATGGACCTCGGCGGATGGCCATTGGAGCATCGGCATCCATGGCAAGAACTTGTCCAACAAACACTACAAGACGTCCGGCTACAACTTCCCGACGCTTGGCCTGGAGGACAACGTAACCGTCTTCTACGGCGCTCCGCGCACGGTGACCGGAACCGTGGAATTCAAGATGTAGCGATGCCGTCGGCCGGGTTTCTATTCCGGAACCCGGCCGGTCCCAGCAGAATCTTGGAGGGTTGAACAGCCATGGCCGACTATGCCGACCTGTTCTTCAAGAGCCATTGCGGGCATTTGCGGCTCTACGCGCGGGATTACGGTCCGCCCAATGCCACGACATGCGTTCTGTGCATGCATGGCCTGACCCGCAACAGCGCGGACTTCGCGTGGCTCGCGCGGCATCTGGCTGACCGCTACCGCGTGATCTGTCCTGATCAAAGAGGGCGTGGGCGGTCGGACTATGATCCGGACAAAGCGAACTATCACCCCGACATTTATGTCAAGGACATGGTCCAGTTGCTGGACCACCTGGGCATTGGACGACTGGTCCTGATCGGAACCTCGATGGGCGGATTGATGGCGATGCTCATGGGCGCTTCAATGCCGGAACGGATCTCCGGTATCGTGCTCAATGACGTCGGCCCAGAAGTGTCTGCGGCCGGCATCGAACGGATCAGAGGCTATGTCGGCAAGATGTCGCCGCCCGCAAGTTGGGAGGAGGCCGCCAGCCAGGCCGAGTTCGCCAACGGAATCGCCTTTCCCGATCATAGTGCTGCGGACTGGATGGCCTTCGCCCGCCGGACCTATGTCGAACGGGACTATGGCCGGCCCGTTCCAGCCTATGACCCCGCCATCGCCGAAGGGCTGGCGCCAACTGCAAACACGGCCATACCGCCGGATCTTTGGCCTTTGTGGGATGCGCTTGGCTCTATTCCTATCATGGCTATTCGCGGTGCGTTATCCGACATACTGACCGTCGAGACTCTCGGGCGAATGTCCGAACGCCATCCAGGCATGGTATCGGTCACCATTCCGAATCGTGGTCATGCGCCCATGCTCGATGAGCCGGATGCCGTCGTGGCGATCGACCGTTTTCTGAGCGAATTGGAGTCGAGGCCATGACGGCCGCGATCGTCGGCTGGGGTCACACACCTTTTGGCCGCCTCGATGCGCTCGGCCTCGAAGACCTGATCGTCTTGACGGCCCGCCAGGCAATGGTGGACGCGGGTCTAACGGGACGGGACATCGATGCGGTCTGGCTCGGTCACTATAACGCTGGGCTGGTCCCCGACGGTTTCTGCGCGTCGATGATTCTCGCGGCGGACGAAGGCTTGCGGTACAAGCCGGCCACCCGGTGCGAAAACGCCTGCGCATCGGGGTCAGCGGCTATCCATGCGGCAATTGATGCGATCGCCGCGGGCCGTGTGAAATGCGCGCTCGTCGTCGGCGCCGAGAAGATGACGGCGCTCGACAATGAGGGCGTTACGCGGGCCTTGGGCTCCGCCAGCTATCAGAAGGACGAGGCCGGCCTTTCCTTTCCGCAGATCTTCGCGCGTTTCGCCAAAGCCTATCACGAACGTTACGGCGATCCGACCAGGGCGATGGCGCATATCGCGGTGAAGAATCACGCGGCGGCGATGAACAATCCGCTCGCCCAGCTTCATCGTCCGCTCAACCTCGATTTCTGCCTGACGCCGTCCAACCATAACCCCATCATCGCCGACCCGCTCAAGAAGACCGATTGCTCGCTCGTCTCGGATGGCGCCGCTGCCCTCGTCCTCGTGCGTGAAGATATGGTACACGATTTTCGCCACGCCGTGCGGTTTCGCGCCGCCATTCAGGTGAATGACTTGTTGCCGTTGGCCATGAAGAATCTGGCAGCTCCTGAAGGACCGGCCATTGCCTTCAACCGAGCTTACGAACACGCTGGCGTATCCGTGGATGACATCGATTTTGCCGAAGTCCATGACTGCTTTACCATCGCGGAACTCCTGATCGTGGAGGCGATGGGACTCGCGTCGCCGGGCGGCGGCACCCGAGTGGTTCTCGATGGAGAAACCGATCGCAGCGGGCGGCTACCCATCAATCTGTCGGGCGGTCTCAAGGCGAAGGGACATCCTGTCGGTGCAACCGGCGTATCGATGCACGTCCTGGCGGCGCGTCAGCTCGTCGGCGAGGCAGAAGACATGCAAGTGTCCGGTGCCGAACTCGGCCTCTGCTTCAATATGGGCGGCGGTGCCGTCGCCAATTACGTTTCGATATTGGAAGCCACGAAGGCAGGTCGAGGATGAACCTGGCCCTGTGGCTGGAGCGTGCCGCGTGGCGGTGGCCGGAATCTCCGGCCCTTTTGGTCGGCGACCGCGTGGTAGCCGACTATCGACAGTTCGCAGACCGGTCGGCATCGCTCGCCTCTGCCTTCCACACCCGATACGGGATCGGGCCCGGCGACCGCATTGCGATCTTTCTCCCGAACTGTACGGACTATCTAATTCTGCTCTATGCCAGTTGGTACGCCGGTGCGGTGGTGGTGCCCGTCAACGCCAAGCTGCATACTCGGGAAGCGACATGGATTATCAAGGATGCCGGCGCAAAGATCGTGTTCACGGCGGACAAGAACGCTGGCGCGCTAGGCAAGCATTGCGCCGAGGTCGACTGCTCGCCCGATGTGCTGATCGCCGGCCGGCCCGATGCGCTTAGTGCTTTCTCGGAGGACGCCCGACCGGCGAACATCGTCGAGCGCGCATCCGACGACATCGCGTGGCTGTTCTACACGTCGGGAACGACAGGAACGCCGAAGGGCGTGATGATGTCGCACGGCAATCTGCAAGCGATGGCATTCAGCTATTTCGTGGATGTCGACGAAGTGAAGCACGCGGATGCCGCACTCTATGCCGCACCGATGTCTCATGGCGCGGGCATCTATAACTTCATGCACGTCATGCGCGGCGCGCGTCACGTCGTTCCCTTGTCGGGACGGTTCGATGCGGCGGAAGTGCTGGAGCTTGCCCGGCGTATCGGGAACGTATCGATGTTCGCTGCCCCCACGATGGTGGCGCGTCTCGTCGCGGCGGCGCGCGAGGCGGGTTCGGGCGGAGACGGCCTTCGAACCATCGTCTATGGTGGTGGGCCGATGTATTTGCCGGATATCACTGACGCCTTGGACATCTTCGGCCCGCGTTTCGTCCAGATTTACGGCCAGGGCGAATGTCCGATGGCGATCACAGCGCTGGCGCGTGAGATTCTGGCTGATCGCGACCATCCGCGCTGGCCGACGCGCGCTGGCTCCGTCGGTCTGGCGCAATCCTGCGTCGAAGTGCGGGTGGCTGACGAGGACGGGCGGCCTCGCCCTGCCGGGGAGAGTGGCGAGATCTTGGTGCGCGGCACACCCGTCATGCTGGGCTATTGGAACGATCCGAAGGCGACCGCCAAGATCATCCGGGACGGCTGGCTCGCCACGGGTGATATTGGGCAAATGGATGGAGATGGCTTTCTCACTCTCATGGACCGCTCCAAGGATGTCATCATTTCTGGCGGTGCGAACATCTACCCGCGCGAGATCGAGGAAGCTTTGCTGGCTCACGAAGCGGTGACTGAAGTCTCTGTCGTGGGGGCGCCCGATCCGGAATGGGGCGAGCATGTCGTGGCATTTGTCGTGGTGGACCCGCGGCGCCCGGTAACAGATGCCGAGCTGGACGCCCATTGCCTGGACCGCATCGCCCGGTTCAAGCGTCCCAAGCGATATGTCTTCGTCGCGGAGCTTCCGAAGAATAATTACGGCAAAGTCCTGAAGACGGAACTGCGCGAGCAATTGCAGGTCCTGTCGCAAACTGCGGAACGAGTTCAATGAATCATAGGTTTCTCGATGGTCGGACAGCTCTGGTGACTGGTTCGGTGCAGGGTATCGGCCGCGCGGTCGCCCTAAGCCTTGCCTCGGCCGGCGCCCGAATCGCCGTCCACGGTTTGGCGAGTCCTGCAGAAGCGGAGGAAGCCGTCTCCGCGATGCTGTCGACCGGCGCAGCGGAGGCACGCTTTTTCGATGCGGACATGCGCGAACCGGCTGCAATCGCAGGAATGATGGACGCTGTCGCGGAGTGGGGAAGCGTCGATATTCTCGTCAATAATGCCGGCATCCAGCGGACGTCCCCTCTCGCTTCCATAACCGACGACGTTTGGCAGGACGTTATCGCAATCAATCTTTCGGGCGCGTTCTATACCATGCGGCACGTGCTGCCCGCGATGGCGGCACGCGGCTTCGGCCGCATCATCAATATTGCTTCCGTGCATGGTCTTGTCGCCTCGCAGAACAAGGCGCCTTACGTCGCCTCCAAATTCGGACTCGTCGGCCTCTCGCGTGTGGCGGCGCTCGAATGTGCGAGCGTGGGCTCGCGTGAGAGCGGCGGTGTCACGGTCAATTGCATCTGTCCCGGATGGACCGAAACGGCAATCATAGAACCGCAGATCGCCGAGCGTTCTGCACAATTCGGCGGTGACCGACCAACCGCCATCGAAAGCCTGCTTGCCGAAAAGCAACCGAGTCTTCGCATGTCCCGACCTGAGGAAATCGGCGAGTTGGCTTTATGGCTGGCTCATCCGATTGCCCACAACATCACCGGAGTCGCAATCCCGGTGGATGGCGGGTGGACGACCCAGTAGCACCATATCGAATGGCGCTATATCGTCCCCGGCAAGCCGACCCAGAACGCGTTCGTGGAGAGCTTCAACGGACGGCTGCGCGACGAATGCCTGAACGAAACCCTGTTCACATCGCTGTCCCCTGCCAGGGCCGTCCTTGCCGCCCGGCGCCACGACCACAACACCGTCAGGCCCCATTCCAGGCTGGGCGACAAGACGCCGTCGGAGTTCGCCGCGCAAGGGGCATCGGGGCACGCCCCGCGATGCCTCTTGCGATCCCTTCAACCATGGAGCATCAACCCCACGGACTCGCCTTATGAGCGGATACAAATAGGGGACCACGTCAGCTGCAAGTGCCAGCACTCCTGCTCTTCGTTGCGGTCGCAAGCGATGCAGCGCGCCTCCTTCGTCGCGGTTCCACGGCCGCAAGGCCACGACGGCGCGGCCGAAAACGAAGGAGAAGAAAATGCGATCCCAGAGGAGAATCAGTATTTGATTGCCGAGGTCGCCTGCAAGACATACGGCGCGACGAATTTCTGGGTTCTGTACCAGACCCTTGGTTTTCGCGACTGCGACGATAGTGCAGGCGCGCGAGGCGGCGCTGCCGTGAATCGCATACGGCACGGTTGCCAATTTGAATGGCATGTCTTGGAAATTTGCGATGCGGAGTACAGGCCGAGTTCGTCGAAACAGTAGCCGGAATCAGTAGAACGCACAGTAGAATCGACACTAGAATCGGGGTTCTTTTGGGATAGATTGAGGGTAGATTTAGACTTCAAATGCCGCGAATCTTGAATCTATCACTCGCCTAATGCGGCACTGCCGAGAGTACCTTTTGAGTACCCCGACTCCACCCTACAAGGGTACCTAACAAGCATACCCTACACGTTACTCTTTCGTTGGATTTCCGCGGTTGTTGACGCTTGCACGCGGCCAAGCCATCGAATTCGGGTTCTTTCATCAGAAATAGGCCTGCGTGCCGCGAACATCATCACCAACAACAAGGCTAACAACATCCCCAACAACACTTTTTTGCAGCAAGCATTTTCTGGCGGAATTCCGCCGTCTTTTGTCGATCTGCATTTTGATCGGTAGTGACAGAGACGAAACGCTCACCAGCGATCAACCAGATGTTCGCGGAAAGATCGTCTGAATGAGGGGCAATCAATGGTCCGCTAGGGCACCAAACGCCCGTCGGTAACCAACCCCGAGCTGCTCAATCAATTTTCGAATTTTGGAGAGTTCTTCTCTGCGGGTTGGCCATTGAGAAGCCGCGAGCTGCACGGCCGGAACGCGGAGAAGCTTCCGGCAGTCTCTGAACCTCGTCCAGCACTATCAGCCGATCCGCGTTTGCGCCGAAGAACGCTTCAGGATCCCGAACCAGAGCACGATCAGCAGGGCTTTCGAGATCTAAGTACTGAGCGTTGTCCCCGAGATCGGCGACGATCTTGCGGGCAAGGGTCGTCTTGCCTACCTGACGCGGCCCAAGTAGCGCGACGCTATCAAATTGAGCCAAGCATTGCTCAACAATCTTCGAGCAAAAGCGAGCGCATTCATCTGCAAACATTTTGCAAACGTACGAATCATAATCAGGCGAAATTAACCAATACGGGATGAATGATGGCACCTCAAAAACCGCACAAAACAAGGCTTTCTGGATTCACCAACATCAGGCGATACGTCGTTCCCGAATTGCTAAACCGTTGTACGGCCTAAAAGCCGTACCGTGGGTTCGAATCCCATCCTCTCCGCCACCTAGTCCCGCTGATTTCCCCTCCATTAATGTGTCTCCGACAAAACCCCGTATTTTCCGAGGGTTAGGGGCTGTTCGACGCCGTAGCTGAGTCTCGGGAGACGCAAATTTGGCGGCCAATCGGGCCCTTTGCGCCATTCGTCTCTGTAGGGGATTTCCGCGGTCCGGTTCCAACCTTCAGCAGCCAAGAACCTTGATCTGTTCAAACCATTCCAGCGGGAGTCGGGTTTTCTTCAGCAGGCGCTCAGTGGTCAAGTCGACTGGCTGGCGACCTTCGACAATCGCTTCGGTAATACGAGGCGCCAGAAAACGCAGGTTTAGAATCCGGGCGACATGTCGTTCATCCTTGCCGATCTGGTCGGCAAGCTCCCGTACAGAGCCTAGTCCGCCATCGCACAGACGATCCCACGAAGTGTGTGCCTGCGCGACTGCTTTGAGCAGCTTTTCGTCCGGGTTAGTAGCTGTGGCGCTGCTCTCAATGATCATCTTCATTTCAACACCGCGTCGCTTCAGCTGAATTTCCTGCACCAGAGTGGATGGGTCGGTATCGACGCTTGGGCGCCCGGCGGTTGGACCCGATGCAATGGCCTTCGAGATCCAGTCGGTTCCGATCGTAATTTCGAACCGATCGCTGTAAATCGTGACGCGGGTCAACAGCTCCAGGATCAGGTTCCGCTTCTCGGCCAGAGTTCCATCCCTGAGAGTTTTGGCGGCCGTCTGTCCCGCCCTTGAGACATTCTCGATATCTGCGGGCGACAATTTATCCAGTCTGAACGTCGTCAGAAGACGATGCTGGTCTTCGAGCATGCCAACTAGCTGATCCAGAACGATTGCTTCGATCCGCGCGGCGGGAAGGCGCCATTCGTTTGGTTTGCGATCGTCCGAACCGTGTGATTGCGAGATGTAGTATCGATATCGCCG
>Ga0315540_10000995_pt1 | contig 16263 bp, 19 predicted proteins | sample SalMarSW160110MG_FD_203677 | JGI IMG/M metagenome (GOLD analysis project Ga0315540, IMG submission 203677) | Salt marsh sediment microbial communities from the Plum Island Ecosystem LTER, Massachusetts, United States - Salt Marsh Sediment SW1601-10 ...
ATCACCATTCCGGAGTGGACAGTGACTCCCATCTCAGCGGACGATCGGGCCCGGGCGAGCGGGTCTCCAGCGCTCGCGAGGCCGCCTCGCGCGACGTGGCCTCTTCGAGACCCATCACCCCACCCCAGGCGAAGTCGTCGAGATCGGGCGGATCGATACCAGATCGTTCATACGCCGCCCGAAACGCTTCGAACCCCTCCTGCTCCGACCGTTGATAGGTGTCGAGAATGGCTCTGGTCTCAGAGCTGCGAAACACCTCTGCGTACCGGTCGAGCCCGAGTCGTTCGAACAGCTCACCTGCCGCGTCCACGACGGCGATGTGCTCATCGAGGGGAACGCGCCACTTCAACGGCAGCGCATACCAGGCGAACTCCATGACGTGCGCCAGATCGACCCTGTCGAGGCCCTCGCCGCCGGTCATCCACTCGAACGTCGAGCGTGCCAGATCGGCGCGGTCCTGGTCGGCCGCCGCCATTGCCTCAAGTGCCCTCTCGGCGCGAGCATCCATTGCACACCACGGTACACGTCGACGGTCTCGGCAAGCCTTCGCTCGTAGAGGCGAGCCGTAGTGCTCGGCACGCTCCTACTGGTCGGGGTGGGGAACGGCAACCACGGTGAGACCTTCGATCCCGGCGAAGTCGCGAGGGTTGCATGTGTGGACGGGAAGATCATTGGAGAGAGCGATCGCCGCGATCATGGCGTCATAGGCACGCGCCGCCGGCTTGCGCCCGGCGAGACGCAGCCCGGCGGCGACTCGACCGAAGGTGCGCGCTGCGGCGGCATCAAACGGGAGGGGATCGAAGTCGGTTTCGGCTTGCTGGAGGTGGGCTTGACGGGCCGACCGCTCCATGGACGCCACGAGCGGCCCCACAGACAGCTCGGCCAGCGTGATTGCTGTGATGAGCGGTTCGTCGGGGAGCGTGCTGGTATCGGAGAGCCGACCGAGCAGGATGAGCGTGCTGGTATCGAGGATTCCGCGCGACATCGATCAGAGAGCGGGATCGAGGATGCGGTCGAGATCCTGACGCAGCCGATCTGGGTCGACGAGCGGAAGCTGCCGCCGGCGAGCGATGAGCACGTCGAGCGATACCGGTTCCCGATTGAGCGGTCGCAGCTCAGCGACAGGCTTCCCGGAGCGGGTGATGGTGAGCCGCTCGCCCTTGGCAGCGCGGTCCACCGCGTCGCCGCCGTGGTTGCGCAGTTCACGAATCGATATCTCTGCCATGACCCGACTGTATCACGCGTGATACGGACAGGGAAGGGTGGCCACCCCGCAGCTTTCTACGGCTTCCTCGGTGGCGCGAGGCCGTCGACGGCGGCGGCCCACGCGGCGGGTAGCTCAACAGGTGATCTGCGCGCCATCAACCGGAGATACAGATCCGATGCGGTGCCCTCCACACTATCGACCGGATCGCCGGTTCCGTACCGCCACGACGTCCCGAGGTCCATCGCGACGACGTCCAGGGTCGGGACGGCACCCAGCCGGGGAAGCCACATCTCTGCGAACTCGTCGAGACCCGCCTCGGCCACATGCCGGGTGAGACCTTCAGCTTCGTCGAATGCGTCGGAGGCGTCCCATCGGTGGACCCCTGTCTCAATGACCATCCGGCGCTCCCAGAATCCGATGTTCGACGGTTCGATCCCGAACGCCCACGCCTGTGTCGACGGGTCCGACGCTCTGAGGGCGACAACCATCTCTGCGAGGTTCACCTCCAACCAGTCCGCAGCGTTCTCGGTACGTGGCAGACGAGGTGCGGACAGTCTTTCCTGGGGGAGTTCCCGGCACACGAGCACAGTCCTGGCGTACACCGACCCGGTGTGCGAAGCGAGGTCGGTGAGCATCCAGCCAGGGTATTGGGGAACGGGCCGGGCAGGGTCTCGCCTGACGGCCGCCACAAGGCGCCGCCCTTCCGACGTGATCGATTCCAGATTCTCAGCCGACAACACAGGGATCGCCTCTCAGGAGCCCCTCTAACGGTAGTGCCAAGCCCGATCGACGGGCCGGTCAGGAAGCCGTCGGAATGCCAAGCCCCCTCAAGGAGTTGTATACAAGGCAGAGAAAGGAACACGATGGACCGTGGCCGCGTCAGAGTCGAAGATGGACAGAAGCGGGTTCGCGTCTATCTCGGGGGCGAACAGGTCGCCGACAGCGTCAACGTCAAGCTGGTCTGGGAGAAGCCCTACTTCCCCACCTACTACTTCCCCGACGAGGACGTACGCACGGAGTTGCTGACTCCCGCCGGTGACACCGATCGATCCCCCAGCCGGGGCACGGCCGAGTTCTTCGACGTCAAGAGCGGCCGACGCGTCGCCGAGCGCGCCGCCTACCGCTATTCGGACTCACCCATCGAGGAGCTCCGCAAGCACATCGCCTTCGTGTGGGGCGCCATGGACGGCTGGTTCGAAGAGAACGAAGAGGTGTTTGTCCACGCCCGTGACCCATACACGAGGGTGGACATCCTGGCGAGCTCACGACACATCCAAGTTGTCATCGACGGCGTGGAGGTCGCCAACTCGCACCATCCCACCCTCCTGTTCGAAACGGGCCTGCCGGTCCGGTACTACCTCCCGAAGGTGGACGTGAGGATGGACCTGCTGACACCGACCGACACCCACACGGCCTGCCCCTACAAAGGCTCGGCCGACTACTGGTCGGTCACGATCGGCGATGTCGTTCATGAGGATCTGGCGTGGGGCTACCACGCTCCGTTCCATGAGAGCGCCAAGATCGCCGGCCTCGTGAGCTTCTACAACGAGAAAGTCGATATCTACGTCGACGGCAAGCTCGAACCCCGACCCAAGACCAAGTTCTCCTGAACCGGAAGGGTTCTCAGCGGGAACGCCGCCGCCTGATAGGCCCAACGATCACAGCAGCCACGAAAGCCAATGCTGCGACACCGAGCAGGATGAACACCGCTCCAGACGAGCCCGACGCTTGCTCGGCGGCAGACGTCGGCTCAGCGGACGAAGGAGCCGGTTGCGTGGTGCTCTCGAGCGGAGGCTGGGTGGTGGTGACGGACCGGGGTTGGGTCGTTGAGAGACCCCCCGTGGCTTCGACTCCGAAACGGACCTCGCTCGCTCCTTCGCCCCCGTCCCACCTGAACCCGATGAAGACCGTTCCCGTGGACTCCCACGCCGTCGTTGCAGTACCGTTCAGCACCGCCTGGTGTGTCTCCGCCCCAAGGGTCTGCGTGGGGTCTTCGAGGCTTTGCCCGATCGGCGTCCCATCGAGGTTGCGCATCTCGATGGCGAACTCGCCATTCAGATCTGCGACACGGTAGGCCGGAAACATGGCGTCCACATTGACGGTTGCACCAGGGTTGCCGTCGATGCGGTACCACCTGGTCTCACCGGTGGCCAGCTGCCCGATGAACCCGTTCCCCGCAGCAGCTTCGAGATCGAGCGCAGGTGCCGTGTCTGGATCCAGGGAACCGTCGAGACGCATCCTCTCCGCCTCCCGGCCGTCCCCCAGGATGTCCACGTCGACCGCCAGCGAACCGAGCAACACACGTGCCGGTGCGTCCCAGTGAAAGCCGAGGAAATAGGTGCCGACGGGATACGGTCCGCCAAACGAGTCCACGGTCACACCAATCATCGGGAACTCCGTGCCGGGAAGTGCGGTTCGCGTGCTCATGCCGGTTGCCGGCTTCTCAACCCGGTTGCCCGACGGACCAATGATGATCCCCTCGACCTCACCCGGCGTCTCCAAACCCCGCGGAACGGTGAGGTCGGCGAACGCCCAGAACCACTCCCCCTCCCACGTGTCGACCCGAAACCACCGTGTCTCGCCCGGCATGATGACGCCGGCGTACCGGCCCCGGGCAAACGTCGGCGGCTCCTCGGCCAGCCAGTCAGGAACCAGTTCCAGAGGCACTTCGGGTGCTCGAGCCTGCTCCAGAGCACCGTTGAGCGTCATCGGTGGCTTCCAGTCGAGGAACTCCCCGGCCACCTCACCTAGGGACGCCACCAGTGCGTCGGCTTGATCGACCGTCCGGTACTCGCCGCCAGAGACCTCGGCGATGCAGCGAAGCTGCTGTTCGGCAGCCGAACCCGAGTCGATCAAGAACCCGATCGACTCGATACGAACGTCGATGGCCGCCCCGAACAGCTTCTCCGCGACGACGCAGGGGTCGGGGGGTGCACACGTATCCTCACCGTCCGAGATCAACACAACGGTGCGGGGCCCCATATCGGGCAGGTCCGAGGCGGCCTCCTGCAGCGACAGGCCGATGGGCGTGAACCCCGATGCCGTCACGCCTTCCACGGCCGACCGGATCGCCTCACGTTCAAGTGTGACGACGGGGGCGACCAGCTCGGTGTCCTGACAGCCGCGCACTCGATCCGTGTTCGGTTCGCGATGCCCATAGACGCGCAGACCTACCGCGATGTCGTCCGGCAACGCATCGACCAGCTCCAGGACTGCGCTCTTGGCCTTCTCGATGAACGGGACGCCATCCTCGTCGACCCTGTTCATCGATCCCGAGGCGTCAAGGATGATCAGCATCGCCCCCGGCGTACCCGATGCTTCCTGAGCCTGCGCCGAGGCGACCGGCGCGAGCAGCAAACCAGCCGCGATCAGCAGAACTGCCCGTCTCAAGTTCCCTCACACTCGACCCAGTCGAGCCTACACACCAGCCCCTCCGGCCTCTGCAATTGCGTGCTGCAGAGCGGCACTCGAGAGAGGTGCACTGGCCGGCTTCACGACCAGAGCTGCCGGGCAGAGAATGGGACGTTACTCCCAGCGGAACAGCAGCACCCCGAGCACCGAACCCACAACGAGCATGCCCACCACGATCGCCCATGACCAGCCCGCCGCGATGGCGAGCCAGGGATCGTGCAGAACGAGCACGACGTGACGCAGTGGCGTGAAGTCGGCGACATGCTGCATCGCAGACGTCATCACCTCGTAGGGCGGTCCAGCGCCGCCGAGAATGAACAGCACGAACCAGGCCATGACGCCGAATGCCTGTGCCGCCCGCGCCGTTGGCAGCACGGCGCCGAGCAGCACACCGAGCGCGGCCAACGAAAGCGCCGACAGCGTGAAGGCACCCACCACGCCAAGGAGTGACTGTGGCCATTCGAAGGTGTAGATCAGCGACGCCAACCCCACGAGAAGCAGCGAGCTGACCACCGCCACCACGTAGAGGACGACCACCTGGGCGCCGATCACCGCCGTTGCCGGCAGGCCCGATGCGTGGAATCGCTTGAGCACGCCTCGTTCACGATCACCGGCGATGGCCGTCGGGAGGCTGATGATGGCGAGCGCAGCGATCACCAGTCCGACGTAGGCGGGCACGTAGTAGGTCATCGGTCCTACGCCCTGCCACACTTCGGGGCTGGGCTGGTTCCCAAACACGCCTCCCAGCACCACCAGACTCACGAGGGGAAGCGCAAGCGAGAAGAGCAGCGTCAGCGGGTCGCGGGCCAGCAACTTGAGCTCCACTGTGGACAGCTTGGCGAGTGTCCTCACTGTGCGACTCCCTGCCCTTCGTCGGTCAGGGTGAGGAACACCTGCTCGAGGGTGGCACGCTCGACACGCAGGTCCAGAGGGACGATCCCATGGTCCACGAGAGCGGCGGCGACCAGGGCGAGCACCGGACCGTCACCGTGCACCTCCACATCGTTCCCGTTTCGTTCCACGCTCGACACGTCCGGTATCGACGACAGGAACCCGAGATCGCCGACATCGGTCGAGAAACGGACGACGAGCCCACCCCCGTACTTCACGATCAGCTCCTGGGGAGTGCCGGTAGCCACAACCCTCTGATGGTCGATGATGGCGAGACGGTCGCACAGCTCCTCGGCCTCGTCCATGAAGTGCGTGACGAGCACCACCGCCGCGCCGTGCTCCCTGATCTGGCGTATCAGATCCCACGCCACCCGGCGGGCGGCAGGGTCGAGGCCCGTCGTCATCTCGTCGAGGAAAACCAGCTCAGGGCCGTTCACGAGCGCGAGAGCCACGAACAGCCGCTGCTGTTGACCTCCCGACAGGCTCGAGAACCTCGCGTTGCGTTTGCTCGCGAGACCCCAGTCGTCGAGCAGGTGTTGCCATGGGAGTGGACGCGGGGAGAGCGACGAGAACAGATCGAGCGCTTCCCACACCTTGATTCGGTCCGGAAGTGCCGAGTCCTGGAGTTGCGAACCGATGCGGGCACGGAGCGCCCTCGCGTCTCGACCTGGATCTAGACCCAGTACCAACATGGTGCCTCCGTCCGTCGACCGCAACCCCTGGAGACACTCGACGGTGGTGGTCTTCCCAGAGCCGTTGGGTCCCAGAATGCCAAAGATCTCCTGAGGCTGAACGGAGAACGTGACGCCTTCGACGGCGATCAGCGAGCCGTAGCGCTTCACCAATCCTTCGACTTCGATCACGGGCGGCATTGCCACGAGAATACGCTCCGCCACAGGTGCGTGAGCTCTCGGGGACCGGCCGGCCCTCTAGGCTCAATGCATGGAGGCCATTGAGTGGATTCGCGCTTGGAACGATCCCGCTGTGCGTTATCAGGCTCGGCTCGTGCTCGAGGGGGCCGACCCGAACATCGCCGAGATGCGTGCCCTGGCCGACGACGTCCGCGCCAGTCCGAACTGCGATACGGTGATCGAAGGCAGCTTCATCGACCAACACCACGTCTACCGGAAGTGGCAGGGTGCACACTGGGCTCTCGTGCAGCTCGCCGAACGGGGGCATCCCGGTGGGGACCCTCGCCTCAAACAGGTCCAGGAACTCGTGTTCACATGGATCCTCGCGCCGGGGTTCCTGAAGCCGAACTGGACCCCGTACGTCGAGGGACAGGACGACCGGGTGCGACGTTGCGGATCGATGAAGGGCAACGTGCTCTGGGCCAGTTTGCAGCTGGGCCTGATGGATGAGCGGCTGCAGACACTCGCCGATCGGCTCGGGACAACGCAGTGGCCGGATGGCGGCTGGAACTGCGACGTGCGCCCCCAGGCGCGCCAATCATCCTTCGTAGAGACGGTCCTCCCTTTGCGCGGCCTGGCGTCGTGGGTACAGGCGACAGGCGACACGAACGCCTCGCACACGCTCGAACACGGTGTTGAGCTGCTGCTCGACCACCACCTGCTGTTCCACCGGGACGGCGCCCTCATCATGGAGGTGGCTTGTGGCGCAGATGTCGGAACCGTCGAGGTCGGGAGTGTTGGAGGGCGGTGCTGTGGATACGGACAGACCCGGTAGGCCGGATCAGTCCCCTCCGGTCGCCCCGGATTCGGATCTGCCGCATGGTGACGAGTTCGACACGCTCGTGGAAGAGATCCGGAGGTGGTACGGCTGGGATTTGGCTGTCGTCCCCTACCTCGCGGATCAGATTCGGCGGCGACTAGGACTGGCGCCTTTGAGCGCTACGGCAGTGGTGCTTGCCGGGTTGGGTGGGGTTGGTATCAGGCTGGCACTGGTGCTTGTTGCCACAGCCGTGGTCGGACAGTGGGCTGGAATCCCTTGGGGTCGGTGGGGGGTAATCCTCGCCTTCTATGCCGCATTCGATGCGAGCCGTCCCTTCATAGGTCCGCCAGTCGATGTTCCGTCGGGACCTAGGGTCAGACGGATCGTCGAGGGCTGGACGCCGCTGCTTCCCACCATCGTGCGGGAGTCCGACCTGCGAGACCTGGCCGGTTCCCTCCGACTCTGGAACCGGCCGATGGTGAGCGCGGCATTCGGTGTAGTAGTGACAACCTTCATGCTGACAGCGGGCTGGTGGTTGGCTCCCGTCGCAATGGGCGAACTCCCGGTCGGAAGCATCGTTCTCCTGGCATGGCTCCTGTTCGACTTTGGGGCCACAGTCATCTACCAGGGGGTTGTAGTCCAATGGGCATTCGTGGCCCGAGAAGCCAGGTATGAGCACCACCTGTTCTGGCCGAGTCCGGCCGACTCACCCGAAGTCAAGAAAGCGGTCCGGAAAACGACCGCCCAAGGATCCGCCGCCGGATTCTGGATCACTGTCTTTCTCGTGCTGACCGTGATCCTCGTAACGTGGGACTCGCCGCTCGTGATTCCCCTAGGGACTGGGTTCATCCTTATCGGCTACCTCGTATTATTCGGAGCCGCCTTGAGCGGGCGCGGTAGCGTCCAGAGGATCGTCCAAAGAGGCCGAGAGCAGCGTCTAAGGGGCCTGCGAGAACGCATCGATGGCTTCGGACCCAACTACACAGATCTTTCACCACAGAAGTCCCAGGAGCTTCGCGATCTCCTATTCCTTCACGACAAGATCCGGGACGCCCCAACCACACCCACCACCACACGAACCGTAATGCACACCGCCGTGGGACTGATCATCCCCACCATCATGTTCCTCGCAAGCGTGTTCGGCGAGGTCTACGCCGAACGCTTAATTGGCGCCACCCTCCCCTGAGCCGCTCACTCAACCCCAGATCGTCCCGCCCATATCGGCACATGTCGGGCGGGATCGGCCTGAGGCTCCTCGGCGCCTCTGCGCAAACCTTCCCGACCTCAGACTCAGCCTGGAGGTCCCTGCCTAGAGCGCCGATTGCCGGATCTAGGGCGTGTTTGATACCTTTGGGGAAGGCGAGGTCGGTCGCGAATATGCGCTGGCCGCGTCCCCGCTTTCCAGGTGACGGGAGAGCCAGCCGGGTCACAACCACCCTTGCTGTGGGGTCAAGGGCGGCGGCGTGGCGGACCAGGATCATTACTCCAGCGAGTAGTTTCGCGACGAGTCCCTGCGGAGCTCAAACGATTCCAAGATGAGGCGTGCCATCCGTCTGCATGTGTCCTCGCGCCAATCTCCCATCCGCTCGGCCATCTCCGGAGGCAACCCCCTCTTGCCTGCCGGGATCCTGGGGACGCTGAAGAGGGCGAAGCCAAACGCCAGCGCCACGATCGACTGCATGAGCTCCACGGCATCGTCGAGGCCGAACCCGATCTCCATGAGGAAGACCAAGCCGTCCTCCATGCCGTTCTCAAGCCGCCAGCCCGCGAGGCTCATCATGTTGGGGTGAGCCGTGAGCACCCGCCGGTACTCCACGAACACCTCCTCTAGGAAGTCCTTCCAATCCCCGGAGGGGTCGGCCGTGACCTGCATCTCGGATCGCATGCGCCCGATAGTGCCGTCGATCAAGGCCTGCTTGTCGGCGATGTGGTGGTAGAGCGACGCGGCCTCCACCCCCAGATCGGAGGCGAGTCGGCGCATCGAGAGCGCGTCCAGTCCATCGGCATCGATGATTTCGAGGGCCCGCTCGAAGATGAGGTCCGGTGTCAGCGGCGCCGTCCTTGACCGCGATTTCGCCATGGTCGCCTCCTTTACAAACTTGACCCTAACACTGTTAGGTGCAACAATGTCGGCAAGGATCCCTAACGGCGTTAGGTCGAAGGTCGACCGCCGACCAGGAGGAGCCCGCCCATGAGATTTGCCGCCGGAGCATTTATCGCCTTCCACGGACTCGTCCACCTCATGTACGTAGGACAAGCCCTCCGATGGTTTGAGTTGCGCCCAGCCATGGCTTGGCCCATCGGCGCACGGTTGCTGCCCTCCGGCATCTCCGACGGCGCGTTGCGCTCCTTCGCGGCGATCACCATTGGGATCACATCGGCCACGCTCATCGCCGGCGGCGTGGGCATTCTCCTGACCGCCGGATGGGGAGGTTGGGTCACGATCGCCTCAGCGATCCTCGTGTCCCTCCTGCACATCCTGCTGTGGGACGGCGACATGAAGACCTCAACCGATCAGGGTCTCTACGGCGTCATCATCAACGTCATCATCGTCGTCTGGATCCTCGCGGCGCGCTAAAACCCCGACGGCACCCTCCATGAACCTGAGCCAGATCGCAGGCTCTTTGCCGGGCCTTCATGATGCTGCAACCTACCCTCAATGGTGCGCCCGTAACTTGGCAAAACAACGGTCCATCACCACACATGATCTCACCAAAGTCGATCGTGCTCGGACTGAAGCAAGCAGATCACCATATATGGGCGATATCGCACCTCACCCGCGAGTGCGCGGAATCGGCACATATCGGGCGGGATCGGTCCGAGACTCCTCAGCACCCCAACGCAAACCTTCCCGGCCTCAGGTTCAGGCTGGAGGTCCCGGCGTAGAGCGCAGATTGTCGGATATGTGCGGCGTCGGATAGCGGTGATCCGGCCGTATCAGTCTGTGGTGGTTATAGGCTGATCACCTGGTCGGGTGGGTTGCCTGAAAGGGCCGTATACAGGTCCGGGAAGCAACCAACCGTGGCTCCGTCGATCATATCTACCGGCTCACATTCGCCTGGCTCGGTTCGCCCCTGCCCTGTTGAGGGATCACACCAGCGTGGTTCTCCCTTGGCGAGATTGCGTTCCAGGGCGCAGTTGTCACAAGCCATGATGAGCATGCCAGTTTCTTCTGCGACTGCTGCGAGCCTTTCTCCTATCGGGTCACCTTTCCTTAGTGCCCAAACGTTGTCGTCAAAGAAGAAGATGCCGACTACTTCCACCCCATGAGTTCCTGCCTCCAATTGGGGGAGGATCATCTGGGCGACTTTGTAGCTGGCGGCCCGTGGGGTGTTGAGAACGTATGCGACCTTCATTACGACCTTTCGTCTCGGTAGCGAGCGGCAGACCCTAGCTCGCTCACGGCGACCTCAGTCCAAGGGCGCACATAACGGCACATGTCGGGCGGGGTAGAGGCGAGGCTCTTCAGCGCTCGAACTCACACCTGCCCGCCCTCAGGTTCAGGCTGGAGGTCCCTAGAGCGCAGATTGCCGGTTCGAGGATGCCGCGGAGTGGATTGGTGGGGCGGCGGTCGGCGTGATTGTGCGTTCAGTGTGGGTCGTCGGTCAGTCGGTGGAGTACGTCGCCGGTTTCGATTCCGAGGGTAGCGAGGAGTTCTGCTGCGGGGTCGGGTTGTTTCAGGGTCAGCAGCGCGTGGAGAATATGTCGTTCCTGGAAGTCGCGCCGCCAATCGCGATATCGCCCACGCCAGGCTCGGCTCGCAACCGCTCGACCTCCTCCGCCAGGCCGCCGGAGGCCAGGCGGGCGTTGCCCTGCACCGCTGACAGCGTTGAAGAGAACACCACCTTCTGAAGCGGCTTCCAGATCGCGGCCCACTCCAGCTCGGCGTCGTCGAGCGATGGATCCTGGTCGGCGGTCTCCCAGTACAGCATCGTCTCGTACAGCCGTCGTCCCAACAGGTGGACGCCGACCTCTCGTATCTCGTCGATCCAGAAGCGAAAGACCTCCTCGTCCGGCGCCGTCCAGTTGAAGTCGCCGTCCGGCCCGACGATGTAACCGTCAAGTGAGACGCCCATCGAATAGGTCACGCTGCGCATCAGATCTTCCTCGGTAGCGGATTCGACAACACTGTCGCGCATATCGGCACATAGTGAGCCGGATCGGCGCTCGAACTCACACCCGCCCGGCATGCAGTTGCCGATTCTCCGGATCGTGAGCCCGGAGGTCGGCGCGGATGTTGCGACAGAAAGCGTGCGAGACGGCCGCCATCCGGCTCATGTCCGGGTGGTCGCACGAAACCACACAGGTCGCACGGCGCGGCTACCGGTCAGCCTGAGCGAACCACCTGGCCAAGGCACCGAGGTTGAGGGCCCAGCCGGCCCCGAACACCTTGCCCGAGAGGATGGGACCATCCGGGTTCCAGTAGGTGCTCTTCACTCGTTCGAGTGTCGGCATGCGGAAGTCGTATGGCACGAAGTCCGCGACCTTCCCGTGCCACGTTCTCTCATCCTTCGGCTTTCGGAGTTGCTGGATGATCGCGACTACCGCGATGATCGCGAAAACAAGGCTCCAGATCTTCCTGGCAGTGGGCATGCCCTTTCGACGGTCCACTTGCTTGCCGTCCATCTATCCCTCTCCTTGCTCTCACGATGAAGCTACATGACAAACGAGAGCAGGTGGTGCGTGAGTATCGCCGGTGACTCTCAGGAAGCCCGGACCCAGCGGAGACGGTCGTCGACTCGTCGGGATCTGCCCCGCGATCATCACCCGGGGTAGCCTGACCTGCGCTCGTCTTCCGTGAGGTTCTCGTTCGTGCACAACGATGACTCGATGCTCGCAAGGTTCCGTCGCCGGTTCTGGCTGCCACCGCGCCGCCACGGTGAGGCGATCACCGACCGGACCGTCAGCTTTCTCGAGCTGTTCTATGACCTCGTGTACGTCGTGGTCATCGGACGGCTCGCTCACACGCTCGCCGGCTACACGGACGCACGCAACGTCGGCGAGTTCGTCGTCATCTTCGGACTGATCTGGATCGCCTGGCTCAACGGCACCCTCTACTACGAGCTCCACGGGCGGGAGGACGGCCGCACCCGCCTGTACGTGTTCATCCAGATGCTCTTGCTCGCCGTGCTGGCTGTGTTCACCGGGAACGCCGGTGGTGCCGACGGGGCCGCGTTCGCCGTCGTCTACGTCCTCTATCTGGTGGTTCTGACGTGGCTCTGGTACACGGTGTGGCTTCTCGACACCGAGGAGTTTCGTGGGCTCGCCGGCCGGTACCTGGTCGGCATGGGTGTGACGATCGCCGGCATGACCGGCAGCGTATTCGTCCCCGAAGGGCCGCGCACGGTCGTGTGGGCGGTGCTGGTGTTGTTCTGGATCATCGGCGCCAACGTGCTGAACCGTGATCCGACGATGCGTCACGCGACCGTCCCCACCGATTCGCTGGTGGAACGGTTCGGGCTATTTGTGATCATCGTATTGGGTGAGGTGATCGTCGGGGTCGTCACGGGACTGGCCCAGGTACCGGCCACGTTCCGGGTGATCGCCACCGGGCTGCTCGGGTTGATGATCGCGTTCGCCTACTGGTGGACGTACTTCGACTACGCCGGCCGTCGCCTCCCCCGCCCCGGTCCGTCGCTCGCCACGTGGATGACCGCCCATCTGCCGGTCACCGGAGCGATCGCCGCCGCCGGCGCGGCGATGGTCAGCCTTGTCGAGCACGCGGGCGACTCCGTGACGCCCGAGGCGACGGCGTGGCTGCTCGCCGGGTCCGTGGCCGTCGGGCTGGTGGCGCTGATCGTGATCATGGGAACGCTCGAGAACGCAGTCACGCTGCCGGGGTTGTACCGACCGGTGATGGCAACGCTAGGGGCAGCCGCGGTTGTTGAGCTGGTGGTGGGCTGGTGGGCCCCCGCCCCGTGGCTGCTCGCCCTGGCCCTGGTGGCGACGCTGAGCGTCGTGTGGTGGTTCGCCGTGGATCGGTGGCTGCGGGTCGAGGAAGGGTGATGAACTGACTGGCACCCCGACCGAACACACGGGCTTGTTCTACTTGCGGATCTGCCACTTGCCACTGATCACGTACTTGTAGCTGGTCAGCTCTTCGAGGCCTATCGGGCCGCGGGCATGGAGCCTATCGGTGCTGATCCCGATCTCGGTACCCAACCCGAACTCAGCTCCATCGGTGAATCGTATCGAGGCGTTCACATCGACCGCCGCGGAGTCGACCATCGAGCGGAGCGAGCGTTGGGGGAGGAAACGGATCGAGCCTCGCGAGGGGAAGCAAACGGTTCCTACTCGTCCCAGCGGACGCTGATCGGCCCGTCCACCGGCACCGACATCACTTCTGCCTCGATCGCCTCGACCGACCGCCTGGTCAGCTTCTGCCACGGATGCACCGTCACGGTGCCTTGGGTGCGGCGCCACGTCCCGACGACCTCACCGCCGGCGAGGACGGCGCCTGGCCAGACACGTGACGTCCACAGCTCGGGGCGAAACGGTCCGTCGGGGACGAGCAGCTCGCGGTCGCTGTCCCAGAGGAGGAAGTATGCATCGCCACTCGGCAACAGCCTGGCAGGTGCGGGCGGTTGCGGGTCCTCACGGAACGCTGCCTCGTCGGCGGCGCGGATCCAGGCGTCACCGATCGGCGTCCTGACCGGCACCAGCTCGTCTCCCAGGTCGAAGAACATCGGCTCACCGCGCCCTCTGACGATCCCTGCCCAGTGGCAGAACGCGTCGTGCGTGGACGGCCCGAGCACATGCAGGTGACGCCTGACGAGCTCGAGGCGAGCCTCCCGTGGGTCCATCTCCGGGGCGGGCACGGTCCAGATGGTCGGCTGTCGAGCACCCTCCCACCGGATCAACACCGTGCCGGTGGTCGCGGCGTACCGCAGCATGTTGGGGTCCTTCAAGCCAAGCGCACGGCCCGCTTCCCCAAACGGGACCGGTGGCGATCCGTCCAGCAGTGCGTCCAGACGCGCCGCGAGGTTCTCGGCTCGCTGCCGCTTGGCGCCGCTCTCGGGCAGCCTCCCCAACGAGAACACGGCCAGATCCTCGGTTGCGACGACATACACACTGAACCGGGGACCCCAGAGTTGTACGAGCGACGGATCCTCCCATGTCTCCGGAGTGGTCTCTTCCACACGGGCGTGGATGGACAGGACCGCGGCCCGGGGCATGCTGTCGGTCAGTCCTGCCCACGCGGCACGCCGCAACGACTCGGCCCCTGCCGGGAGACGATGATCGAGTGACGACACGCGTCGCCGGTGGGCGAGGATCTGGTCTCGGTCGAGCGTCAGGCGGGCGGTGGCCGGCATCCAGGCACGGTAGCAGTGGGGGTCTGGGCTGGGTTGGTGGGAACGATCCCCTCCGGCGTCGAGCATCAGCTTGACGCCACCTCCCCCAACACTCGGCCTACGGCCTGCGAGGGGAGGAGACGAGACGCCGGTTCCTCAAGCGAGCGAAACGGGCGCTAGGGCGCAAGGCGAGCCACTCAGGAATCTCACCCATTCTTCAGGTTGCCTTCACCCAGCCTTCATGGAGATGGTGCATAGTGATGGTGTTCAAGAGATCGATACCGAGAACTTGAACGTACAACTCATCCTCCCTTCCAAGCCAAGCGCCCCTCCGGGGGCGCTTCCCTTTGGCAGCGGCTCGCGCCATGTAGTGTCCGGAGGTGACGAGGGAGGTCCCACAGTGCCGGTGGACGAAGGCGGGTCGAACGAAGGTCTCGGATCCGATCCAGGGTGGAGCGGCCTCTACCGAGCCGGAAGTATCTGTGCGGCAGTCGCCGTCGTCATGTACCTGACGGCCATGGTCGTGTGGATTGTCACACCGGCGGCCCCCACGGCTGGAGGCGTGGCAGTACTCGAGTACATCCACGCGCACAGAGTCACCTACATCGTCAGCCAGATCCTCTGGCTCGCACCAAGCCTGCTGATGATCGTCATCTTCCTTGCCTTGGCGGTCGCCCTGAAACACCTCAACCGAAGCTTGGCGCTCGTCGCCGGGGTGATCGGCGTCCTCTCATGGGCGGTGTCGTTCGCCTGGCCGACGACCGGCGGCGGGGCTACGGCGATGGTCCTGCTGAGCGACCACTATGCCCTGGCTGGAGGCGGCGGTGCTCAGGCCCAGTTTGTCGCCGGAGCAGAGACGCTGCTGGCGCTCAATGAGATCCCCTCGGCCATCGGCGTGATGCAAACGATCGGCATCCTGCTGATCGGCCTGCTGATGCTGAAGAGCGTTCGCATGAAGGGGCTCGCCTGGTTCGGGGTGGCGACCGGTGTCATCGGCACCGTCTCCGAAGCGATGCGCCCGATGCTCGGCACCTTCTACGCCATCTACGGCACAGTGCTCTTCGTGTGGCTGATCTGGGTTGCCGTCGCACTCTGGAAACTCGGATCCGACACCCGAGAGCCGGCCCCCCGGGCGACCTGACGATCGCCAGGGGACCGCGCACCGACCGGCGATACCCATCTGGCGCCTATCACGGTGCAACCTCCCCCAACACTCGCTCCGCTCGCCGGGGGAGGAAACGGGAACTGCCCGCGAAGCGGGCAGCAGATCTCACCAATTGTTTAGGTTGCCTTCACCCTGGCTTCATGCAGGCAGTGCATAGTGACAGTGTTCAAGACATCGACAACGACATCCTGAACGTACAACTCATCCTCCCTTCCCTCCCAAGCGCCCCTCCGGGGGCGCTTCCCTTTGCGGAGAGGACAACGTGGTTGCCAGTTGTGGTGTGCTCGGTGATCGCACAACCAAGCTCCGGCAGATCATGTCCTGGTTTTCGAGTCTGCCCACACTCGAGTCCCAGGCGCCCGATAGGGCTACGCAAAAGTACCGCAGCGGCGAAGCCGCTGGGGTAGGGGGGCCCAGCTATGTTGGTGAGAACCGCCCCCTCCGTCCTCGGCTTCGCCTCGGCCACCTCCCCCAACACTCGCTCCGCTCGCTGGGGGAGGAAACAGAACCGCCCCCTCCGTCCTCGGCTTCGGCCTTCGGCCTCGCGAGGGGAGGAAGCGGAACCGGCCGCCCGCCCACAACCACCGTTCTTGCGTGAGAAAGGCGGACAGTCTCTACCCCCCTCA
>Ga0315540_10000996_pt1 | contig 16257 bp, 17 predicted proteins | sample SalMarSW160110MG_FD_203677 | JGI IMG/M metagenome (GOLD analysis project Ga0315540, IMG submission 203677) | Salt marsh sediment microbial communities from the Plum Island Ecosystem LTER, Massachusetts, United States - Salt Marsh Sediment SW1601-10 ...
GCGTGCTGGTATTGAATCCCATTCCGGCTCCAACGGATTCGAGCGCATCATAAATCTGCTGAAAATCCCGCTTCTCGGTCCCACGCATGAGGGCGGAAGAAGTGAAATCAGCCAGACCCAGTTTCTGGTCCGAGTCGAAAAGCGCACCGGCCTGTAAATATCCGCTGACAACCACCGAAGGGCTGTTGAAGTTGGCGCGACTCAGAACAACAATACCGTTGGGCAGCAGCTCGCGATGAATATCGTCCGATCCGGGCAGCGAATGAACTGGATTAGTCATCATGCAGCCTCCTCACCGACGCCGTCTGGGAGGTATGTGCCCACCACGCGACTCCCAGGTCGCAAATACTGTTGCGCCACCCGCTGCACATCGGCCGGCGTGACAGCTGCCAAGCGGTCGAGATAGGTCTGGAACCAATCATAATCGGCGAACATTTCAGCATAGCCCATCCAGAAAGCCTGGTTGGTGATATTCTCAGAGCCATAGGCGAACAGTGCGCGTGCTTGTTTGATGGCACGCGCTACTTCATCTTCTGAAACTGTCTCATTCTGAACGCGTTCGATCTCATCGTCCAGGGCGGACAAGGCATCCTGCGGCTCTCGTTGTGGGTGGATGGTCATGGTAATGCCATACAGGAAAGGGTCAATCGTGGCTTGTGCCCCACCGTGCACGCTGACTGCGAATTCCTTTTCGACCAGCGCCCGGTACAACCGAGAGGTCTTGTTGGAGATGCCGCCTGAGAACATGTTCAGGTTGGACGGGCCGGCCAACAGACTGTCTAGCACACTCAGTGGCAGAAAATCCGGATCCGAAGCTGCCGGGAAACGGTAAGCGGCCTGGACGTAGGTCGTTTCCCCCGGCCCGGCCACGTTCAAGCGAATCTCGCCGCGCTGCTCCGGCTCGGGACGGGTCAGCCTTGGAGGGGTCTCGCCAGCCGGGATTCCACCAAACAAAGCCTGGATGCGGGCCAGCATGGCTTCGGCCTGGAAATCCCCAGCCACAGCCATGACAGCGTTGTTTGGCACGTAGTAAGTGCGGTAGTGACTGTAGAGGTCTTCGCGGGTCATGGACTGCAGGTCTGCCAGGTCGCCAATGACTTCGTGATGGTAGGAATGGACCCGGAAGGCTGCTGCCTGGATGGCCTCACCCAGCATGAAGAGCGGCTCATTTTCATTGCCCTCGCGCTCGGAAATGATCACCGTCCGCTCGGAAGCGACCTCGTCGGGATGGATGGTGCTGTTGACCATTCGGTCAGCTTCCAGACGCAGACCCAGGTCGATCTTGTCGGCGGGCATGGTCTCGAAGTAGGTCGTCCAATCCAGGTAGGTAAAGGCATTCCAAACAGCCCCCTCGCGGGAGATGGCTTTATCCAATATGGTGGCAGGGAAAAGTGGGGTACCTTTAAATTGCATATGCTCGACCCAATGCGAGATGCCGGTGCGACCGGGCAATTCATCGCGCGAGCCGACCCGGTACCAGACCCAGGAGGAAATCAGCGGGGCGGTATGGATTTCTTTTAGCAGCACCAGCATTCCATTTGGTAGCGTTGTCTTGGTCAAATTGTCGGTCATGAAACTCCGTCTCAGTAAGAATGAAGCGCAGATTATATCGCGTTGTTATGGGCAAAGCAAATTCCCGTTGATCGAAGCGGCAGCCGAATCAACCATGCAATAGAATGGGCGGACCACGTCCTGCAGCCCGAGCAGCGGATCGTGCAACCCGGTCGAAGCAACCGGGATATTGACATCCTGATTGAATTGGATGGGCACGGTGGTTTCGACCGGCACAGTCAGGTTGAGGATAATCGGCAAACGTGTCCCGGCTGGCAAGGTAATATTGGTCGGTGCACTGAGAATATTCAGGCCACCCGTGTTGAGCGAGACCCGCGCACCGGTGATGTTCACATCCTGACTGAGCACCACTTCAGTTTGCTGCTGAAGCTGCAAGTCAAATTTGACTGGGACGTTCTGATCAATAGGTATGCTGGTATGGATTTGGGCCTGATCCATTTTTTCGAAGTTGTGGTAAAGTCCGCCAAGAAATCCCGAACCCATGGCTGATAATTTCTCAGTGCTCATAGCGGACATTTGCCGATAGGAAGTGATCAGCAGCGCTATCAACACCGCATTGAGCAGCAGCGACATGACACCCGTAATGGTCCAGAAGGGCGGACCCAGGCGGGAGAGTTGGAAACTCGTCCGTTCGCGACGGCGCGGTTTGTTCGTTGCAGGTGGGGAGGCTGCCTTTTTTGACCGCTGAGCAGATGTCGCCTGGCTCCGGGGCAACTTTCCAAAGGAGTGATCTGGCTCCGCTTGCGGGGAGGGTGTGGGCTCTTCTTCCGCCGAAGAAAGGATGTTACGCAACCGGCTGGCCGGTGAAGAATCTTTGGGATCAGGCTGGGGACCGGAAGAATCGGATAGTGTCATAGGAACTCCTCTACAACTCTGAATTGATTAATATTAGCATAGATACTGGGGAACAAGATCCACATTCGAAAGCTCGTTTGTGATATTTCACACTTGCAACCAACACGAAACTTCACTATAATCAAAAATGCCTTGGGAGGTGGATGAGTCGTATGCGCTTGTCCAATCTCCGGAATTTGCATATAATCAACTGGTTTTGCCCTAAGCGCCTACATCGAAGGAGGACAGTGTGACAAATCAATCTGCCTATCTCGTGGCAGTCGTCGGGGCCGGCCCAGCCGGCCTGTTTGGTGCTCGCGAACTTGCGAACCAAGGCGCGCGCGTCGTGCTCTTTAATCGCGACATCAAACCCGGTGGACTGGCTGAGTATGGCATCTATCCCAGCAAACACACCATGAAAGAGGGTCTGCGCCGGCAATTCCGCCAGGTGCTGGATAATCCCAACATCAACTACTACGGCAATGTCATGATCGGCACGGAGGGCGACTTTTCACTAGACGACCTGCGTGCTATGGGATTCCAGGCCATCCTGGTCACCGCAGGGGCACAGGGGACCAAGTGGCTTGGCCTGCCCGGAGAAGATCTTACCGGTGTCTATCAAGCCAAAGATGTGGTTTACTTCTACAACAAGCTGCCGCCCTTCAGCCAAAAACCGTTCCGCTTCGGCAAGCGCTGCGCCATTGTCGGTGCAGGAAATGTGATGGTCGATATCGCTCACTACCTCATCCGCGATGAGCAGGTGGACGAGGTGGTGGCCGTCGTACGACGCGGACCAGCCGAGGTCAAATTCGACAAGAAGGAAATGGAATATGTCATCGCCAACCTGGACATGGATGCGCTCGACGCCGAAATTGCCCGGGTATCGCCGATCATGAAACAGGTCGGGCAGGACCCGGAAGCAGCCAAGGCTGAGATCCTGGTCGCGTTGCCCAAGGGCTTGCCCAAAGTCTCCGAGACACGCTTCCGCTTCGAATTCCTGACCAGCCCCATCCGCATGCTGGGCGACGATCAGGGCCTGCTGACCCAGCTCGAGGTCGAGGATAACCTGCTGGTACTCAAAGACAACGGTGAGACCAAGCCCAAGGGCACCGGCAACAAGCGCATGCTGGACGTCGAGACGGTTGTCTTTGCCATCGGCGATAAAGTGGACGATACCTTCGGTCTGCCGATCGAGTGGAACGAATTTGTCAAGAACCCCGCGCCACGCTTCCCGATCGAGGGAGTGTCCTTCGAAGCCTACGACCCCGAGACGAAACAGCCGATCGAAGATATATTCGTAGCCGGATGGTCGCGCCAGGCCAGCCACGGCCTGGTGGGCTACGCCCGCAAGGACGGCACCAACGGCTCGAAAGCCCTGTGGGAATACCTGCAAACTTTGCAAACCAAAGATGCGGACACCACCGCCATCGACGGGCGTGTTAAAAGCCTGCCCAAACCGGTCGTCACCAAGGAAGACATCAAGCATCTTGAAGCTGTCGAACTTGAGGAAGCCCGCAAGCGCAACGTGGACGAGTTCAAGTTCTCATCCAACGATGAGATGCTGAAGGCCATGGGTTTGACGATAACGGCCTGAGCCATCACGTCGTTGTAAATAAAATTTCGCCCCTCCCCGCTGTGCAGGGAGGGGCATTATTTAAGCATGCGACTTTCGGACCATGAATTCCGTGCGATGAATTCGCCAATGTCCTCTACACCGCTCTCCCGCAATGGCGTGAAGTTGTATAATCATCCCAAGACACGCGAACCATGTTCAAACAAGACCTGACTTTCCGCACTCCACTGATGAACGCCGCCGGGACACTGGGATTCTTCCCGGACCGGCACGCCCCGCTCGATTGGAAAACCCTGGGGGCTTTCGTGACCAATCCGCTCTCGCTGCGCCCGCGATTGCCCACTGCTCGTCCGGAGCTGGTCGAGTATCCCGGCGGAATCCTGCTGCATACCGGCCTGCCCAATCCAGGCCTGCCAACAGCCATCAAGAAATACGCCCGGCGCTGGGCGGACGCGGACCTGCCGATCATCGTCCACCTGATGGCTGACCGCCCCGAAGAGACAGCCCGCATGGTACGGTCGCTGGAGGGGATCGAGAATGTGCTGGCGGTCGAACTGGGATTCGCCCCACTTTTAACGAACGATATCATTCTATTATCTGTCGAAATGTGCCTGGGCGAACTGCCGCTGATCGTCTCCTTGCCGTCCGAGCAGGTGCTGGGCCTTGGACCGCGTGCATTGGATGCGGGTGCTGCAGTACTCAGCCTGGCAGCACCCAGAGGCGCTTTGACCAAAGATGCGGCGTTGGTCAGCGGGCGGCTTTACGGCCCGAGTCTTTTCCCGCAGGCGCTGGAAACGGTCGCCAACGCGGCCAAATTAGGATTAGCGGTCATTGGCAGCGGAGGGGTTTACAACAACGAAAACGCCAGCGCCATGCTTGAAGCTGGCGCGCTGGCGGTGCAAATCGATTTCGCCCTTTGGAAAGGCTTCAACGCAGGTCAATGACCTGCAAAATATTGCTGTAATCATCCGTCCACAGGCGCACAGGCGGCAAATCATGGGTCGATTTGATGCGCGCCGCGACCTGCGGCTGCTGCAGGAAGGCCTGGTTGCGCGTCACCAGCATCCAGGTCGACCAGAAGGCGCGCTCGCCGTCGCCCTGATCCTGCACGATCACCGCCGACAGGCCGAAGTGGTCAGCCAGCGCCTTGACCACCGGGCGCAAATCCAGCGCATGCGTGCTGATGTTGATCGCCAGGATGCCGTCCGGCTTAAGATGCGCCAGATAGACCTGCCAGGCTTCTTCGGTCATCAAATGCACTGGCATGGCGCTGTCGCTGAAGGCGTCCAGGCTCAGGATGTCGAATTGGTTAGAGCCGTCGGCTGCCAGTTCTCGTTCGAGCGAGAGGCGTGCATCGCCGGGCACGATCATGGTCCTGGCCGGGCTGGCCGTGACGTAGTCGAAATAGCCGCCCAAGCCCTGCGCCAGCTGGATCACGTCGGGATTGATCTCGTAGAAGCGAATAATGTCATTTTGGCGGCCGAAAGCTGCAAGTGTGCCTACGCCCAGGCCTACATCCCCAATGCGCAGACCCTGCGCGCGGTTCGGGTGGTTCAGGATTGCCAGCCCAATGCCGCTATTTTCGGTGTAATACGCCGTCGGCAGTTCACGCCTGGCCGGATCGGTAAATTGGTAACCATGCATGGTCGCGCCATGAACCAGGACGAAGCGCTGTTCAGCCGGATCGCCGGCATACAATTCCCGGACGCGCACCACGCCGTAGAAACTGCGGTCCGCATACGCCGTGGCCTGCGAACGCACGGAAACCGCCATCAGCAGCACCACCCCGGTCACAGCCAGCCCGCTGACCATGCCCAGTTCGGCCAGTCGATGCCCCCAGCCGCGCTCGCCGGGCGTAGCCTCCAGGCCGTTGACCGCCAGTAGACACAGCCAAGCCAGCAGCAGTCCGATCGGCAATTCCCACATATCGTGAAAGACCAAGGGTGCGACCACCGAAACCAGCAGACTGCCGAGCGCCCCGCCCACCGAAATCATCAGGTAGAAGTCGGTCAGGCGCTCGGGAGCCGGCTTGCGATCCGCCAGTTCACCATGCACTACCATCGTGGCCAGGAATTGCACCAGCACAAAAGCCAGGATGTATGCCCAGGTGCTGAGCGTCACCGGTTCGTAATAATACACCCAGGCAAACAGGACTGTAGCCCCGAACAGCAACCCGGTGTAGGGGAAGCGCGCGTAGATTTTATCGCTGGCGAAGACCAGGATGAAGGTCAGCAGGTAAACTGCCAGCGGCAGCACCCAGAGGAACGGCACGACCGTAATCTCGGTCGTCAGGTGATTGGTGACTGCCAGGAGTAAAATCGATCCAACCGCCGAAAGGGCGATCCACAGGATGCGCTCACCCAACCTGACCGTTTCTCCCCTTGTGATTTTTGCTGTTCCTCCAAACTCAGCCTTGGACGACGTGTGTCTTGCCTTTAGCTTGAAGGCCACGATCCCCGCAGCAGCCACCAACAGGACGTATCCAGCCGTCCAGACGAGGGCCTGCATCCGCAGGGTAAGCAGTGGTTCGACCGCAAAGGGATAGGCCAGCAGCCCTAGTAAGGAGCCAAAATTCGAGAGCGCGTATAACGGATAAGGGGAACGCCCCGGTTGGACCAAACCAAACCAAGCCTGCATCAGTGGGCTGTTGGTAGCCAGCACCAGGAATGGCAAACCGATCGAAGCCAGCAGCATCCACAAAATCTGGCCCTGCGGGTCGTTCAAACCCCGGAACTTAATAATTTGGGGAAATAGCGACGAACCGTAAGACAGACCGCTCAGGAATAGGGCGACAGTCGAGATGCCCAGCAAGGACAAGTAGACCACACGCTGCTTGCGCAAATCCAAACGCTGGAGCCAAGCCGCCAGGGCGTAGCCGGCCATCAGCATGACCTGGAAGAAGAGCAGCGCGGTCAGCCAGGCAGCCGGCGTCCCACCAAAGATCGGCGTGATGCGCTTGCCAAGCAGTAATTCGACTTGGAAGAGAAACAGGGCTGAGAAAAAGACGATCAGCGGGTACAGCAGCATCTTACTTCTCAAGCCAGACAGTCACCGGCCCGTCGTTGTGAATCTCGACCAGCATGTGGGCGCCAAATTCTCCGCTTTGCGTAGGCACGCCCTGCTCGCGCAACAAGTCAGCAAAACGCTCTACCAACGGAGCGGCGTGTTGAGGCAAAGCTGCCTCAACGAATGACGGGCGGCGTCCCTTGTGTGTATCGGCATAAAGTGTGAACTGCGAAACGACGATTGCCTCTCCCCCCACGTCTAAAATGGACAGGTTGATTTTCCCTTGCTGGTCCTCGAAAATGCGTAAATTCGAAATTTTTTCAACCAGGTATTGGGCTTGCGCCTCCCCATCGTTGTGGCCAATCCCAAGCAGAATGATCAATCCACGCTCGATTTGGGCAATGGTCCGGCCGTCGACCGAGACCGATCCTTTCGAAACTCTTTGAAGCAATGCGCGCACAAATCACCACAGATTATGCAGAGACCTCACAAGCCCGTTTCTCCGCGCTCTGTGTCGTCTCTGCGGTGAAATCACGGCAAGGCCACTGCTTCCCGCACTTCTTCCATCGTCTTTGCAGCAATGGTACGTGCACGTTTAGCTCCATCGTTGAGCACATCCATCACGGAATCGGGGTTGGCCCCGATCTCAGCTCGCCTGGCACGGAACGGCTCAAGATGTTTGTTGAGATTAGCAGCAAAGCGCTTCTTGCAATCCACGCAACCAATTCCCGCCCGGCGACACTCGACGTTGATCATTGCCACTTCGTCATCCGGCGAGAAAATCTTGTGCATCGAGAAAACATTGCACACATCCGGATTGCCCGGATCGGTACGTTTGATCCGCGCCGGGTCAGTCACCATCTGCATAATACGCTTGGTTGTTTCTTCAGGCGTGGCTGCCAATTCAATGTGATTATCGAGGCTTTTGCTCATCTTCTGCTGGCCATCGATGCCCAATACCTTTGGAATCTCGGTAGCCTTCATCTGCGGCTCGATCAAGACCTTGGTGTTGTAGCGATAATTGAACGAGCGGACTGTCTCACGCGCAAACTCGATGTGGGGAGCCTGATCGATGCCGACCGGCACCGAATCAGCCTTGTAGAGAGCGATGTCAGCGGTCATCAATACGGGATAGCCGACCAGCCCATAATTGACATTATTCGGGTTCTGACGTACTTTTTCCTTAAATGTCGGCAGGTCGGTCAGCTTTCCCAGCGGAGTGACCATCGAAAGCAAGATGTGTAGTTCGGTCACCTGTGGGACATGCGATTGGATAAAAACGATGCTCTCTTCCGGACGGATACCAGCAGCCAACCAGTCAAGCGCCATTTCGTAGGTATTCTGTTTCAGGTCCCTGGTGGTGTCGACCGTGGTCAAGGCATGGATGTCAACGATGCAGTAGACGCATTCGTACTCGTCCTGCAAGGCGACATAATTCTTGATCGCACCCAGGTAATTACCCAAGTGCTGGCGGCCCGTCGGGCGGGCGCCGGAAAAGACACGTCCTTTTTTCGACATACGACCTCTTTAATATACCTCAATATACCTCAGGATCCCTGCAGCGAATTAGCTTTCGATCAGCTTTTTTACCAGTTTTAGTACTTCGCCTGGTTCAGCGTGGCGTTTGGTCTGTAATTTGGAATAAAGCAACTTTTCATCCACCTCGACCTCGAAGCGGCCGCCATCCGAAGGAATCAGAGCCAGTGATCCTATCTCGTACTCGTAATTTTTGAGCAAATCTCCCGCCAGGCTCACGGCCCGGTCAGTGTAATGTCAAACTGCGCAGTATTCGATGGTGATTTTGACCATTCCAAGCTCCTGGGCGAATTGTTAGAGAATTATAACATGCCAGTCCAAACCTCTTGTCACAGCCCTGTATAAGGACTATAATTTATTCGCTTTAGGAGTTAGGAGATCGCAATGCCCGTTTATACCTACCGCTGTGACTCGTGCGGCGTACGCTTTGATCGCCAGCAGAGTTTTAATGACCAACCCCTGACACGTTGCCCGGAGTGCGGCAAGAAGAGTCTGCACAAAGTCTACGGGCCGGTGGGTATTGTGTTTAAAGGCTCCGGCTTCTACTCAACCGATCATCGCTCCCCCTCCGGACAAATCTCGCGCACCGAGAAAAAAGAAGAAAAAACCGAGTCCAAGAGCAGCGAGCAACCTGCAAAAGAATAATACCCCCAACCAATATAAAGTCAAATGGCGCACCAGATTTTGGTGCGCCATTTGACTTTAAAACACTCAAGTAAATTAGGGGGTCTCGACCGGGGTGGCCGTCTCCGGGCTTTCCCGACCAACGAAACGCAAGGATAATTGCGGATCGGTGTCTTCGCCTACACCGCCACCCACCCAATATTGATTTCCGTTCGAAGTGACTACTTTGACGAATGTCCAGACAGGGGAATAATTCTTGTTCATGTTCCAATACCCGATCAGAACCAAGAATTCACCTTCTTCAGCCTTCAATTTGCCACCCGAAGCCTTGCTGGGGGCACCTCGCAACTTGATCCCATTTGGACGCGTAACAACTACTTTCAGGTGATTGAGAATGACAAAGTATTTATTGGTCCCTGTGTTCTCGCTGGAGCCTGGGGGAAATTCAAAGACTGCGCCCTCCGACCAGTCCGGCCATGAGGTTGGGACAGGCAAGGTCGGTAATGGTGTTGGTGTATCGGTGACAAGCGGAGTCGGTGTATCCAAGATGAAGATGACCGTTGCAGTCGGAGTCGGCGTAATAGTGGGCGTGTTGGTTGGCGTAGCGCTTGGAACAAATGGGGTAGAAGTCGGCAAGGCCGCCTGGGTCTGGCGGGCAGCTTCGGCTGCAGTCATTGCCACTGCCGTATCCACAGCTCCCGGAATCTGGGTTGGGACCGTAAAAGGATTGATGGGAGCGCAGGCAAGCAGCAACACACTCAGAAGTAACAAGCTTAATATTCGATCGCCGCGTTTGGCCATTTATCCTCCATTATTATTTTACCCTGCCCAAGCTAATTTTTTTTACTTTACAACCTCAAATTTCACTTTAGAAAGTTCAGCCAAAAGATTATAGCCATCCACGGGGACCAATTGCTTGAGTGAAACCATGGAAGCATTAATCACCTCAACTTGAATATAGCCCAAATGAACGGGAGGCCAATCAGCCAACTTTTGCTTGACTGCATTGGCTTCGAAAGACCGGCCATTTGGCAATGAGACAGATGTGTTTAGAGAAAACGTCCAGGTCAAACCATCATCGGAGATAGCCCAGGAAGTGGCCAGATCGGGTGCGAATCCGGCGCTGTCTTGACTGATAAGGGCGCGATACGCCATGCCGGCTTGAAGCGTGGAAGTTGCGGGAAGCGGAGCGGGGGTAACACTTGGGGTTTGGGTCGCATCCCAATCGGAAGGAGTCAGCCCTGGCTGTGAAGGAGTCGCAGAAGATTTATCCAGGCCCGCCTGGACAACCGGCCCAACCACTACAGTCACGATGGTAGTCAACAGGGCGAATATGCCAGTAATGACCGCTGCCCAGAGGGTCGCATTAGATTTATTTTCTTTCTTGCCCATAATAATTCTCCTACTTACCTAACCTGCTCCGAAAGCCAGGGGGAGCTTTTCGCCTCCATCAAGCATCTTTTTCCAAGCATACCTAAGTATAGAATAAAAAGTAATCCCCTGTTAGGGGATTTGGGGGGTGAAATAAGACGTAACCCACATGGGGAGGCAGATCTGGGTCGGCTGTCGCACCTTACACAAGGTCTAGTGGTCCCACTCACTGAAATCCCAATTCTCAAAGATCAATGCCAATTGCGTACGCGAACGAAAGTGTAATTTCATAAGGATGTTGCGCAGGTGGGTTTTGACCGTTTCGGTGGAAATATCCAGGCGCAAAGCAATCTGGCGATTTGTGTAACCCAGGCAAACCAATGCGGTTACATCATGCTCGCGTCGGGAGAGACCCTGCCACTGCTGCACCAAAGCCTGCTCGCTGTAGAGCTGATTCAAGCCTTTTTCCACTAAATCCGAGACGATCGCATCTGCAGAACGCTGCTCGCGCAGAGACAAGTCTCCCACGACTTCGTTGAGCGGTTGATCCAGCTCATAAAGGCGGGTTTGCGATCGACGCTTCGAAGAAGAAAGCCAGCGGAAAATACGGTCAAGGATTGACATCTCAGGGAGGTACATAATAACAGAACTAATGTTCTAAGTCAATCACTCCAAAAATGAAAAAGCCCCTTGCGGGGCTTTCAGGCTCCTGGCCGAGGACTCGAACCTCGAACCTAGCGGTTAACAGCCGCTTGCTCTGCCGATTGAGCTAGCCAGGAAGGCGTCCGAGATTATAAGGGGAAGCCAGGCGCATGTCAAGCCTTGCTGCTCATATCCAGCCTTGGGGGGGGCTCAGTATTTAATGGTGCTCAGCCGATTGAGTTTGTTCCAGCGATGCGTGGCCGTGATCTGACGCACCGTGCCGGTCAATCCGCGCACCACCAGGCTGTCAGTGGTTGCCCCATCGCCAAAATACTTGACGCCTTTGAGTAATTCCCCATCCGTAATGCCAGTAGCAGCGAAGAAGACGTCCTCGGACGAGACCAGGTCGTCCATGGTCAGGATTTTCTCGAAGTCGTAGCCCATCTCGCGTCCGCGCTTGAGCTCATCTTCATTGCGGGCATAAAGCTTACCCTGGATCTCCCCACCCATGGCGCGCAGGGCACAGGCTGCCAGCACTCCCTCCGGAGTGCCTCCGATGCCAATCAACACGTCAATACCCGAATTCGGCAGGGCGGTCATCAGGGCAGCAGCCACATCGCCATCCGGAATTTGGCGAATTCGCGCCCCGTTTCGGCGTATTTCGGCCACCAGATCATCGTGGCGCGGCCGGTCGAGCACAATCGTAGTCAGGTCCTCAACAGCCTTCCCTTTGGCTTTGGCAATCGCTTTGAGATTATCCGCAATCGGTTTCTCGATGTCGATCTTGCCCTTGGCTTCCGGACCGACTGCAATTTTGTTCATATAAACATAAGGACCCGGATCAAACATTGTTCCACGCGGAGCGATGGCGACCGTGGCAATCGAGTTGGTGCGACCGAAGGCTAACGGGCGGGTGCCGTCAATTGGGTCGACCGCCACATCCACCTCAGGTGGATAGCCGTTCCCGACATGCTCACCGTTGAACAGCATGGGTGCCTTGTCCTTCTCGCCTTCACCAATCACGATATTGCCGTCCATGTCCACCGATTGCAATACCAGACGCATCGCCTCTACTGCAGCGTGGTCGGCCGATTCTTTTTCGCCGCGTCCCATCCAACGACCGGACGCCAAAGCTGCCGCTTCAGTCACGCGGACCAATTCCAACGCCAGATTTCGAGTTGGTTGTTCACTAACCATCAGCATTCCCTCCATTCATTAAAGCTATTGAATTAAAGAATAAACCAGTTAATCAGGTAATATCCTAACACAGCCGCCCACAGCCAGGAATCAATCCGGTCGAACGCGCCGCCATGGCCCGGAAAAATATTACCCGAGTCCTTGATACCCCCCAGACGCTTGAACAGGCTTTCGCCCAAGTCGCCAAGGGTGGTAAATAATGACAAGACCAATCCTAACGCAGCTCCCACGAGCAGGCTGACGTTTGCTCCGCCGTAATAACTCCATAGCCAGGCCATGAGCACACCGCCCAGAGTCCCGGTCACGACTCCGGCCCAGTATCCTTCCCAGGTCTTTTTGGGACTCAGCCTCGGACTGAGCCGGTGTCTGCCCCAGCGTTTCCCGACAAAGTACGCACCCGAATCGGCCAACCAGACGGCAGGCAAAACAATCAACAACCAGGTCATACCATTCGGAAGGTTACGCAAATCAATCAGATAGGCGCCGATCCAACCCAAGTAGACTATCCCGCCAAGCGTGGTCGTCAAATCAAGGGCGGCCTGATCGCGTCCGCGCTCGTAGGCAATCAAATGATAGGTCATTGCAATCAGAATCAGGATCGTCAGCGTTCCCCCGGCCCAGGTCGGGAACCAGGCCCGGGCTACCAGAACCAATAAAACGCCGCCGATGGTCACCACCACCGACGGCTGCATCTTCACTGCGCGGAAGAGGTTCACATACTCCCAAGCAGCCAAACCTATAAAGAAGACAATCAGCAGAAAATAGTAAATCCCACCAACGACAATGGCCGGCAATCCTACAGCAGCCAGGATCAATGAGGTTACAACGCGTTTAGCCAGCATGCACTTTGTGCGCCACTGTTTCGGAAACACCGCCATAGCGGCGGTCGCGCTGGGCAAAGGTCTCTAAAGCGCGGCGATACTCTTCTTTGTTGAAATCCGGCCAGAAAATCGGTGTAACGTACCATTCGGAATAGGCCGCTTGCCAAATTAAAAAATTACTGACTCTCAACTCGCCCGAAGTACGGATGATCAAATCGGGATCCGGAACACCAACGGTAAAAAGATACTGGCTAACCAGTTCCGCGGTTACCTTGTCAGCTGGAATCCCATCCTTGATGATATTTTGCATGGCACAGACAATCTCATCACGGCCGCCGTAGTTAAAGGCTACGTTCAATACCAGCCGGTCATTGTTCTTCGTCAGGTCAATTGCATGCAAGACTTTTTCCTGGATTTTTGGGTCGAGTCGTTCGAGCCGCCCGATATGGCGCAGTTGTACCCCCTCTTTGTGCAACTCGGCCAGTTCGCGGTCAATCACGTCTTCGAGGATGCGCATCAAGCCATTCACTTCTTCCGGTGGACGCCCCCAGTTCTCAGTAGAGAAAGCATAAATGGTCAGGTACTTGACTCCAAACTCAGCGGAAGCCCGGATGATGCGGCGCAGGTTCTCAGTGCCGGCACGATGCCCAGCCAGCCGAGGCAATCCGCGCGAGATAGCCCAGCGGCCGTTGCCATCCATGATGATAGCCACGTGCCGCGGAATTTTCTCGGCCGGGATATTAAGTGGTTTCTCTGTCATACCTATCAGACTTCCAGTATTTCCTGTTCCTTGCGCTTTCCGTGCTCTTCTATCTCATCGATAAAATGGTCAGTGGTTTTTTGCAATTCGTCCTCGCCGCGTTTCTGGTCGTCTTCAGAAATAAGTTTTTCTTTCTCAAAATCCTGCAAATCTTTCATCAGATCGCGACGAATATTGCGGACAGCGATGCGAGCCTCCTCCAATCGATTATTGACCACCTTAACAAGTTCACGGCGGCGTTCTTCGTTTAACGGCGGCAGATTGAGGCGAATGGACTTTCCATCATTATTGGGATTTAACCCTAATTCCGAGACCAGGATCGCTTTTTCAATCCCTTTGAGTGATGAAGGATCAAATGGTTTGATCAGCAGTGAGCGAGGCTCAGGAACGCTGATCGACGCTAACTGCACCAGAGGCGTCGATGTTCCATAGTATTCCACTTGAAGTTTTTCGACCAACGCGGGGGTTGCCCGTCCAGTGCGAATGCCGCCCAAATCCTCATCCAGAGCCTGGACAGCTCCCTGCATGCGAGTTTCGGCATCCTTGATGACGTCTTTTATCACCTCGACCTCCTGAGATTCTGGGAAAAAGGTTCCCCATAAGGATACCCCAAAATCTAAAAAAATGCTACGGCGATTCAATGAGATGAGAGTTTCTGACCGTGTTTGAGAGCCAATAAAGCAATTCGCCCGGGCAAATTTGCCCGGGCGAATAAAGATAATTCTTAGATGCTAAGCTGCTACCAGAGTACCAACGGATTCTCCGCGCAAGGCCTGGACAAGCGCCTGTGGGTCCCAAAGGTTAAGCACCAGGATCGGCAATTCGTTCTCCATGCAGAGAGAAACCGCAGTACTGTCCATCACTTCGAGACGGCGGTTGAGCACATCAATGTAGCTCAGACGATCGAATTTTTTGGCATCAGGGTTCTTCTTTGGGTCTGCATCATACACCCCATCCACCTTTGTGGCCTTGATCAACACACTCGCCCCAATTTCCATGGCACGCAAGGCAGCAGCAGTGTCGGTTGAAAAGAATGGATTACCGGTCCCGGCACTGAAGATGACTACGCGTCCCTTTTCGAGATGGCGAATGGCACGCCGGCGAATATACGGTTCAGCTACCGCCCGCATTTCGATCGCTGACTGGACGCGGGTGAGGACATCCTGGCGTTCGAGCGCATCCATCAAGGCCAGGGCATTCATCACCGTGCCCAGCATACCCATATAATCAGCAGTAGCGCGATCCATACCCCGGTCGAGTCCCTGCTTGCCGCGCCAGATATTACCCGCACCGATTACGACTGCGATTTCGACGCCCATTGCGACGACATCCTTGATGCGCCTGGCTATCGCCTCCGCCGCGGACACGTCAATCCCATAACCTGACTGACCTGCCAGAGCTTCACCGCTCAGTTTCAAAAGAACGCGCTTATATTGCAGATTGCCCATAATTACTCCTCTCTGCTGGACGAGTAGAAAAAAGGCCAACCGAATGGTTGGCCTTTTTGAATATCAATCTTCGCCGACGCGTTCACCCAACTCCCAGCGCTGGAAGCGCCGGATGATGATGTTTTCGCCGATCTTGGCAATGTTTTCATGCAGCAACTTCTCAATTGTCAGACTTTCATCACGAATGTAAGCCTGGCGCAACAATACGACTTCATCTTTAAATTTCTGGATGCGTCCTTCGACAATTTTCTCAAGGACATTGGCAGGCTTGCCTTCTTCTTCCGCGCGCTTGCGGGCAATTTCCGCTTCATGGTCGAATACCTCTGTCGAGATCTCCTCCTCGGTAATATACAGCGGAGCAGCCGCCGCAATCTGCAAAGCAACTTCATGTGCAAATTGACGGAAGTCATCGGAACGCGCCACAAAATCAGTCTCGCAATTGACTTCAACCATCACACCGACGCGCCCACCACCATGTGAATACAGCTCGACAATGCCTTCTGACGCTTCGCGATTCGCACGCTTGGCAGCCATCGCCAGGCCTTTCTCGCGCAAGTAATCTACAGCTTTTTGATAATCGCCGCCTGCTTCAGTCAAGGCCTTGCGACAATCCAATATACCCGCGCCGGTGGCTGCGCGTAGTTCTTTGATCATATCGGTCGTGACTTCCATCTTACTTATCCTCGCCGTCAGCTTCTTCTTTAGGATCTTCGTCGGCTGCTGCCGTCTCTTCCGGGCTTATTTCTTCGGAAGGTTCTTCAACATTTTTTTCTTCTGCACTTTTCTTAGATTTTGCTTTTGGTTTTGCTTTTGCTTTAGCTTCTTTTTTTACTTCTGCTTTAGGCTCTGCCTTGGGCTCAGCTTTGACTTCTG
>Ga0315540_10000997_pt1 | contig 16255 bp, 44 predicted proteins | sample SalMarSW160110MG_FD_203677 | JGI IMG/M metagenome (GOLD analysis project Ga0315540, IMG submission 203677) | Salt marsh sediment microbial communities from the Plum Island Ecosystem LTER, Massachusetts, United States - Salt Marsh Sediment SW1601-10 ...
TGGTATTCCTATACTTCTATTCCCACCTAAGAAAAAAATAAGAGAGTTCTTCTTTGAAAGAAATACTTTGGTTGCTGAATCTTCAGATATCATAATTGCCTGTTTAATTAATCCTCATGAATCATTAGAGAATATCTATAAAAGAACCTTCGGTGGATCAGAAGACACAATTAGAAAGTTCCTAAATAAAATAGGATATCATAAATTTCATTCTAAGGAAAATATTCCAATTCCTGATGAGATTAAGGAGAAAGTGATAATAGTATGAAAATAGAAATAATAAACAATGATGAGATTACTTTTATAGCTGAAAGTATTATAGATGGAATGAAAATTGGTATTATGAAACAAAAAATTAAAGAAAAAGGAATTCCTATAAAATTAGGAATACTAAAAACAGAAAGTTTGGAAAAATTAGACATGACAATTAATAAAAGTGACTTATTGAATTTAATTGTTGAACTTATTGAATTTAATTGTTTATTGAGGAAATAAAATAATGACTTATTGGTTTATAAGTGATGAACACTATGGGCATGAAAAAATAATTAAATATTGTAATAGACCATTTTCTTCAATAGAAGAAATGGATGAAACTTTGATTAGTAATCATAATAGTGTTGTAAAAGAAAAGGATATAACAATTCATGCAGGTGACTTTACTCTTTGGAAAAATGTAGAGGGCATATATAAAAAATATATAAACAGATTAAATGGTACTCACATATTTCTAAAGGGTAGTCATGATTATTGGATATCTTGGAAGGGCAGTCAACAAATATGGGAAAGAAATATATTTGTTGATAGGAAAAAATACTATTTTGTAGTATGTCATTATGCAATGAAAAGATGGGCAAAATCACATTATAATTCTATTCATTTATTTGGACATTCTCATGGAAACTTAGAACCTATTGGAAAGCAATGGGATATAGGTGTTGATAACAATAATTTTTTTCCACTATCAGATGTACAAATTATTAATATAATGGAGAATAGACCTAATAACGAAAACTTTAGCAAAACAGGAAAAAGGAGATAAAAAAATGAATATCATTCAACAAGTATTTGATATATCAGAAGTTATATTAGCTTCTAGTGATCATGTAATATTAAACTATGATAAGATATGGGAACTTGCAGATCAAATGAAAGCTGATGGAGTAGTTTCTTTTTTCGATTTAGAAAAATCATATAGGGTAGGTATCCATAATGATGTTTTAAAGGAACTGACAGCTAGCTCAATAAATTATTGTTACTGGTATGGAATGCATGATATAAGACCAAATGGTGTTTCTTCAACAAGTTTATATGAAGACATAGAAGATTCTTTCAAAACATCCATGCTCTTTGATAAAAGAATTTATGAACTAATAAAAAGATTATCAATAGGAAGATATCCATTGATAGAAGAAAGGAAAAGACATTTATTAGAATTACTTAATGGAGCAGAAGACTTTACAAAGATAATATGCAGTAAAGAATTTTCAGGTGAAAGGCTATTCCATGAAATGATTGAGATGTTCCAAGGATTTGCTTCAGATACATTACTGAAAAGAGCATCCCTGTTTTTCATTCAACTGTATAGAAAGTTTGGATGGTATAAAGATGATCTTATGATGAAGCTACCTGTTCCCGCTGATTACCAAGTACCAAAAATTCTAAGACATTTTGGATGTATTGAATATTCAAATTCAATGGCAGAGAAGGTTGATAATTCTATATTGATACCTAAACATTCACTTGAGGAACTTCAGATCAGAGCTTCAACTATAAAGACTTGTGAAAAATTACAGAATATAACAGGATGGACAATAGCAGATGTAGATACGTATCTATGGACAAAGAGGAAAGATACAGACACACCTTTCCACTTAACTATAACTACGGATTACTAATTTAACTTGACATGCTTTATTATATATGATATGTTAGAAGCAAAATAAAATATAAAGGAGAAGAAAAATGGAAGTTAAACGTATTGAATATATTAGAAAAAATGATAGATTCAAATTGGTAGATGGTGTCAAGAAGATGGTAAGTAAAGGTGAAAAAAAGGGTGTCCTGTATTGTGGAGTTGACCCTAATGATCCTAACAGTGTTCTTGTTGGATTCTCACTTTGTAATTCTCTTGATGAGTTTGATAGAATTATGGGAACACCTAATAAAGGGTTTGGTCTAAAGATGGCAAATTCTAGGGCTGAAAAATGGAGATTCCATGATGATTATTTCATTCAGAAATCATGGCCTGAAGATGTTTTCTATGATGATGAAGTTAATCTTATGGCTATAGTAAATCCTAATCCTCAACAGGTAGTGGAAATTCCACCTTCTGTTACTCCAAGGCTGAAAATATTTATTCAAAGATGCCGAAAATATTATAAGGATAAAGAATTTCCAACATGGATTGAGAAATTTGAAAAGGGTATTCCATATCCCGAAGACCTTCTGGAATTGAAAGTGGTTGAAAGAGAATTTTTTGAATTACCTAAAAACCACATTAACTAAATTGAAATTGAAAGGTAAATAAAATGGCTTATAATAAATATGCTCCAAAAATAGATGAACTAAAAACATTACAACAGATTAGGGATGATGCAAAAACTCCTGAAGAAAAACAGAAAGCTCAAAATGATATTGATATATTCTTTTTGGGAGAACCTAAGAAAAAAAATATAAAAAAGAAAAAACAAAAAAAATCCTATACTAATTATGATGATGATGAATGGGATGATTGGGATTAATTAAGAGAAAGGGAGAATAAATATTATGTGGAATATTATGTGGGTATACATGGTATTAGCATTAAAGGTGGCTATAGGTAGTCTTCTTTGGTTATTGATTATTGGTGTAATCTTTTTTATAGTTGGTGGTATAGGTCTTGAGTATGAGAAAAGACAAGCTATTAAACCAAAACCAAAGAAAAAACCAAAATGGAATGGGCAACCTATAGTTGTCAAAGGGGGAAAGAAAAAAGATGAAAGCTGATTCAGTAACATACATAGGTTTTGTTCAAGACCATTCGGGATCAATGGAAAGAAATAAAAAGCTTGCCACTGATAACTTCAATGAGCAAATAGCAAAACTACTTAAAGAGGATGATGAGACAATGGATAACCTTGTTACCATTGTTGAGTTTGATGATCAAATACATTGCAATGTAGATAATATGCCTATCAATGAAATCAAGACAATGAAAGATTGGTGGACAGGTGGTATGACTTCATTATATGATGCCATTGCTTTTTGTATAAACAACATCAAAGAAAAAATAAAGAATGATAGTAGGGAAGATAAAGCTGTATTAATTATCATTCAAACTGATGGTGCAGAAAACTCATCTACTGATTATACAGGTGAAGAAGGTAGAATAAGTATTAATAAAATGATCAATGATCTTGAGGAAACTAAAATTTGGTCATTTGTTTTTTTAGGAGAAAATATTGATAAACAAGTTGCTATGGATATGGGATTTAAATTTTCAAATATAATGTCTCATAAAAGTGGTCAAGATAATGTAGCAAAAGCATATAATGTAACATCAGATGGATTGGATACATACATGAAAGCAAGAAAATGTGGTGAAACTCAAACTATGAGTTTTTATTCTGGAAATTCTGGAACAGGTGACAATAACAATGACAACGATAATAAATAATTATTTGGGTATAACTCATCCCATTAAAAAAGAACAATGGGGAGAAAAAGAACAGAATCTTCTGTTTGGAGCATGGAAGATAACTAACTGTATTCAAGGTGTCCATTTATGGGATGAGGTTTGGAGTGTTGATGATCATTATCTACATTGTGATGCTTGTGGAATAGAAGTTCATATTGAGAAAATTATTGTGCCTGATGGGAAAGATGTTATCATTGACAATTCAGTAAAAAAAAACAACGGTAGAATCCCATAATGGTATTGGAGTGGTTTGCTAAACCATCGGGTGTAAAAGCCTTCAGGGTTCGAATCCCTGTTCTACCGCCAAATTAAACTAAGGATAAAAAATGATATATCCTGAAGATCATATTTTTTTACATGAGTTGGGTGAAAATTATAAAGTTCCATTTATTGATTATCTTATAACTGTAAGTCCAATAGTTATATGTTTACTTACTGTCATTACACTTATAGTTTATAAATTATGGTAAATTGGAAATGGAGGGTTGGCAGAGTCCGGTATTGCACTAGTCTTGAAAACTAAGGTTGAGGTAACACTCACATAGGTTCAAATCCTATACCCTCCGCCACTCACAAGCCATATATGGGGCTTTAAGCTAAAAGTTAGGTATACCTTAGTATTGGTAACTTTAACAAGAAAATTCAAGAAAGGAACTTGTTATGAAAAAATTAACTCCTTATCAATTATATTATATTTGTGAAGTTTATCCAGAATCAATAACAGAAAAAGAAGCATTAAAAGTATGTGAAAATATCAGATCAAACAAATTTGATTTATCTTATTGGAAAGCGGTTTATAAAATTATATACAATGAGGAATACGATGAATTTAATGATAAACCAAATATCAATTAATATTCCTATTGCTTCTTTAATAGTATGGTATGAAATAAATTTTGGAAAGACAGTAATACCAGAATTAATTTGTTTGTTTGTTTTTATAGGATATTTTATGTGGAGGATATTGTGGTGGACATCTTTATTAAAAATAAAAATAATAGTAAAGAAGGAGAGTATGTAGGTAGACCAACTGCATTAGGAAATCCTTTTAAAATTACATCTACTCAATCAAGACAAGTTGTTATAGAAAAATATTCTAAATGGTTAAAAGAAGAAATCAAAAATAATAATTCTGAAATTATAGAAGCTCTTGATAACCTTTTTTCTATCCTAATTAATAAACAAAACCTTACCTTAATTTGTCATTGTTCCCCAAAACCATGTCATGCTAATGTAATCAAACAAATCCTTCTAGATAAATATCATACAGGGAGTTTTCTAATATGAGTTTCAGAATTGAAAGATATAAAGAAGCATTTAATAATATTAATGGATTTGATCCAATAATCAAAAAAAGAGGATCATGGATATATATCAATGATAATACTACTGCATTCAGACTTCATCAACTTCCTGTATTGACAAGAAGACTAAAAGAAATAAAGAATGTAAAAGATCAGATAGAGGAACAAGAAAGACAAAAACTAAAACTATGGGGGAGTAAAAAAAATATACCACTATGGAAAAAAATTGATGATGATGTTATAGAAATGTTTCTCCAAAAAATGTTTGAGCATTGTGGTAATTCTATAGTTAAACTGGAAAAACTAATGAAAGATGTATCTTTAAGTGGATTCGTAATTACTGAATATTGTGAATTCAAAGAAGACTGTTATAATTCAATACATGTAATAAGTGAATTAAAAGATGAAATAAGTGAATTAAAAGATGCAATTGATAAACTGGTCATAGATAATAATGAACTAAAAATGGAAAATAAAAGTTTAAAAGAAAATTCTGTTTTATTTTCTATGGATTTATAATAATGGAACATATACTTGAAAGAATTAGAAGAGAAGATATAAAGGAAAGAATAAGAATTAGTAGAGAAGAAGATGAGATTGTAGAAAGAATTTCTAGTATTCTAAGAAGTAGAACTTTATCAAGAGATTCTTATGAAAGAATAAAACATGAGTTAGATATACATATATCAAGAGAAAGAACAAGAATGTATGGTAGACAAATGACAATGATTTATGATATGCTTAAGTTAAAAGACTTAGAAAAAGACTTTATAGAAAAAGACTTTATAGAAAAAGATGAGATGGAAATATGAATAAAGGAAACTATGAGACATAAATGGAAAAAGATAAAAGATAAAAAGAAATATATAAAAACTAATGATGATGAACAACATGTTGTAAGACATGTTAAGAAATGTGTAAATTGTGGTTTATTAAAAGGAAATGTATCTACAATGAAATATTATAATGTACTTGTGTATTTTAAAGAAGGAAGATTACTATCAACGGAAACTCTACCATATAAATGTACAGAAATACCAAATGGAATATTTCTATCAAAAAAAGATTTTTATATAGAGGGGTAATATTATGTTTAATGATATATTGGGAGAAGGAAAAAATAAAGAAAAAAGAAAAGAACACCAAGAAGAAAATCAAGAATCTTTAATAAAGTCTTTGAAATACTCTGTTGAAAAGAAAGAGGAAATTATTCAGAATCTTTTAGATCAAATAACAGACCTTGAAAGACAACTTGAAGATTCAATTCAACAAGGAATATGAGACATGGATAGAATTGGTAGAGTAATAGAAAGAGAAATAGAAAGAGTAAGAATAGAAAGATTAAGAGAAGTAGAAAGAGCAAGATTAAGAGAAAGAGAAAGAGAAGTAGAAAGAGAAGTAGAAAGAGTAAGAATAGAAAGATTAAGAGAAGTAGAAAGAGCAAGATTAAGAGAAAGAGAAAGAGCAAGAACAAGACCTACTATATGGCAAGTAATAAAAAACTTCTTTAATAGTAGCCCATTTAATACAAGATTAGAGCTAAGAGAAGAATTAAGAATAAATGGATTCAATGAAAATAATATTACATCAATGGATACATATAGAAACTACCTAGATAAAGCAGGATATCTTAGAACAGTAAGAAGGGGAGCATATGAAACAATAAAGGAAATACCTATTGACTTAAGTATACAATCTTGTAGAAATGAAGCATATGGTGATAAACCAAAATTTGTTTGGAAAAAACTGAAAATGGCAAAATGGAACAGAGAAGAAAAGAAAGAATTTTTTACCAAAGGAGAATTTGAAATATGAATAGTTCTTTAATATGGGGAATTCAAGAACAAGAAGATATTAAAAAGGATATCAAAAAAAGTATACTTCTTCTCTATAGACAGTATCAGAAAAAAAAGAATCAAAATAAAAAGAAACTAAAGAAAACTACAGAAGAAAATCTACATCTTTCATATTTTGATGATCTTGAAAAACGATTAGGTATAAAAGACCTTGATTTTATTGAAGAAGGAGAATTCAAAGTATGACTGAAATACAAAAACTGAAAAGATACCAGTATATAGAACCAGATGAACATGGTAATACTGTAACAATAACTATGAATGAAGATCAGATAATTCATACCTATTGGAAATTCTGGAAATCCAAAATGGAAAATAAATATGGTAAAGGTAATGAACTTATTACAAGAGAGAACTGTATAAGAGATTGGGTAACTGTATATTGGGCAAGTGAAATCAAACAAACAGGAACAAGTGAAAAGCCCAATATGGCATGATGTAGAAGGGGGGATGTAATGAAAATGATTAAGTATTTACCACTGTTTCTTGTATTAGTATTTACAGCATGTGGTGGTGGAGCACAAAAATCATACGAAAAAAAAGGAGATATCCTTGTAGTAGCTAACAAGGATAATGGTAGGTGGAGAGATTGGAGAGAATATAGTATTAAATATAAAGTCACAAGAAAACTTATATCTGAACTATATGATATAAAGGGAATAAAGAAAGCATATGCTTGGGGAGAATATACAGTAGGTATAGTAAAGATACCTGCCTACACTTGGGAAGAAATAGAACCTTCTGTTTTAAAAATACTGGAAGGACACAAAAGAGTTACAATACTCGGATTTACAAAGCTAGATAGGAAAATAATAAATGAAATGGCAATGTACAAATTGTAAATGGTCTGGAAAATATGAAGAAGCTTTCCATGTAATGTATTCTGGAATAGATTGGGAACAATGTCCAAGTTGTAAATCCATAGCTATTCCTTCATGTGGTAGTGCAACTCTAAAAGAATATTTTGAAAGATTAAAAATTACTCGGATTTACAAAGCTTCCTAAAGGAGATAATAAATGATAGACATTATACTGAAACTGGCAATAGCAGGTGTAAGTATATATCTTATATATATCTTATATATAATATATATAAGAGTATATACTATGATTCATCCTAAACAATTTATAAATGATGAAGAATTAAAACAACTTAATAAAGAAAAGAGACAGGTAGACTCAGTGCCACCATTAAAGAAGGTAATAAAAGGATGATAACCATATATGAAGGATTAGCAGATATCAAATGTGATCTATGTGATAATCCTACAAAGTGGATGGTATTTGGATGGGATGGGAAACCGAAACTTTCAAGACTCCTAAGTTTGGTATGTAAAGAACATGTAGGGTATCAGGTAAGATACCTAAGACAGAAAGAACAGCTAAAGAATGATATTAAAAAACCTTTCCTAAATGCAAAGGATATGATATTATGATTATATCTGACACTGTAGATGAACATGATAATATAATATGTAGTTTCTGTGATGCTTATAATATAATTCCTGCTTGTACAAAAATTCTACCCAATACTAAGATATACTGTATTAAATGTGGTAAGCTAATATTAGAAGTAAAAAATAAGGATGGTAAACTATGAGAAAAACATGTACAGACTGTATATATAAAGGTAAAAATCTAAACTACTCAAAAGGGCCAGTAATTGCAGAATGGATATCCTGTATCTACCCTATCCCTTGGCATGTAGAATCAAAAGCAGTACCTTATAGAGATATACTTGGAAATATAATAGAACATAACTGTAAGGTCAAAAAGGAAACAACAGATGTGGATATTAATATGGATAATGAAGAAGTGTTGGGATGCTGATATGTCAATTCATCCTGTAACAAAGATATGTGATAACTGTACCATTATAAGAAGTTGTATAATGGAAGCAGAAATCAATTCCAAGCAAAAGATCAAGTTCAATGATATACCTTATAACTGTCCTGTAGCAAGACATTTAATAAAGAAGTGTGCAAGAGGTATATCTCAAGTATATATACTCAAGAATCATAAAGTAATAGAAGGTTCATATGAACAAAAAAAACTGTAGTAACTGTTCATCAGGACTCTATTTATCAGAAGATAAGATTATATGTATAAGAAATTTAAAGTATAGATGTAAAATATATAAAGTATATTCATTAGATGATAATTCAATATATAGATATAGATATGAGTATGGATACAAATACTGGAACAGTAAAAAAGAATTTATAACAACAGAGGAAATGAGCATATGATAGAAGGAATTATATACATAGGAATTTTTTTCCTGATATGTTACTTAAATGAAAAGTATATACTATTCTAAATTTTATACCCTATAGGGATTATGTATATACAAAGTATATACAAAGTATATATCATTCTCCCACCAGATTTACAAAATTTTTCCTATCCAATTTTTTTTTCGGCAATTTTCAAAAAGCAATTTCAAATTCATTCTGGAAAAAAAAAGTTTCCACCAAAACAAGAAAAAGGGTGCGCGATAGTGGGGTATATTTGCATTTGGGAACCCCCGGCCGAAAATTTTACTTTAGTAAAATCTGCAATACCCCCCACCCATATTCATCCTTATGGGTATTGTGGATGTCTTATGGATACCCTTGTGGACTCATGGTCATGCTATGGTATGTACTATGGGTAACAATTATGGGTAAGCTATGTGACAATACCTGTCACCCCTCATATACCTCTCATGGCTAAGTGTCTGGTATCACATGCATGTGCCTTATGGTATCCCTTGGCATGAGTCTTGCATGTGTTAATGGCATGAGTTCAAACAATAACCCTTATAAGGAGAGTGCTATGTATGATGATGATTTCAATCCCACTGAATTTGAGTGCTGTGATGAGCTTGACACCCTTGACCTGATTGCCCTAGACCTTGAGTTTAATGATGATGGTACAGGGCAAGGGTACAGTGACCTTGAGTTCCCTGAAGGTGTCATTGATCCAGACAGCATCAGCAAGTGTGATTCCCTTGTGGATGAAGATGATCTTGAAGATGTACCATTCTAATTGACCCCATTGGGAAGGGTAAGGTTTCAGACCTTACCCTTTCATCTCCCTTAATTTTTTCCCTTGTTTATTTCCATAGTCCGATAACCTTTATTCAGTTAACTATTTTCCTTGACAACTTTCCATTTATAGTGTATACTTTCCACATTAAAATTTTACACTATGAAAGGAAGGATTATGGCAAAACTTACACAACAGAATAAGGTTGACATAATTGAAGCTTATAATGTTCAGCTTGTTCCAATAATTAAACTTGCTGAAAAATACAATGTTACCAGACAAGCTATTTACAAGCTTCTCAAACAGAGTGGAATTGATACCACCAAGAAACTTATACAAGTATCATGTACAACTTGTGGTAATATTCTCTTAAGACCTAAATGCAGAATCAGGAAACAGAAGAACCATTTCTGTGATGATACCTGTTATTTTGCTTTTCTTGATGCCGGGAATGGTAGTCCTTATATTCAAAGTAGGCATGGACAGAGAATAGCAAGGAGAGTGGTAGCTGAATTATTTGATTTACAGGATGGTCACATAGTCCACCATGAAGATAGGAACTGTTTCAATAACCTACCCTATAACCTAAAAGTCTTTGCCTGTCAAGGGGATCATGTCAGATACCATAGAGGATTTGAAGTTCAACCTATTTGGGATGGATCAGCTTGATTAATTGCTTGTGCTTGACTAATTGTTCAAGATATTGCATTTAGTCAAGACAGTATCCAGACATTATCCAGACATATGATTCTGACAGGGCTTTTGCAAAATTTTATCGAAGTGTTCAAGTGGCAAGTATGCTCCCGCCATTTTCGCTTGTAAAATCAATAAGTTATGGCTGTTTCTGGCTATATCAAGGGTTTCAGGGCTTTTTTCAGTCCTATTTTTGTGTTTTTATATACATTTATATATACTCAAGTATATATTTCATGATTTTTATATATTATTTTATATATTTTCCTTGACATTGTATATATTATCTGATATGATCTTCAAAATGGAGTTAAATAATATGAAAGGAGGACTTAATCAATGGCTGAATTTCAAACAGTGAGTTGGCCTAATGGCTTTCAGAAGTCAATTGATAGATTCAAATCATTGAAACAAAATGGTAGAGTAATTGTTGGTAGAAAACACTTTCAGAAAACCAATGTTTTATTGACTGAATTTACCTTTGATAATGGAGAGTTTGTTATAATTCCCAATGATGTAGTTGAAGATATTATTGCAAACTCATAATGAATGGGGGAAGTAACTCTATGTTGCTTCCCCTAATATAGCTCCGACTAAACAAACAATAAAAGGAGTATAAATGAAAGAATACAAATTTACAGTAGAATTTGAGGTTGAAGATGAATGTGAATGTGAGAATGAGTATGACTTCATTGACTGTCTGACGCTAACACTTCAAGAGATCAAAGGTGTGAAGATGAATGTAAAAGTTATTGGAATTGAATAAAGCAAAAGGGGTCAGTTCTAACTGGCCCCGAAAAGGGAGATAATAAATGAAAACATTAAAAGTAATTATTATATTTTTAGTAGTATTTTCCATATTAATACCCTCATCTGCTATGGCAGTTAGAAAAGTTAAATGGAAGATACCTGAAAATAAAACTCAAGAAGATTATAACTATGAAATTTATACTTGTATGTCAGAAGGTCGTGATATTATAGATTCATATAATGGTAGTTTAAGATTTGGTATAGTTGGATTACCAGAATTAAAGACAAGTGATATTACAATTAAATGTAGAGAAAGAGTTATTAAATGTATGAAAAGAAAAGGATATGAAATTAGTAATGAAGATGAATATTACTATGTTTATAGTGATGTTTATAAAATTAAGGATGAAGATAGATAAAAATGAAAGGATATATATGATGAAAAAATTAAAGTTTATTTTAATTACAGTAGTTACAATTTTATTGTTTGTTAACTTAGGGTTAGCATCTGATGAATATACTTTAGATAATTATATTAACAATATAATGCCAAAATATACTGATCCAAAAAATGATCCAACTTTACCATCTCTTTTATATGATTCAGATAAAGAGTTTGTTCCTACTTATTTCTATTATTACTATAAAGATAAATTAAATAGTAAAGATTTAAAAAAGGATATAACTGATTGCTCTTTAATAATATCTCAAGGCATTGCTAGATTTGGTTATGGAGGAAAGTATGTTATGTCCTCTGATGCAAATACTGTAGGTGCTTACTTTTCTATAGCAGCTATAATTTTTAATGGATGTATGGAAGAAAAAGGTTATGTTAGAAAAGTTCATATAAATCCAAATCATCATGATATTTATGAGGATGATGAAGGAAAAGATAGATAACTCAAAAAGATGATATATATTTCTCTTGACATTGTATATATTATCTGATATGATCTGCTAAATTTAAAAATGAAAGGAGTTAATATGAGAAAAATTTTAAAAGTAATTATTGTGGCAATATGTATAATGTGTTTTACCACACCAGTTTTCTCCAAATGTCTTGTTGTAATTAAAAATGGAAATATCAGAGATGGTGCTGGATTAAACTATAAAGTAATAGGCAAGGCAGAATTTGGAGACTTTTATGAAGATTCAAGTAGTAATTTTGAAAAAGTTGGTAATTGGTTTAAGCTTGAAGGACATAAAATGATTCTAAACAAAGATAAAACTTTGAAAGCATGGTTAAATACAAATGCTATATATCACATATCTGATGCTAAAGGAAAAGTTTGTTGGTTAGTTGTATCACCAGATAAACCAACAACATTTGTTGAAGGGGAAGTTATAGATTTTACTGGTAAAGAAGAAGCAAAATTAAAAGAAGTCTTATATCATCCCAAGGAATATATAGAGATGTATATTCATAAAAGTTTGATTACTTTGAAGGATAGGAATTCTCAATGTTATGCTTATTTACAAAAAATAAAAGAGAATAGATATAGGAATAACAGGATTGTTAAAATAAGAAAATATCATCTTCCAAGTGATATAGAAAATTTAATTATTGAAAAGAGAATACGAATTGGAATGACTAAACAACAAGTAATTCTTTCTTGGGGAAAACCTGAACGTATAAACAGAAGTGTTGGTAGTTGGGGTATTCATGAACAATGGATATATGGAAGAACTTATGTATATTTTGAAAATGGTATTCTAACTGCATGGCAAGATTAGATAAACTATTTAAGGAAAGGGAAAGGGAAAGGAATAGATTTCTCTTAATATTACTAAATTTAAAAATGAAAGGAGATGAAAAATGATTTTTATTATTTGGTTATTTTTATGTGTATTAGTAGGAATATTTGCAAATTCAAAAGGTAGGAGTGGTTTTGGTTTTTTTCTTTTATCTGTTTTATTATCACCTTTACTTGGTTTTATAATAGCTCTGATAGTAAAAGAAGGAAAAGTAGCTAAAGACAGTAGTGGTTTTAGAAAATGTCCAAAATGTGCAGAGGAAATTAAGATACAGGCTAAAATCTGTAAGCATTGTGGTAATGAAGATTTACCAATAATCAAAAATCCTGATTTAACAGATAGACATATATCAGATATTCAAAAGATACTTGATAAGGGAGTTGACTATAATGAGTTATCAGAAAAGGTATTAGGAGAGAATATTCCAATTGAATCATTAACTCCATATCAAGCATCTATGATAATTCAAAATGGGTAAAAGCCATTAGGCCAATGTGGTAAATTTAAAAATGAAAGGGGTTAAGCTATGTATTTAGGTATGTTTAGAACAGCTAAGTGTAGTCCACAAGAAATAAGGACTGTTGGTATTAAACTTGACAAGGCTAATTCTTTGAAGCTCGCTAAAGCTATCATTGAATATCATCATATTAATACTGATAAGCTTTTAACCATTACAGTACAGAATGATAAGGTCAATGAAACAGGTATTGTAACTACTCTATCAATAGAAGATAATAAACTGCCTGTTTGGTAAATTAAGATATGAAATATTTCTTTTATAGTGGCATGGATAACAATTATGATTTTAAAAAAGGAAAAGTAATGAAAAATTTAAGAATAGGTAACAAGTATATGATATTGATAACAGAAATACTTAAATCAGCTAAGATATATACTGAATCTTTTCTTAATGATCATATTAAGAAAAAAATATTAATATCGAATAATAAACTTGTAGTTGATTGGGTTATTCCTACTAAAGAAAAATACGAACAATATATGTTTGATGCACTTCAGGAGATAGTTAAATCCAAAGAGTCTATTTCTGTATTAATGAAACCTAATGGCAGTATATGGCTTGTGATTGATTTATGGGAAATGCCTATTAATATACATTTTAATGTTAGTAATAATATATATGGAAATGGTAAACTTGAAGCTGAAGTTTGGATTAATGATTATGTAGTTAATCGTAGGAATTAATATAATGAAATATTATGGTTATAAAAATACTAAAACTAATAGATTGCTAGGTGATACAACTCAAGGTGAGTGGGTAAGAGTTTCTTTTATTAGATATATTTTTCTTTACTTATTTGGATGGATGGTAAAAAAGGAAAAGTAATGTTAGAAGAAATGAGTTATATTGCTATTATAATTATTGTTTTTCTTGTTATATATATACATTATACTATTCTTCCCTGAATTCTTTACCACACCAACAACATTCATCATGAGTCCAAGAATGGTTACAATGGTGTCCACATGGTCTTTTAGATTTAGGGCATTCATTATTCTTTGGGTATCCTTCTTCACAGGTTATACATTCTTTGTCCATTTTGTCCATTATTATTCTATAACATAATTGAAATATATTGTAAAGTATTTTCTTGACATTGCATATATTATCTGATATGACAAGTATTATTTTAACAGCATATATCATGAGATTAACTATATGAATAAGGACTGTTTTGATCATTATAGTAACCTTGGCTATACAAATGAAGGAAGAATTACAAGATACCATAATGAATAAATATTTAGAATCAGATGATTTAGAATTAGAAAAGGATGGAGATTAATATGCCTTGTGATTATTGGGTAGAAACTTATGAAGAAGACCCTTTTATATGGACTATTCAGATGCTTGAACTATTAATACTTGAAGGACTTGTTTGGGCATTATTTATGTTGATACTTAGGGTAATAGACACAAAAATAATTGATGTACTACGGCCTATATGGTAAAGGATTTATTATGAAAAGTTTAACAGGTATTATTTTAATTAATTTGTTGTTATATATTGTATTGTCTATATTGTTAACCGGACATTTATAAGGACATTATGACCTATTATGGCACATGATTGGAAAGATATAGTTTTGCATTTTGGAAGTAAAAGTCCTTATTGGGATTTTGGATGGAGTAGTTATGGAATAAGGGAATGTAGGAAATGTAAAGCTTTGCAGAAGAAAGAATCTAAAACAGAATGGATGAGGATTACAGGCTATTACTGGACACCTAAAGTAGGGAGATGTCCTGCTGATAGAAAAGATTGGGATGGAACATTACATAAAACAGCTATTAGGGGAGATTCATGATATGCTCATTTCCTCTGTTGTTATAAATTCTTCTTTAGCTTTCCATTGATCATATTCTATTTTCCATGTTTTAGAATTTATTTTTAAGCAATTATACTCTTTTATACAGGTACGAGAAGAATTATTTAAGAATAAACAATTACTACAGTGTTTCATATTACTACAGTGTTTCATATGCTCATTTTCTCTACTCATTTTTTATCCTTTCTTTATTTGATATAACATAATTGAAATATATTGTAAAGGTATTTTCTTGACATTGTATATATTATCTGATATGATGCATGTTATGAAAATTAGACAACTAAGTTAGAGGAAATATAATAATGGATAAGAAATTACATAATGCTATAAAGAAATGTACTTTTGAATTTGAAACATGGTGTGGATATCTTCAATCTGCTGAAATAATCTTATTGTTTGATAATGATTTGATATGGCCTAATTTAAAGAGTTCTATTGATAGTGCTAGAGAGAATATTAAAAAAGGAAAGGCTAATCCTACTTGGATATATTTTCAGCCTAGAGGGGATTTTATTGAATTACATAGGGGGTTAAGTAAAAAGAATAAACCTAAAAAGATGTCATGGTAGTTCTTTATACTTATTAAGGTATCTTTCTATTGCTTTGATTAGCTTCTTGTGTATTTTGGTAAGGGTTCTATTTTCTCTTAATCCATTTATGATATATACGGTCTGATTGTATAAGTTTTCAGCTTTTGGATTTGACATTATATCTGTTACATTATGTAGTCTATCTGCTAATTTGACTGTTAATTCATTATTGGACATTTGGAGCATCTTTTTTAATAGATATTCCTCTTTACCTATCTTGGCTATTTCTTTTGGGTCTGATGATAGGGC